>Ga0114940_10000077_pt1 | contig 60950 bp, 54 predicted proteins | sample ColdCreekSource_FD_87195 | JGI IMG/M metagenome (GOLD analysis project Ga0114940, IMG submission 87195) | Groundwater microbial communities from Cold Creek, Nevada to study Microbial Dark Matter (Phase II) - Cold Creek Source | ecosystem: Environmental > Aquatic > Deep subsurface > Groundwater ...
ATCCCAGATTCCGTGGAGTTGCAAAGTATGAAGTAAAAAGGTACGAAAACTATCACGCCTATTATTGTTAGCAAAAATGGTATCAACGGAATAAGACAGATAGCAATCAAACCATATTTCAGTGGTTTGGATGGTGGGGAGAATTTCATAGAATCATGCTCTAAGCCAACTGGGATCAATATATGATTCCCATATCAGATGCTTTTATTGAATTTTACTGGAGATCATTCCCTGAAAAATTGCACCTATCTAAATCTTAGAATAGCGATCGCCTGAAAAGACAAATTAGACTTGACATTCAAGACAATCGCTTTAGGGCTGATTCTATATATTAGACTTGTTACACGAATCATCATGCCAAATATTTCTCATGACTTTATCCAAGGCATTGAAGAGTTAATTCAACGTGATCGCGATTTGGCTCGAATTGTTGTTGACTACGGTTATCCACCCCAGTGGCAGAGAGAATCAGGATTCCCCACTTTAATCAGGATTATTTTAGAGCAACAGGTTTCCTCTGCTTCGGCTCAAGCTACTTTCCAGCGTCTTAACACGGCAGTAGATCATTTATGTCCAGCCAGCTTTTTAGTTTTAGATGATCTTGAACTTAAAACCATTGGGTTCAGTCGCCAGAAAACCAACTATGGACGTATCTTGGCCCAAGGGATAATTGATCGCACTTTGGATTTAGCTAGTCTAGAAAAATTGCCTGACGCAGAAATTAGACAGAAGTTGACAGCAATTAAAGGTATTGGTAACTGGACGGTAGATATTTACTTAATGATGGCTTTACAGCGCCAGGATGTATTTCCCAGTAATGATTTAGCAGTGGCGATCGCTATTCAAGAAATCAAAGATTTACCGACTCGTCCTCCAGCAGCAGAATTAAAAACTATCGCGGAAGCTTGGAAACCCTATCGAGCGATCGCCACTAAAATTCTCTGGCATTATTATCTCAATCGCAAATCTAGACGGTAGCTCTCAGCCACTAACTTTGGCGATCGCTAATTATATTATTAATGTCTTAGGGAAAGGCGATCGCTTTTATTGATAGCAATTAAATTATCTACGTTGATTAACTGCTGGACAACCCAGTTCATTTTGAAACGTCTCTAAGAGGTTGTCTGAGAAGTATCAATAATTACTTTAAAGCCCCCTAAATCCCCCAATTCTGGGGGACTTTCAATTGTTCTCCCCCCAAATTTGGGGGGCTGGGGGGGCAAATCCTATAAGTCAGACGTAAAAAATAACTTTTCAGATATCCTCTAAAATCGAGACTAATACAGTAGTCGAACAAAAATATAAACCTAATCCTCTGACGAATATGCAACCCAACGCATACTATGCCAATCCTGAAGAACCAGCGTTTTAATAGTGCGATCGCCAATTATATTAATAGTGAAAGGCGATCGCTTTGATCAACCGAACCCAGGATAAAATAACATACTAGCAATCTGGTAATGATAATATTAATTTCTGGTGACTCAAAATAAATTACTATGGCTGAAACTTTGATGTTTAACGCTTTGAGAGAAGCGACGGACGAAGAAATGGCAAGAGATAAGACTGTCTTCGTCTTAGGTGAAGATGTCGGACATTACGGTGGTTCATACAAAGTCACCAAAGACTTACACAAAAAGTATGGCGACTTACGGCTACTGGATACTCCCATTGCGGAAAATAGCTTTTGCGGAATGGCGGTAGGGGCTGCGATGACTGGCTTGCGCCCGATAATTGAAGGGATGAACATGGGTTTTTTGCTCTTGGCATTTAACCAGATTGCTAACAATGCAGGGATGCTACGCTATACCTCTGGCGGTAACTTTAAGATTCCGATGGTCATTCGTGGCCCTGGGGGAGTGGGTAGACAACTGGGGGCAGAACACTCTCAAAGGTTGGAAGCTTATTTTCATGCTGTCCCTGGATTGAAGATTGTCGCTTGTTCTACCGCTTATAATGCTAAAGGTTTGCTCAAGGCGGCCATTCGGGACGAAAATCCTGTGCTGTTTTTTGAACATGTTCTACTTTACAATCTTAAAGACGATTTACCCGATGATGAATATGTTCTTCCTTTAGATCAGGCAGAGATGGTTAGAGAAGGGAAAGATGTTACAATCCTCACCTATTCAAGAATGCGTCATCACTGTACCCAGGCGGTTAAAGAGATCGAAAAACAAGGATATGATCCAGAAATCATCGATCTGATTTCCCTCAAGCCTTTTGACATGGAAACCATTAGCAAGTCGGTGAGGAAAACTCACAAGGTAATCGTGGTGGAAGAATGCATGAAAACTGGTGGAATTGGGGCTGAATTAGTGGCATTAATTAGCGAACAGCTATTTGATGAATTAGATGCCCCTGTACTGCGTCTATCTTCTCAAGATATCCCCACTCCCTATAACGGCAAATTGGAGAATCTAACCATCGTCCAGCCAGCGCAAATTGCGGAAGCAGTGCAAAAAATGATGAGTGATCAGATTTAGTTATCTGTTTAGAACTTGAAGGGCTAAGAACTAAAAACTAAGAACTAAAGACTAGCTCATCAGACGTATGACAAATAGAAACCTTTGGTGGTTAACCATATTAATTGCGTTGTTTGGTTGTCAGCAATCTGGACAATCCTCCCCTGTCATGGTGCAATCAGCAGCGACAACCTGTAGTTACAAGGTGATTCACACTTATCCCCACGACAGCAACGCTTTTACTCAGGGTCTAATTTTCGACCAAGGGGAGCTATATGAGAGTACGGGATTAGAGAGAAAATCATCCATTAGAAAAGTAGATTTAGCAACGGGTAAAGTTTTACAGATTAAGAAATTAGACGATCGCTATTTTGGGGAAGGGTTGACTCTCTGGCAAGATCGTCTGGTTCAACTCACTTGGATCTCAAAAACAGGTCTAGTTTATGACCAAAAAACCTTCAACCAAGTTGCTACTTTTAGCTATCCCACCGAAGGATGGGGCATAACTCATAACCGTCAAGAACTAATCATGAGCGATGGCTCTGATACTCTATACTTTCTTAATCCCGACACCTTTGAGGAAACCAAGCGGATTCAGGTAAAAGATCAGAATCTTCCTGTGGATAAATTAAACGAATTGGAGTTTGTGCGGGGAGAAATTTGGGCTAACGTTTGGTTGAGCGATCGCCTTGCCCGTATTGACCCTGAAACTGGCATTGTTAAGGGATGGATCGACTTAACGGGACTGATCGACCCTGCCTCCACCACGACAAAAGATGCAGTCTTAAACGGCATTGCTTACGATGCTGAGTCAGATCGGCTCTTCGTGACGGGAAAATTATGGCCTAAACTATTTGAAATTAAGCCTGTATGTAATTAACCCACTACCTACTACCTACTACCCACTACCTATTTACCCACTGCCGCGGCTTTGCGAATTTCTGAGTAAAATGAAGTCTGCTGACTGCCATCGCTGTATTTAACCACTGAGGTACGCATTTTAAAGTTGTCGCTGGCAAACCATTGTCGTTCTTCAGCATACATTGAGTCAGTTTCGAGGATAAAAGTTAGAGCTTCATCTTCGCCCAAAACATAATGTCCACAAACTTTAGGATCTTGAGGACGCAGGAGTTTTCCTGTAGTTTTGCTATCTGGATTGCTAACTAACACAATAGTTGCTGAACCCACCTGTTTATCCTTGCCCCAGTCTACGGAGTTGTCCCAGCTTTGAACTGCACCACCAACGATTAAACTGGAGTCCAAATTATGTTTTTGAGCGAGTTGCAACACTCGCGGATCATCGGCAGTCAACAACTCAATGGTAAGATCAGCCTTGCTGCTAGCAGATTGATTCTGGTCTAAAAAGTAGTTGGTGCGCTGACTAAACCACTTGCCTGCACTTAAGCTGAGAAATTTTTCTAGATTCATGATGTGTGACTTGACCGATCTTTACGAGATTTTTCAGAGATTTTTTTAATTACCACCTTTAATTAATTGAACATATCTTGGTTTTCTTAGCAACATCGCGACTCTGCCGAAACATATCCTAACCCTATGCATAGCCCACAAAATTATCCTACTTCTGTTACTGAGCTTCCTTCATTAGCATTGACCCTCGATATTTTACTCAACCGACAGGAAAAAGACTGGGGTTGCTTTCAAGTGGTTAAAGAAGAAGAATTCTATTCCCTGTATATCCCCACTTTAGATAGTTTTAAGCTGTATAAAAATCCCAAGAGTGAAAACTTCAAAGGATACTGGCGCAATTATCGTTCCAATATCTTGCCTGACATTAAAAACAGTGAAGAGAAGCCCGATGTCTTCCTCCGCAATCGTAGCAAACAGGTAGAAGAAAAAAAGAAAAACCAAACTCTACTGAGAAAACAGCGGATTATAGATGTCAAGTACCGTTTTAATCCTTGCCCAGAAATGTATCGCCTTAATCAGATGATTGCCAAGTCAATTCGCGATCGCATTGCCAGTAATATCACCTTTGATCCTGCGATCGAAGTCATGCCCCTAGTAGTAGCTACAGAAGTTGAAGAATAATAAAATCAGAAGTCAGAAGTCAGAAGTCACAAAGGACTTGCACTAAAGCACTCGCTTCGCATCGTCCGCATGTAGTCAGAAGTTCCAATAAATAGCATTGCTCATCCCAGGATCGTTAGAATGATCGGGCGTAATTACAACTCAAATCTAGCGAAGGGTATGGTAGAGGCAAAAATCGGCATTATTGGTGGTAGTGGTCTATACAAAATGGATGCACTCAAGGATGTTAAAGAAGTAGAATTAACCACTCCTTTTGGCGATCCTGCCGATGGGATCATCGTTGGTCAACTAGAAGGTGCAACCGTAGCTTTTCTAGCCCGCCACGGGCGCAATCATCATCTGCTCCCCACTGAACTGCCTTTTCGCGCTAATATTCATGCTATGAAGCAGCTAGGTGTGGAATATATCATCTCCGCTTCTGCCGTTGGTTCGCTCCAAGAAGCAGCTAAACCCCTAGACATGGTGATTCCCGATCAGTTTATTGATCGCACGAAAAATCGCGTTTCTACCTTCTTTGGAGAGGGATTAGTGGCTCATATTGCCTTCGGCGATCCGATCTGTCCCCACCTGGCGGATATTTTGGCTGAAGCGGCAGATTCCCTAGATTTGCCAGGGATTAATTTACATCGTGGTGGCACTTATGTCTGTATGGAAGGGCCTGCATTTTCGACTAAAGCAGAGTCTAATCTTTATCGTAGCTGGGATGCAACGATTATTGGTATGACTAATCTGACGGAAGCAAAGTTAGCCAGGGAAGCGGAAATTGCCTATGCAACTCTGGCTTTGGTAACTGATTACGACTGTTGGCATCCTGATCACGATAGCGTTACCGTAGAGATGATTATTGATAATTTACACAAAAATGCCATTAACGCTCAACTGGTAATTAAAGAGACAGTTAAAAGGCTTCATGCCAATCCCCCAGAGTCCATCGCCCACTCCGCCTTAAAATATGCAATTCTGACTCCGCCAGGGCAAATTCCCCCTGCAACCAGAGAGAAGCTGTCTTTATTAACTAAAAAGTATTTTTAGCTTCTAGCCTCTAGCTTCTAGCCTTTAGCTTTTAATTCACACTAGACATCTAGTAATTGTAAGACATGGAACTATTAGAGTATCAGGCTAAAGAATTATTCAGGATGGTAGGTATTCCTGTTTTGCCTTCTTTGACTATTCAAGATGCCAGAAAGATTAAGCAGTTGCAGATTCCTTATCCTGTGGTTTTAAAGTCTCAAGTGCGGTCTGGTGGACGAGGAAAAGCTGGTGGGGTACGTTTTGTAGCGAATACGATCGATGCGATCGCTGCTGCCCGCAGTATTTTCAATCTGTCGATCTTAGGAGAATATCCTGAAGTTGTTTTGGCAGAGGCGCACTACAATACTGAGCGAGAATTGTTTCTGGCAATTGTCTTAGATTATGACCTGCGATGTCCTGTTCTGTTGGGTTCAGCCTGGGGGGGGATGAACATTGATTCCTTATTGGCTAATCTACAACAAGTTGCCGTAACAGAAGAGTTTTCCCTATTTTATGCCCGTCGTTTAGCAGCAGCAATGGGTCTATCAGGAAGCTTGATCTGCTCGGTGAGTGAGATTATTGCTAAGATGTATCGTCTGTTTAAAGAGCAAGACTTGGATTTGATTGAAATTAATCCCCTAGGAGTTAATCATCAAGGGGAGTTGATGGCATTAGACGGCAGAATTAAAATTAACGACCATGCTTTGGCTCGACAACCCATTATGGAAACCTTAAATTTTTCGGCACAACAACGGGCAAATAGTCATCATAATACTCGGCAAACCAGTCAAGATTTTAGTCAAGTTAACTGGCGTTGGCTTGATTGGCATCACCCCACAGGAAAGCTGGCAATGATTTGTAATAGCTTTGATTCGGCGTTGTTAACCTGGGACTTATTAGAACAAAATAAAGTTACTCCTGCTTGTAGTGCCTTAATCGAAAATACCTTGACTACAGATTTAGCGATGGAAATAGATAATTTGCAACTTTATCGGGAGCAAATACAGAATATTTTGCAAGAAATAGCTTCTTTCTCAGGTGTTAAGGTCATTATGCTGAATATTTGGGATACCGCAGCGGTGCATCGGGAAATTATCCAAACCATAGTTGATTATTGCCAGGCAGAAGTTGCGGTACTATCTCCCCCAGAGCAGATCCTAGTTAATCAAGTCCAGGTTACCACTGCTGATGGTATTAATCATGGTAATAGTGCGATCGCTCTTGGTGAGAGTCGAGAGGTAGAGAAGCCCCCAGCCATCAGTGTCCCAGAATTTTCGGTTCCTAGACCATATTTTGTCTTACGTTTGGTAAATCAAGGGGACATCGATGATTTACCTAGTTCACCCCAGGTTTATCTCTCCAGCAGTTTAGAAGAGAGTGTCAAGCAAGCGATCGCGATGGTTAAATCCAGTTAAAGGAATTTTGTCCTTAAACCTGCTACAAGGGATAGATGACTACCAAACATAGCTGAGTTGATGTTTTTTGATTTGTCCTCTTTTGTGCCACCTCCCGTCAATCCGTCTCTTCCTGAATCTTCTCTATCTATGAATTGGTTTCCCCCTAACAAGGTCATTATTCAAGGAATTAATAACTATCAGGCAACAGTTTGTGCCGTGCAAACGAAAGCTTATGGTACGGATATTATCGCGGGGGTTAGTCCTGGTCATGGCGGTACTACAGTGGAAGATATCCCCGTCTTTGATTTAGTGGAACAGGTGCAAACAGCAATGGGCAAGGTGGATATTAGCTTGATTTTTGTTGACTCCTTTCAAGTGCTGGATGCTGCCCAAGAAGCGATCGCTGCGGGCATTCGCCAAATTATTATTTTTACCCCCAGAGTCCCACCTCAAGACACCATTGCCTTAATCAAATGCGCTCAAGAGACTAATACTCTGATCTTGGGGCCTGGGAGTCATGGCATTGTTATTCCTCAGCAGGTATGGCTCGGTAATTTACAGCCTCAGTTTTATCAACCAGGAATCGTCGGCTTAATTTCCTCTAGTCGCCACCTGGGTTATGAAGTAGCAGCAGAATTAAATGCTGCTCAGATTGGGCAGTCGATGATTGTGAGCGTGGGCAATGACCGTATTTTAGGTTCCGATTTAGCCCACTGGTTAGCAACTCTGAATGAAGACCCTAACACCAAAGCAATTGTGGCTATTGGACAAAGGGTGAACCAGATTAAGTCAATTATCGCCTATAGCAAAAACCACGGTTACGATAAGCCTATCGTCGTCTATCTCGCTGGATTAAAAGCCCCACAGGCAAAAGTTTATCGCGATGCATTCACTATTATTAGCAATCACCTATCAGCTTCAATTCCTGTGGTTAATCGCGATCGCCAAACTGTTACTGAACTACGCAAAATCGGCATTAAAACCGCTAAAAAACCTAGCGAAATACCTCTAATTATTCAAAAAGCTTTAGCCTCTAGCTTCTAGCTAGGGATTGTATTGGATAGCAACTCCGAATTCTGAGACAGTTGCGTTGCGGGGGTTCCCCCCGTTGAGCAAACTGTCGAACCCGTAGGGCGAACCCCAAACTCTTAAAGTTTTATCAAGCTTCCTATATTTCTATAGCAAAAGATAACTTGTCATATATTTCCTGATCGCTAAAGGATTTAAAAATATTACTGTTGGTGGTGGTAAAGATATAAACAACAACTTTAGGCTTCTAGGGTTCCGATTTAGTGGCATATATGTCATCTAGGTGACTGGTCCAAGAGAAGCTAACTATTAACTTGAATAATCTTGTCCAGCTAGAAGCTAGAGGCTAGAAGCTAGAAGCTTATAAAAGTAATAGGACACACGGAGGGAAAAAAGCCCGGGAGGTTTAGGCGATCGCGAGAATTATTCGTCAACCTTCTGGGCTTTGTCGTATCTAGAGCAAAAATTAATTAGGGCAAAATTGCCAAATTCAAAGTATATGAGCGAAGCATCTTCAACCCCCAACAACAATTCTAGTGAGGCACAGCAAGCCCTCGAAAAAGAAACTAGATTACCGTTAACGGGATGGCAACAGGAAGTAGATCGGGGTCTGGAATTAGGTTTGGAAGCTGCGGCAAGTATTCGCGATCGCTCAATCCCTACTTTTTCTCGCGGAGAACTACCCCACTATGCAGGGATCAACACCTTTCTTAAAGCACCCTATGTGGAAGATGTCCGCAATGTTGGACAATATGATGTGGCGATCGTCGGGGTTCCCCATGATTCAGGCACTACCTACCGCCCTGGCACGAGATTTGGCCCTCAAGGTATCCGCAGAATTTCTGCCCTCTATACTCCCTACAACTTTGAATTAGGGGTGGATTTGCGGGAACAGATCACTCTTTGTGATGTGGGGGATATTTTTACCATTCCTGCCAATAACGAAAAGTCTTTTGATCAGATTTCCAAAGGCATCGCCCATATTTTTGCTTCGGGGGCATTTCCGATCATCTTAGGGGGAGATCATTCTATTGGCTTTCCTACCCTCAGAGGCGTATGTCGTCACTTAGGGGATAAAAAAGTGGGTATTATTCACTTTGATCGCCATGTGGATACCCAAGAGACTGATTTAGACGAAAGGATGCATACCTGTCCTTGGTTTCATGCCACTAATATGGAGAATGCCCCTGCTAAAAATCTGGTGCAGCTTGGGATAGGAGGTTGGCAAGTTCCTCGCCCTGGAGTTAAGGTTTGTCGCGAGCGGGCAACTAATATTTTGACTGTTACCGACATCATGGAAATGGGTCTAGATGCTGCTGCGGACTTTGCCCTAGAGAAAGCTTTAGACGGTACAGACTGTGTATATATCAGTTTTGATATCGACTGTATTGATGCAGGTTTTGTCCCTGGGACTGGATGGCCCGAACCTGGGGGATTACTGCCCCGTGAAGCCCTTTATCTCCTCAAGAAAATTGTCCAGAATGCTCCTGTCTGTGGAATGGAAATTGTGGAAGTGTCTCCTCCCTATGACATTAGCGATATCACGTCGTTACTAGCTACTCGCGTAATCTGCGACACGATGGCTCATTTAGTCCTTTCAGGACAACTACCTCGTCAAAGTAAACCTAGTTATATTCATGAGCAAGAACAGCAGGTAGATTCCCCTTGGCAATAGTTTTGTAGGGGCGAAAGGCATTCGCTCAAATTAATGAATAATGTATAAACTGTATGACTTTCTCCCTTCTGGCAATAGCTACAAAGTTCGACTACTTTTGAATCTGTTGGATATCCCTGTTACCAGAATTAATGTCAATATTTTAGAACGAGAAACTAGAACTCCTGAGTTTTTAAAGAAAAATCCTTATGGCAAAATACCACTCTTAGAAATTGCTCCCGAACAGTTTGTTGCTGAATCTAACGCTATTTTGTACTATCTCAGCCAAGATACAGAGTATTTCCCCTCAGATAAATATACCCAAGCCCAGATCATGCAATGGCTCTTTTTTGAGCAGTTTAACCATGAACCGAATATTGCCACTGCTCGGTATTGGATTAGTATTCTGCAACAGCCTGAAAAACACGAAGAACAGCTAAAACATAAGCAGCGCTTGGGAAATGTCGCTTTACAGATCATGGAACAACATTTGCATAATTGTGATTTTTTGGTGGGCGATCGCTATACCATTGCGGATATTGGTCTTTATGCCTATACCCATGTGGCGGAGGAGGGGGGTTTTAATCTTCAGCAATATCCAGCTATTCTTGCTTGGTTAGAGCGGATTAAGGCCCACCCCAATCATATTTTAATTACTGATAAAAACTAATAACTAGAAACTAATAACTAAAAAAATATGCACGAAACTGATATGACTAAAGCTTTGATTCTGACCATCAAAGATTGGGCAGAATCTCAACCGCAACCATCTCAAATCGAGAAAGTTCATCTTGTGGTGGGCAAGTTCACCTGTGTTGAACCTGTCAGCTTGCAATTTGCTTTTGAAGTTCAAACCCGCAACACTTTTCTAGAAGGAGTAGAGTTAGTTATTAAAGACATTCCTCTGATTGCTTTTTGTCATGGTTGTCAAGAGGAATACCGACCCGAAATTGGCTTGCAATATAGCTGCCCTGATTGCCATTCCCCAATGGAAGATATCCGCTCGGGACGAGAATTAAAAATAGATCATATTGAATATTCCATCAAAAATGTAGGGGCGGTTCGCGAACCGCCCCTACTAACTAACAACTAAAAACTTAAAAAAACTATGCACCAAACATTTGACGCAGCTATCGAGCTAAATTTACTCCATGCTAACCAAGATGGAGCCAATCATAATCGCGATCGCTTTGACCGCTGGGGTATCACCTGTCTCAATATTATGAGTAGTCCTGGGGCGGGTAAAACTGTTTTGTTGGAGAAGACTCTCGCTGCCCTACAAGATAAATTGAGCATGGCGGTGATTGAAGGGGATATGACCACCGAATTGGATGCAGATCGCCTCAGACAATATAATGTGCCAGTAATCCCCATTAATACAGGGCGTTCTTGTCATCTCGATTCCAAAATGGTGGCAGGGGGGATTCATACCCTGGAGCATCAATGTAATCCTGAAACTATTGATTTGGTGTTAGTAGAAAATGTTGGCAATCTCGTATGTCCTGCGGAGTTTGAAGTGGGGGAACACGCTAAAGTTGCTTTATTAAGTGTTACGGAAGGGGAAGATAAACCTTTAAAATATCCTGTTATGTTTCAGGAAGCAGATTGTTTATTAATTACCAAAATCGATTTAGCTCCTTATTTAGATATCGATATAGAGCGAATTATTAGCAATGTTCGTCAAATGAACCCAAATGTAGCTATTTTCACTGTATCAGCGAAAACAGAAGTCGGTTTGGATCTGTGGTTCAATTGGCTACTAAATCAGGTCAATAAATAATTGATAATTGATAATTGATAATTGATAATTACACTTTTTGTAAATATACAGAAAAGTGCCAAAGTTAAGTATCAATTTGGTATGTTTGCTATCAAAATCAAGGGGAATCTTAATGAAAATTTTCTTGAAAAAGTCTATACAAAATTTCCATAGCAAGATAAAGTTATTTTTAAACTAAAATATCTTGATTTTTAGACTTTTAGACGGAATTAATCTTATTGACTCAACTGACAATTATATTTTTACCTAGTTATCTATTTATATGAATAGAAGAAAAATATTCTCAATTTTTAGTGTATTCTGTTTGAGTTTAATATTAACTATTAGCTGCTCTCAAGCTCCTAAAGTTACAGATGCGGAGAAACCTGCTGCTGCTCCTGAAGAAAAACCAATCGTAATTGGCTATAGTAATTGGGCTGGTTGGTGGCCCTGGGCGATCGCTGAACAAGAGGGAATTTTTGCCAAGAATAATGTCAACGTTGAAATGAAATGGTTTGACGGTTATATCGAGTCAATGGAAGCTTTGGCAGCAGGAAAATTAGATGGTAATTCCCAAACCCTGAACGATACAATTTCTTTTGTTGATGGGGCAGTAAATGGCGAGGTAGTAGTATTAGTTAATGATAATTCCGCAGGCAATGACAAAATCATTGTGACCAAAGATATTAATCGTATTGAAGATTTAAAAGGTAAAAAAGTCGCGATCGAAGAAGGAGTAGTAGACGATTATTTATTATCTTTAGCTTTAGAATCTAAGGGCATGAAACGAGATGATGTCGAAATTGTCCCCTTAGAAACTGGTGCTGCTGCTGCTGCTTTCGCTTCAGGGCAAACCGATGCGGTGGGAGCTTTTCCTCCCTTTTGGTTGACGGCACTCAAACGAGAAGGTTCTAAAGAGTTGGTTTCTTCTGCGGATTTCCCTGGAGCTATCCCCGATTTATTGGTGGTTACTCAAAAGCTGATCGATGAGAAACCCGAGCAAGTTCGAGGATTGATCAAGTCTTGGTTCGATACCCTGAAATTCATGGAGCAAAATCCTGCCAAAGCTGATGAAATTATGGCAGCGCGAGCAGATGTCACCGTCGAAGAGTTGCAGCAGTTTAAAGCGGGGACAAAAATGTTCACCATTGAAGATAACTTAGAAGCTTTTAGCCCAGGAAACAATATGAAACACATGCCTTTTGCTGCACCGAAGATGGCAGAATTCATGAAGAGTGTTGATTTTATTCCTGAAGTACCAAATCTGACTAAGATATTTAACGATCAATTTGTCAAAGCTTATGCCAAGGGGTAGCTTTTAGCTCGCTGAGACTGATTTCCCTAAATCCTTAATACCCCAAACTAAAACTATTTCATGTTTAGTTAGCAGGACTACTTACCGTGCAAGATATCTCAAAAATTGCCAAAACCAGTCTCAAACCGAGTAATTTCTGGAATATGAACCAGGAAATCTCTCAGCCTTTATTTTGGTCATCAACTATTTTATCGCTGCTGTTGCCCCTGCTAGCTTGGTTTCTAATCGCTAGATACGCCAAGATAGACTCAATTTTTTTACCCTCTCCTGGAGATGTGGTGGGGGCAATGGGGAACTTGTGGTCTAAAGGATATTTGCTTGCAGATAGTAGGATTAGTATTTTAAGGGTCAGTTTAGGATTTATCTTCTCGGCGGTGGTGGCGATTCCCCTGGGAATTCTCATGGGGACTTTTGCCAGTGTTAGAGCCTTGTTTGAACCGATTGTGGGGATTGTGCGCTATATGCCTGCCCCTGCCTTTATTCCTTTGCTGATAATTTATCTCGGTATCGATGAAGCCCCAAAAATTGCGCTGATCTTTATCGGGACGTTGTTTTTTAATCTGTTGATGATTATGGATAGCGTCAAATTCGTTCCTCAAGATTTAATTGAAACCACTTACACTCTTGGGGGTAAACGCTGGCAAGTATTGTCTGAAGTCATTACGCCGTTTATTATTCCTCGCATCATTGATACTTTTCGGGTGAATATGGCGGCTTCTTGGAATTTAGTTGTCGTAGCGGAACTTTTGGCAGCATCAGAAGGTTTGGGGAAAAGAATCTTGTTGGCCCAGAAGTTTTTGCGGACAGATGAAATTTTTGCCTGTCTAATTATTTTGGGCTTAATTGGTTTGGCGATCGATTTAGCATTTCGCTTGTTACTTAGATTGACCTGTAAATGGGCGTTTTGAATAAGTTTTTAGTTTAATTTCATCGTTGAGTAATCATCTGAAATGCACTTAGAAATATCTCATGCACTTAGAAATGTCTCATGCATCTAGAAATATCTCAGCTACATAAGCAATTTAAGACGAAAAACGAGCCTGTAATTGCTCTCAAGGATATTAATCTCCACGTTGAGACAGGAGAATTTGTCTGTGTCGTGGGAGCTTCTGGTTCAGGAAAATCAACTTTGCTGCGCTTGATTGCAGGATTAGATTTTCCCACATCTGGCTCGATTACTGTTGATCGCGAACCTGTAATTGGGCCTGGGGCAGATCGAGGGATGGTCTTTCAGAAATATACCCTCTATCCTTGGATGACAGTACAAAAAAATGTCGAGTTTGGGTTAAAACTCCTGGGCATTGCTAGTCAAGCTCGTCGGGAATTAGCCTCTTACTATCTAGATATCGTTGGGTTAACTAAGTTTGCCCAATCTCTCCCCAAGCAACTTTCTGGGGGCATGAAACAGCGAATAGCGATCGCCCGTGCTTTAGCCACGCAACCCAAGATCCTCTTGATGGATGAACCCTTCGGTGCCTTAGACATTCAAACTAAAGAAAATATGCAGCAATTTCTCCTAGAAGTCTGGTCAAAAACTGGTTGTACGATCCTCATGATCACCCACGATGTACGCGAAGCAGTCTTTTTGTCCCAAAGAATTTATGTGCTTTCCACTAGACCAGGAACGGTTAAGCAAGAATTTAAGATTAATTTACCTGGCGATCGCAATTATCAAATTAAACGTCATCCAAGTTTTCATCAACAGGCGGATGAAATTTTGGACTTGTTGCGAAGTATTTAGTTAAACTGGTAACGACAAACCTGGTAATAGCCATCAAATTCGGTGATTTTGATTCAAAATGTAAAACATAAGCTGATTTCCCTCGCTATCAGCCTAGCTGCCACCCTCTTACCCACAGCAGCAACGGCAGCGGAAAGAATCACCTTTGATATAACTCCTTTCGGTCAGTTTCAAGTTAAAGTCAAAGACCTGGAAGCTTTCGTGGCTAGAGGGTCAAGAACTACTGAATTGGATTACTATCTTGACCGCCTGCCTCCAGAACAATTAGCCAAACTACCAGAACTATTATCCACTCCCTTAGAGTTTGAGGCACTAGCGATCGCCAAGTTTAGCAATTCCACCATTGGCGAGATCGTCATCAAAAACTTTGGCAAGGGGATCAGAAGTGAGAAGGGCAATGGTTTTTATGCCTTGAGGGGGGCAATGATTGCCTCTGCATTTGACAAAGAAGGATTGACCATCATTAATTTATTGCATCACTATCCCCTCGAAACAATTCACCTCGATCTGGGGGTACTAAATCAATATCTTGAGCGTGGCACGAAACTAGCGACCAACCGATCAATAATCGATCGCACTTGGTTTGCCCCTCATCAACCTCAACTGTTAAAAAAACAGGTCAAGCAACCAGTTGATTTGGCAATGCCTGGGAAGTATGCTTGGCAAAAACGAACCCTGACTTATAAAAATCCTCATCGTCACCAAACAGGATTGTTTGACCTCTATCAACCAAAAAGCGATCGCCCGCTGCCTGTAATTGCTATTTCTCATGGGATGGCTTCCAGCCGTGAAACTTTTGCTTATCTCGCCAAGCATTTAGCCTCTCATGGTTTTGCTGTAGCTGTAATTGAACACGAAGATATGAGTCTAGCGAAGTTTGATCGCATTCTAGCGGGGACAGAATCTTTTCCTGGGGCAAATAATTTAATCGATCAACCTTTGGATATCAGTTTTGTTCTTGACCGCTTAGAAACTGAAACTAATCTTGATCTAGAACGAGTCGGCTTAATCGGTCAGTCTTTTGGAGGCTATAGTGCCTTGGCTTTGTCTGGAGGAACTTTAATTCCAGAACCGAACGACGGGGAGTGCCAGCCAGAAAACTATTCTGAGGTCTTATTAGACTTATCTTCCCTGGCTAAATGCACCTTTAATCAACATTATCAAGATCCAGTAAAGTTACGAGATCCCAGAGTTAAAGCCGTAATTGCTATCAACCCGATGACAAAAATTTTTGGGTCGGAGGGAATGAGTCAAATTGAAACCCCAACCATGATTATTTCTGGCAGCAACGACCTGATTATGCCCCCAGTTGCCGAACAAATTGAACCCTTTTCCTGGCTGAAGGACAACCTAGAGAAATATTTGGTTTTGGTCAAGCCAGCAACTCACTTTAGTTTTTTGCAGGAAGGTTTGGGAGTTTTACCTGTCCCCGATGAAGAGGTAGGACCTCGTCCAATCTATGCCTATCCCGCTTTAAAAACTCTCAGTACGGCTTTTTTTCAGGATTACCTCCTTCCACAATCCCCAGTTCAAACATATCTACAAAGCGATCGCACTTCCCAATTAAACAACCATGCTTTTAAATTTTCAATTGTGCGGGATGCAGATGAGACGGCATTAGAACAGTTTGGGGATTAGGGCAGAGTTCGGAATTCGGAGTTCGGAATTCGGAGTTCGGAATTAGTTAATCTCCAAGCAACGGTTGCTAATAAAAATAAACGTGAATCAAATTTCCGAAACTTCTAGAAACTTTGATAATCTGGGTAGGTCTATAATTCAGCAATCATCGCGCCATGAACAAGTCTCAACAATTGCGTACTTTAGCTGTAGATATTGGTGGTAGTGGGATTAAGGTCATGGTTTTAGATGAGGAGGGGAATCCCTTGAGCGATCGCCAGCGCCTCAAAACTCCGAACCCTGCCAGAGTCCAAAAAGTAATTGAAACCATTGAAATCCTAGCCAAAGCACAAGAATATGACCGTGTTTCGGTGGGTTTTCCTGGAGTGGTGCAAAACGGAGTGATTAAAACTGCGGTGAATCTCTATGATGATTGGCTGCAATACGACCTAGCTGTCAACTTAAGTAAATTGCTTTCCAAGCCTGTGAAAGTCTGCAACGATGCCGATATGCAAGGTTTTGGGGCAATTTCAGGTCAGGGAGTAGAGTTAGTGATTACTTTGGGGACAGGGTTTGGTTCAGCTTTGTTTGTGGAGGGAAAACTAGTTCCTAATCTGGAAATGGGACATCATCCATTTCGCAAGGGAGAAACCTACGAAGCGCAATTAGGTAGAGCCGCGTTGGAAAGATATGGCACCAGAAAATGGAATCTGCGCTTGTTAAAAGCGATCGCCTGTCTAGAACGTCTATTTAACTATGAAACCCTCTATATTGGCGGTGGAGAAACTAAACAGATTAATTGCAATTTACCTGCCAACGCCAAAATTGTCCCCAATGTTGCGGGGTTATTAGGGGGGATTAAGTTGTGGACTGTATGAGTTTGGGGATTAGGGGATTAGGGAGCAACTAGCGACTAAAAACTAATTACTAAGAACTAAAGACTCTTCTTACTGATGACTGTTTAATGTTCAATGTTTAATGTTCACTGATTACTGCTCCAATTAATGGGTAAAGGATTTTCTTGAGGATCGTTGGTACTGGAAGCATTTTCCGTAGCTTGATCTAAGACGGCTACGACGCGATCGTATATTACCTGGGCTTCTTCTAGGGAGTTGCCAATACTGGTTAAACCCAGCTTACCGAATTCGGATAAGGCACCCATCAGGTGAAATACTGTGCCTGTGAGGCTGCTACTATCAAAATGGAGTCTTTCGTGGGCAATAATATCCATCAGATCGTTAGGTAACAAACCTTGATACTGGTCTTTTTGGAGGTTGTCGGTGGCAATATAGTACTTTTCTTGGTTTTGTTGACTTAAGTAGTTGCCTGTGTCGTAATCGAAACTGCCATTAGTGAGTAATCTTAAGGTCATAAAAGGATGAGTCGTACCACCTTTACGGAGGTTAATTTCGATCGCCTGAAGATCCCATGCTTTAGTTTCAGGATCTTGCACCGCGATAAAGTCTACTCCATAACGTTCGATCGCTCCCTTGGCAGCTAAGACTTCCCCCACTTGCAAGCCTAGTTCTTGGATTGCAATTCGATAGTCCGCATCCGCAGGAAAATAACATCCTTCATATACTTGTCCATCAACACCCCCCAGGATCTGATCGTGAGTGGAGACAATTTCCACTTCCCCCGATGGTCGAATATAACCCTGAACACTAGGCGATCGCTTGACCTCTCCTTCGACAAAAGCTTCGACAATTGCCCCTAATTCGGTAATACGAGGATGAAAAGTTGCCCAAGTTTCTCCTGTTCCTTGAAAGCTCATATTTTCTAGCTGTTTACTCAAGGCTGCTTTGGTTTCTGCTTCATTGCTCTGACTTGGGGCATAATTCTGAATTGGTCTTAAATCTAGCAGAGCATTCCCCTCTCCCGAAAAACCTTCATTGAGCTTCACCACAATCCGCTTTAAGTCAGGCTGTCGTTGCCACAGTTGCCATAATTCCTGGATTAAATCCGTGACGTTATTGACGGTATAGCTGCCGTCAGGATGGGCAATACCCGCTTCGGCAAAAATACGACGACTACCACTTTTAGAACCCCATTTGAGGACTTCTGGAGAGGCTGCAAGTAAAGGAATTCCTAACTTCAGAGATAGCTGCTGCTCAAGATCGGTAGAGTTATAACAAACCATATAAGATCGATTCGGACGGAGGGCGCGACGAATTTTTTCCACCAGTCGGGGACGGTTTAAAACTTTTTGGGTTAAGGGTTTTAAGGAGCCATCATAGGTGCTAATTAACAGCAGGCGATCGCGAGCATGGGAAAAGGGAATCCCTGGTAGGAGTTGCAGATAATAATCAATGACGATGGGACACAAAGGCAAAGCCGTAATATAAATTACTCTAGTCAAGGGATTACGGAGACGAATCAAAGAAAATAATAATCTCTCTTCGTAATGCAAGAAACCTGCTACTTTATCCCCCACCTGTTGATCGACGCTAAAGGAAGGAATCACTAAAATGTCATAGTTATCCTGGTCGAAAATATCAATACTCTGCCAAAGCTGTCCCTCTTCTGGCGATTTTGTCCATTCCCTTAGCTGATTTTGTAACTGTCGAAAATGCTCAGTTGCTGTTGAATGACTGTCTACCATGACTTAGAAGGACTATACTGGTCGAGAAAACTCTAAGAGTCATAGTAACTTGCTGCGAATATCAATAGTTTTGTCTGTTTCAAGAATTAATAACTGAATGTAACGCAAAACAAAACACTTACCCCCTTCCCCTTTCCCCCTTCCTCTTTTCCCCTTCCCCTTTCCCCTCTTCCTTTATGCCTAAATTATTAGTTGTTACTACTGTCCCCATAACAATTCGCAGCTTTCTCCTGCCTTTCGTCAAACATTTCCGTAGCTTAGGTTGGCAGGTGGATGGGATGGCACAGGGAATTTCAGCGGATCGAGATTGTGTGGAGAATTGCGATCGCATTTATGATATTCAATGGTCACGGAATGTCTTCGATCCCAGAAATCTGTTGGCGGGAGTCTCACGGGTTAAGGAAGTTGTGGCAAAAGAAAATTACGACCTGGTTCATGTTCATACTCCCATTGCTGCCTTTGTCACTCGCTATGCTCTCAAGGATTTCAAAAAAACCAAGGTCATCTATACGGCTCATGGTTTTCATTTCTATCGTGGTGGTAGTGCGGTTAAAAATGCGATTTTCCTCAGTTTAGAAAAGCTGGCGGGACAATGGACTGATTATCTAGTCACCATTAACCAAGAAGATGAAGCTGCTGCAAAAAAGCATAATTTTCTGCCTGGGGAAAGAATTTACTACATCCGCGGTATTGGAGTAGATACGGAATACTATGCCTCTGGCAAGGTTAACCCAGAAGATATAGCACAAGTACGTCAGGAATTAGCCTTATCAGATAACGATACTTTATTATTGGCGATCGCTGAATTCACCCCCCGTAAACGACATCGAGATTTATTAAACGCTTTAGTCAAGGTAGCTAATCCTCAAGTGCATCTGGCTCTGGCAGGGGAAGGACCGATTAAACTAGAACTGGAAATTTTAACTAAAGAACTAGGTATCGAGAAACAAGTACACTTTTTAGGCTATCGCAACGACATCCCCACTTTAGTTCAAGCAGCGGATGCAGTATTACTGGTTTCTCAACAGGAAGGCTTACCCCGCAGTATTATGGAAGCCATGTGTTTAAATACCCCTGCCATTGGCTCAAACATTCGCGGGACACAGGATTTATTAGAAAATGGCTGTGGTTTACTAGTGGAGTTGGGGGATACTGATGCCTTGGCAAAGGCGATGATCCAAGTAGTGAAAGATCCCGATAGCTTGGCGACAATGGCAGCAAAAGCTCAAGCAAAAATGGCGAGCTATGATCTGAAAAAAATTATTCAACAATACTCCGATATTTATCAGTTAGCTTTGAAGAATATGTAGCAACTGGCGACACTGATTTATTCCAAGTGCCAGAAAAACTTTGATTTAATATCTAATATTGAGTCGGGAATAGCGATCGCTTTTCTAACTTTTAATTTAGCAGCTTTTTTCCGTCTGCTTTAATTTCCTCGGGTATGGCGATCGTATCGTTAACACTAAGCGATCGCCTTTTAGATTAAGTTTTCCCACGGCAATTGTCGAGGGGGACTTTCCTCCTTTCCCTTTTGTTCTAATAACTATTTAGCCAGGGCCATTCTAGTCTTCGTGATCTTCAAAAGGATCTCCTAAATCAGCAGATGGTGGGCCAAAAGCTGTGTAAATTGAATAGCCTGTAATGGCAACTAGGACACTTCCAAGACTGATACCTAAAAATACTGCGGGTTCCATAAGTAAATATTAATTATGATGACTATTACTCTATAATATTACAGAAGATTACGAATAAAACCGATATTACATCACTATTTGACTTATGTCACAGCAAACTCGTTTGGGAAATATTCTCAAGCCCTTAAATTCTGAATACGGAAAAGTTGCGCCTGGTTGGGGAACTACCGTCTTGATGGGAGTATTTATGGCTCTGTTTCTAGTATTCCTCTTGATTATTTTGCAACTTTATAATTCTTCACTAATCCTAGAAGGAATTGACGTGAATTGGGGAACTTTGAGTCGTTAGATTCAGCCTCCCATTTTTGTTAACTATTGAATTAGCTAATACCGCAGCTCGATCTTCAGCTATTTGGAGATTGAGCTATTATTTAACCTACTAAACCTATAGGAAATTTAGATTATGAACATTTTTGGCATTGGTTTACCAGAAATGGCTCTAATTACCATTGTAGCCTTGCTAGTATTTGGCCCCAAAAAACTACCTGAAATTGGTCGCAGCGTTGCCAAGACTCTTCGTAGTTTCCAGGATGCCTCTAAAGAATTTGAAAATGAATTCAAGAAGGAAGCAGCCAGTATTGAAAAATCCATCAGTATGAACGCTCAAATCGAAGCTAGCAGCGAGCAAAAACCCACTGAGCAAACCGAAGTTGTTTCTCCTACTGAACCTGATGTTGTTAGTTGAGTCTTTTCACCCAAGTCGTCATCTCTATATGGGCAGCGACGATATGTCGTCTTAAATATAGAGGAGCTTAAAATCCAAAACACTAAACGCCGATGTAGACCTAAAAAATACGAAGTAACTGGTAAATATCTACGTAACAACCAAAAAGCCAAGTCTTAATATCGTAGTTAGTATTAGTTGTATGGTGGTCGATTTATTTAAAGTCAGACTGCTGTGATGAAGGCATGCAGGCTGTAAATATCTAAATCCTAGTATATCTAAATAAAATAATAGTTCAAATTAAGTCTTGCTTTACTGATTTTGGCAGAAAGACGATTAACAGTAGCAATTTTCTGCTCTATCTGCTCTGATAACTGAGAATCTTGATTATATTTTTGCTGATGCATTTGCAATTTGGCTAAAGTTTGCTTCACAGTAGCTAATTCTTTCTCAATTTTAATGAGCAAAATAATTAACCTAGCGACCTTAACGGTTTTTTCTTCAGCAACGATCTCTTGTTGGATAGCAGAAATGTAGTTATTAATATCTTCCATGGATTTACTGATATGTTTACTTATAGGACAGAACAACTGTATTGACTTTTGTTACTTTAACTCAGTATATCTGCGAATATTGGAGCAAGCTGTAAAGTTTGGGTAATTATTGAACTGAGAATGTAAATAAAGTGTGAATTCACCTAAAAAACTGCTGTAAGCTTTGATTAATCACAATTACAAGGAAATAGCTTTTTGCTAATTTCGAGCCTGTTTACATTTTACAGGCTTGTGAGGCTAGATTTTGCTGATTGCGAGACTAAATAATTTTACTTACGGAAATCTAGCGAACTACAAAGTTAATCAAGTTTTAGTCAGATATGGAAACTAAAGGATAAATAGGCGATCGCTCTTTCCTCGATCTAAAATTTAGCAATCTGTCTTATTTACCCTTCAATCTGAGAATTATTTATTGTCATGTTAGATCTAGCCAAAATTGCGGGACAAATTCCTGGGATCAGTCAACATATGCAGAAAGAGGCGATCGCTTCTGGCAAAAGACTAGAATATGCCGAAGATTTACAGCAACAGGCAGCTAAGTTACAGGCAGAATTAATTCAGCAGCAAACAGATTTTCGCGGTCGCCTAATTTTTGCTGCGGCTACTCCCATTGAGCCTTTAGATCAGTGTTTTGAGATTCCCCTTGCCCCCTACAGTCATAGCGTTTTTGCCACTGATGGTTCACAGATTTCTCCTTCCCACCATGAAATTGCCTATTGCTATCTGATTAATATTGGGCAGATTATGCTCCACTACGGACAGAGTTTGCACCCTTTATTAGATAGCCTTCCCGAAGTTTTCTATAAGCCCGAAGATCTATACATCTCTCGGCAGTGGGGGATTCGTTTAGAAGAGTGGATGGGTTATCGACGCACGGTATCGGAAGCGGAAATGTTGGCGGAAATGGCTTGTAATTGGGTGCTGCCCCCTGGAGAACACCATGATGTACCTAATCTAGCTTTAGTTGATGGTTCCCTGATTTACTGGTTTTTAGATGGCTTACCTGTAGAAGCTAGAGATCAGATCTTGCCCCCGATTCTAGCTGCTGGCGAACGATTGAGAGCAACGAAGATTCCCATGATGGGTTACGTCAGCGCCTCTCGTAGCACTGAAGGACTAAACTTTTTGCGGTTACATACCTGCGAACACGAACATCCTAACTGTGTGGTTAATTGTGGTGATTTATTCGAGAAATATCCCTGTCAGAAAATCGACTCCCTGCGAGATTCAACCTTCTGGGCTAGTCGCCTCCAACCAGGACAGCGCAGTCCTCTATATCGCAGTAATTTACGAATTTTAGATCTTTACGAAGAGGCTCAAAGAGTCCATTTTTGCTATGTTAACGTGGGAACAGAAGTCGCGCGAATTGAAGTCCCTGCCTGGGTAGTGGAAGATCAAGCCCTATTCGACCAATCTTTGAGTATTATGCTAGCTCAGGTACAGAAAGGCTATGGCTATCCCGTCGCCTTGGCAGAAGCCCATAATCAGGCAGTAGTTCGGGGAGGCGATCGCGCCCGCTTTTTTGGTCTACTAGAACAGCAGCTAATTAAAGCTGGTTTACGTAATGTTGGTACATCTTATAAAGAAGCCCGCAAACGAGGCAGTATTGCTTAATTTTAGAAGGAGTGAAGCCTCTGGTTGTAAGTGCGATCGCTTGATCTGTAGGTTGGATAGAACGAAGTGAAACCCAACAATTCCAAGAAAAATCTATATTCGTCTTTATTACTGGGACTTCATCGTCTAATTCATATTATGAATCAATTTCAACCGTTACTTCTTTCTGGATAATCTCTCTTATTTGTTATTACTTGAACTCGGAATATGACAAAAGAGGAATATTTGATGGGCAGACTTATCAAATATAGACAGATAACTTTCTTTCACGATCAAGTAAGCAAAGTTTTTAAGCGACTTTAAGCAAAAGACAACGCAAATATATCACGGTAACATTATACTAAATCCGATTTAGAAAGTATGTAAACAAAAGACATTTTCAAGCCAATGATAGTTAGTTAATTTACAAACCTCATCTCTCATTTGACTGACCACACAACAACGCTCTACTAAAATATCTTCTATCTCATTAATAGTTTCAAAATATTGATTTACTGGAGGTTGATCTACTAATTGCCAATACTGCTAATAATAGTTTAACTGGAGCAGATGGATTGGTGGTGCGGGTAGCGATACCATGACTGGTGATACTGGCAATGATAGTCTTACTGGTGGTTCTGGCAGCGATCGCACTTTACCATTTAGAATGAAATAGCCCTGCCAAATACCACTACCAACGTTATTACTAACTAAAGTTTTGTCATCATGCGCGATCGCGTTATTCACTGGCTGCAAGAAAATGTTTCTAGTCATCGCTTACAGCATATCCTAGGGGTGGAAGCTACCTGTATCCAACTTGCTCGTTGTCACCAGTTAGATGAACAGCAGGCAGCTCAAGCTGGTTTAATGCACGATCTGGCAAAGTTTTTTGCTCCACAAAAGTTATTAACCATCGCAGGGTCGGTTAATCTCCCCATCGATCAGGTTTGTTTAGCCCATCCTCACCTGCTCCACGCAGAGATCGGCGCAGTGATAGCTCAACGGGAATTTAAGGTAAGAGATCCAGAAATCTTGACTGGTATTGCCAATCACACTTTAGGCACGCCTCAAATGAGCAAACTTAGCTGTGTAGTTTTTATTGCTGATGTTTTAGAGCCAAATCGAGGGGATAGCGATCGCTTGAAAGCAATGCGGCTTGTCGCCCAAGAAAATCTTTACAAATGTGTACAGCAGACTAGTGATTATTCATTAGAATACTTATTAAGTAAACAAAAAATTATTCATCCCCGCACCGTTTTAACCAGAAACTGGGCTTTAGCTAAAGCTTAAGTCTCGTACTTAATTGCCAACCATAGTAAATCATTCTAGTTGGTTAATAAAACTTAATTACATCCATAACACTGCATGAGTAAATCATCTGAATTCGCTATTGCTCCCCAAAACCAATATTTAACAGAATCTGCTAAATCCACAATTGATCCTCAAGAATTAGCATTACAGGTTGCTGAGGCGGCGGCAGACAAAAAAGCGGCGGATATTGTGCTGCTCAACGTTAGCGAGGTATCTTACCTGGCGGATTACTTCGTCATTATCACAGGATTCTCCCGCGCTCAGTTAAATGCCATCTCTGAATCCATTGAAGAACGATTGGAAGAGAAATATAACCTACTACCTGCCAGGATTTCGGGCAGAAGAGAGGGAGGATGGATTGTTCAAGATTATACTGATGTAATTGTCCATATCTTTTTGCCTGAAGAAAGAGAATATTATAATCTAGAAGCTTTCTGGGGACATGCCGAACGTCATGAGTTTTCACAACCTAGTTAATGCCATTGTATGAAGAAGTCTATCGTTAGTTTTTGTCCTGTCCCCTTAGAACAGCAGCCGATCTACGAATATGAGCAGCTTAAGGAATCTTGGCTATTTAACTGGGGAACCTTGGCGGTGGGGCAATATACTCGAAAAGTAGCTTGGGTAGGGGTGTGGAGTCTAGTTTTTGTGGTGCCTCTGTCCCTCTCTATCTTTTCACCTGCTAAAGAACTCCTAGAATTTGTCCTGTCTAGTTTAATTGGTGTTTCTCTATTAACCGCCCTCTTTCTATCCCGTATTTATTTGGGTTGGCAGTATGTCAAGAATCGTCTGAAACGCGATCGCATTTTCTATGAAGAATCTGGTTGGTATGATGGACAAACTTGGCTTAAGCCTTCCACTATGTTAGACCGCGACCTGTTGGTAGTGAACTACGAAATTGAGCCAATTTTTCGCAGGCTTCACCAGACCTTTGGTCTAATTGCGGGAATTATTACTCTTGCTAGCCTAATTTGGTTTATTTTAGGATGATCCAAGCCGACTAAGCGTATTAGAATACTAATTACTCATTAATTTAATATTGCATGACTAGGGTAAAAAGAACCCAGGCACCTCTGCTCGAAGTACATTTGCTCAGGGAAGGTATTTTAGAGTCTTCTCATCAGGTGGAAGCAACAGTTTGCGACAGTAAAGGACGTGTATTGTTAGTGGCAGGTGACGCGGAATCATCCGCTTTTATTCGTTCGGCATTAAAACCTTTTCAAGCCTTGGCTGTAACCACTACAGGAACAATTCAAAAGTATGGCTTGAGCGATCGCGATTTGGCTATTATCTGTAGCTCTCATCAAGGAACCATTGAACAGGCTAGACAAGCATTTAATATTTTGTGGCACGCCGATGTTGACCCTCTAGCCCTAGAATGCCCTACCCCCCCTGGCAGGAGCAACCCCTTGGAACATAATTGCTCTGGCAAGCACGCGGGAGTTTTAGCAGTCTGCCAAAATTTGGATTTGCCCTTGCACCATTACACAAAGCATTCTCACCCAGTACAGCAGCTAATTCTGGGGAAAATTTCGGAACTACTAGGGATGCCAGGAGCAGAATTGTTGGGCGCTCAGGATGACTGTGGGATGCCAACCTATCAAATGCAACTACAACAGATGGCACATCTCTATGCTCAGTTAGCAGCAGGGACGAGTTTAGACCTAGAAAGAATTACCCGAGCCATGACCTATTACCCCCGTATGATTGCGGGGGATGGCGCGTTTGACACCGAATTGATGCGCCTTAGTGAGGGGGAGCTAGTGAGCAAATCGGGAGCAGAAGGAATTCAGTGTATTGGTCGCGTCGGCGAGGGAATGGGGCTAGCAATTAAAGTCAAGGATGGTGCTAGACGAGCTAAATATGCTACCGCCATCCATGTTTTGAAGCAAATGGGCTGGATTAGCCCCGCGATCTCGGAAATCCTCTGCGATCAATTTGTTCAGTTAAGCAGTTTTACCCGCCTAGAAACAGTCGGCGAAATGTCAATTCTCTAATTGGGGACAGGAAGTAGGCTCCCTACTAATCACCTCCCTGCTGGTTACTTCTTACGAAGTTTGCTTATCCGAAGGTGTCCCTAAAGGGATACACTTCGATATATCCGTGATAGACAACGGGGGGAACCCCCGCAACGCACGGCGGCTTTTGAGAAAGAATCCTCTTATGCGTCGGCTTTCGGGTGTGAATCTTCATACCCGAAACGCGACGCCTCAAAACGCGCCTTAACTTCGCGCTAGCTGCTCCCACATTTTTTGGCGGGACGGAGTTGCCCCCTGCTCTAGAATTTCAATCTGCAAGTTAACCTTAATTAAATAGGAACCAGCCTGATTATCAATTACCTGGGCTATTTCCTCATTCAAATCTGGTCTTGCTCCTGTAAGAGGATTTCTTAAAACACAACGATCCCACTCATGAGTTGCCTGGGGATCTAGATTGAGAATATAGTATTTGTTCATTCATAAACCTGCAATTCAATTAGTACTATTTTACCATTTAGTTGAATAAAAAATCAATAAAAAGCATAATTTAAATCATCAAAGCCTATCTATAAAATAAAAACAATGAAAGAAACTAAGTCATTCAGATGGTTTTGGCGGACTGCGATCGCAATAATTAGTGCAGGAATAGCAGTTTCTTTGACCCCTAGTCAAGCATCAAGCTCAGAAAAAATTATCTTTACCTACGGTGGATTGACTCAATCAATTCCCCTAGAAGAGTTGCAAGATTTTGCGGATACAGGGAAAGTTTCTCCCGCCTTAGATACTTTATTGAGCTACGGTGAACAAAATCCTTTTTTCATGCGCTGGATCTTAAGACAAGAATTTCCCGCCAACAATAAGCTAATCTCCGACTTACTCAATTCAACCCCAGGAGAATATGTCTTATCTCAGACTGGTAATGTAGTCAGTTCCAAAGCCGAGAGAGCCAATGTAACGGCTCTACGGGGGGCATTAGTCGCCTCAGCCGAGGACAATAATTCGGTTTCCTTAATAGAATTATTGGAAAACTATCCAACAGAAGATGTCTACGTTAACGGCAAAATTTTAGCCAGATTGCGGAAGAATCTTAATCAGTTTATCGAAGGGACTAGCCAATACATTAAAATTCCGCTAGACTTACCCGAAAATCAAGAAAACTGAGCAACTGATATATCCCTCTTGTCCTTTTCCCTTTTCCTTTTCTCTTTCTATCTTTATTTTGTATTCTTATTCAATCGCTTATTTAACTATTTAAAGTGACCTTTAATTTAACTTTAAAGCAGAGTCTATTTACGTAAAGATACGGTAAAGAGAGCATTACTAAAAAAAGAACATGAGAGAATATACGCAATAATAGTGTTTGAGTTAAAATGAGTCTGGAAATAGATCTGATCACTAAACATAACTAGAGCAAAATACTGTTATTTTTTCATTATATAGTACTAAAAATACTTTTGCGGTTAGTATCTGAAGTACACTGGCTTGTAATTTATGGCAATATTTTCTATGTTTATTGGTTTTCTTTACCAAGATAAAGATTAGCTAGAAAAATAATTTATTGAAAATACATGGGCAGAAAATTTATATTTGATTGCTTGCTAATTGGTGAAGGAAACTTACTAATTGAGTGTGCAGAAGTACTAATTCGTAATAATTATAAAATTATTGGTATTTTGTCTTCTGATAAAGCGATCGCCCGCTGGGCAGAAAAGAACGATATTATTTGTTGTGAAAATCTTCAGCAACTTAAGCAAATAGTTTCTTCCTGCGACTATATATTTAGTATTGTCAATCAAACCATCTTAGATCGAGAAATTTTGGGTTTAGCTGGTGTAGCAATTAACTATCACGATGCACTATTACCAGCTTATGCTGGAGTTAATGCTACCTCTTGGGCAATTATTAATGCAGAAAAATTTCATGGTATTACTTGGCATGAAATGAATCTGACGGTAGATACTGGCAGCATATTAAAACAAGTAAAAATAGAACTTGAATCCTCAGAAACTGCTTTAACTCTCAATGCAAAATGTTATCAAGCAGCAATCTTAGCTTTTGAAGAATTAATTGAAGAATTAACCTGTCAAAAAATAGTTCCACAATCTCAAGATTTACAACATCGTAGCTATTTTGCTAGGCATCAAAAAGTTTCCCAATTAGGTATTCTCGATTTTAAACTATCAGCATCAGCAATTGATCACTTAGTTAGAGGTTTAGACTTTGGTAATTATCCTAATTCCCTAGCCACAGCCAAACTATTATTGAAGGATAGTTCAGGTTTGGACTGTCTAGATTATGTGATTGTGACCCAAGCCAAAATACTTAATACTGTGTCTTCACAAGCACCTGGAACCATAGTAAGGATTGAAAATAAACAGTTAATTGTTGCGACAGGTAGTCAAGATATTGCCCTAGAAACTATTGTCAATCGTCGGGGGCGAGTTCAAGCGATCGCCGAATTAGTCGCTGATTATCGACTAGAAGTGGGGCAACAATTACCAGCAGTTGATCTTGATTCAATTTCAGAATTAGTTGAACTTGAAAGGGCAATTGCACCATCAGAAAACTATTGGCTCAAACAACTAACTCAGTGCCGACAGATAAGTCTACCTTTTGAGCAAATACCAGTCCCTCCCATAAGTCAGCCTAACTATCAACAAGTTAAACTACCCCTAAGTCCAAGAGTTACTAATCTACTCCAGGAATCTCTGGAAGTTACCGTTGCCGCCTTCGCAATTTATCTAACACGGTTGAGTGGCAACCCTCACCTCACCCTGGGATATGATCGCCTCACCAGTAATCCTTGGTTTGCTCGCTATGTACCCTGTAACCTAAAGATTGACCTCGATCAAGACTTTGGTCAGGTGCTGAAAACAGTAACGAAGAGATTAGCTCACAACCAACGTCATCAAACCTACGCCACAGATATTATTGCCAGATATCCCCAGTTAGCTGCTGAACAAACTGACTTTTCCGTCGTCATCACTCAAATAAAGCTAAAAGAGCAAGATGGTTTTGCCCAAGATCATTTAGCCACCAGCCATCTCATCTTAATGATCGACCAATCCCAAGGGGAATACTTCTGGTCTTATAATACCCAGGTATTTTCGCCCCAAGCGATAGAGATCATGATTAAACAATGGATCACCTTATTAGAAGGGATTGCTAGTAATGATCCATCTCCTGTCTCCCAATTGCCCTTAGTATCTCCTGGGGAACGTCAAAAAATCCTGGGGGAGTGGAACGATACTGCCAGTTATTATCCCCAAGATCAATGTCTGCATCAGCTATTTGAAGCCAAAGCAGCAGAAAATCCCCAAGCAGTGGCTATAGTTTGCCAAGGAGAGTCCTTAACCTATGGAGAATTAGCCGCAAAAGCCGAGCAATTAGCCTGTTATCTCCAAGATCTAGGAGTTCAAGCGGAAACATTAGTCGGGATCTGCTTAGAACGATCGCTAGCCATGATTATTGGTTTATTCGGCATTCTTAAAGCAGGGGGTGCATATGTACCCCTAGACCCGAACTATCCCCCCGCTAGACTAGCCCATATATTGGAAGATTCTGGGGCAAAGATCCTGTTAACTCAAACCAAATTACTCGATCGCCTCCCCTCAAGCTCTGGTAAGGTGGTCTATCTAGATCAAGACTGGCAAAAGATCGAAGCGATCGCGAAGCCTACCCGAAGGGTAATCCCCCAGCAACGTCAGCTAGAGAGTACTGTAGATAGTCATAATTTAGCTTACGGGATTTATACTTCTGGCTCTACGGGAAATCCTAAAGGAGTGGCGATCGAACATCATAGCGTAGTCAACACCTTATGGGACATGGAACAGCGTTTTCAAGTCGGTGGAGGCGACAGAATTTTAGCAGTATCCTCCCTAAGTTTTGATCTATCGGTGTACGATATCTTCGGCATTCTAGGCTCTGGAGGGACGGTAATTATCCCCGCACCAGAACCCTGTCCCAACCCAGAACACTGGTTAGCATTGATGAACCAAGGTGGGGTGACTATTTGGAATTCTGCCCCTGCCCTGATGGAACTACTGCTGAACTACATCATAACTAACCATCAGATTTTACCCCCATCCCTGCGGTTAGTTTTACTGAGCGGCGATCGCATTAGTCCCACCTTGGTAATGCAACTACAAGCCCTTAATCCTCAGCTAGAAATCATTAGTTTAGGGGGAGCGACAGAAGCCTCAATTTGGTCAATCTACTATCCCATCCAGAATTTATCTTCTTCCACCAAAACAATTCCTTACGGTCGTCCCCTCAAGAACCAAACATTTTATATCCTCGATCAACAGTTACAATTAATGCCCGTCGGCGTTACAGGAGAACTTTATATTGGTGGTGTTGGGGTAGCTAGGGGATATCTTCATCGGGAAAAGTTAACCGCCACTAAATTCATCGCCGATCTTTTTAACGACCAACTAGCCACAGCGCGGCTTTACAAAACTGGAGATTTAGGACGCTATCTCGAAGATGGCAACATTGAATTTTTGGGACGCATGGATAATCAAGTGAAAATTCGTGGTGTTAGGGTCGAACTAGGGGAAATAGAAGCCACTTTATTACAACATCCAGACCTCAAAGAAACTTTAGTGGCGATCGCTCCAGCTAATGGTGACCAACAGGCAAAACAGTCAAGTTTAGTTGCCTACTGTGTATTGAAGACAAACTCCACCACAACTAGGAGACAATTGCGCGACTTTCTCACAACCAAATTGCCCGAGTATTCAATTCCCAAAGCCTTTGTCTTGTTGGATGCTTTGCCTCTAACTCCCAACGGTAAAATAGACCGTCAAGCACTACTTGAACTATCATTAAATCCGCTGGAAACAGAAAATGATTTTCTACCCCCTCAAGATCGATTGGAATGGCAGTTAAGTCAGATTTGGTCACGAATTTTGAATGTTAAACCAATTGGCAGAAATGATAACTTTTTTGAGCTTGGGGGCAATTCTTTATTAGCCTTAAGATTATTTGAGCAAATTCAAAGCACCTTCGGGAAAAATTTACCTCTGGCAACTCTGTTTCAAGCACCGACTATTGCCCAATTAGCAAGCCTGATGCTAGAGCGGGGTTGGTCAGCTTCTTGGTCTTCTCTTGTGAGTATTCAACCTCATGGTCATCAGTCTCCTTTGTTTTTGATCCATGCCGTCGGCGGAAATGTTTTATCTTATCGCAATGTAGCAGCAGCATTGGGAACAAAACGACCGATTTATGGGCTGCAGGCAAGAGGTTTAGATGGTCAACAAGCACCATTAACTTCCATTGAAGAAATGGCTACTAACTATCTAGAAGAAATTAGGGTGATTCAACCTGATGGCCCCTATTGTTTAGCAGGACATTCTTGCGGTGGGGTAATTGCCTTTGAAATGGCACAACAACTACGGCGACAAGGAGAAAAAGTGGCTGTTTTGGCTCTGTTTGATACTTATGGCCCCAACTATCACGATAAATCTACAGTTTCCCAACGACTGGCAATCCACCTGAGTAATTTAGGTAAATTATCATCAAGGGAAAAGTTGACTTATTTTACTGGTCGATTAGAATTCGCCTTGCGCTCTAAAATTCCCCAACATTGGCAACAGAGATATTTCCAACTAGTTGATTTATTTAGGTCTCCCGAAGCAAGACTAGTTTCTTTGGTAGGCAATTGTAACTTAGTAGCAGTGGAAAAATATCAACCTGCTGCCTATCAAGGCAAAATAACTCTATTTCGGGCTGAAGTTAGAAGAGCCTATGGCTTTTTCGACCCTTATGGAGGCTGGCAAGGACTGGCAGTGGGGGGAATCGATGTTTACGAAGTTCCTGGTGAACACATAACTATGTTGCTGAAGGCAGAAAATGCCCAAATACTGGCAGCCAAACTTAACGCTGTCCTCTTGGACTCTGCCAATCAATACTAATGCAGAGAAAAGAGTCATAAGATAAAGAGGAGTGTATCTTAAAATCTAAGTCTTAACGAATATAATTATTTTAACTAATGCTGACATATTCAGAAGAGCCTCTCAAAGCTAAAGCAATCTCTGCTGAAGAATTAAAAAAGCAAGAGCGGATGCGTGATGTTAACTTGCTGTTGCAGCAGATTGTTGAAAGAGAAGAAGTCGCTTTAAAGCTAATCATTGATAGCCTCATTGATGTGGGTTCCATCAACTATGCCAATAATAAGTTGCACAACCCTCCCCTCAATAAAATCATGAAGGTCCTGGTGGGTTATGTAAAGCCTGTTGCGCGCATGGCGGCTTTATTTTGGCTGAAGCGCAATCTACCAAATTTACTAACCGCTTGGCTAGAAGGCAAGGTATCATTTGAACCCATCCCTGTAAACGACAACCAAACTTCAACAGAAGATTTAGAGACAGTTCTGAAGGGTGAAGTTCAAGTTCCAGATGAATTAGTAAACCCCAACACTTTACCGAACATAGACTTTCCCCAGTCCCCGTAGCTAAATAAGTGGACAAAGTTCAGGAATGACAACATAATTAGTCGAAGTTTATCATATAAACATCTATGACTTCCTGTGTAATTAGTCTCCAGTAATCAATGAAACCAAATTGCTTCTTCTCACGTCTTGATCAATCAAACTTCAAGAATGGGTACTATAGAGTTCTAATGGGGTTAACTGAGGATATTTTAAGGTTAGCATCACTCTGTCTAAGACAGTTTGAAAGAGCCGTAAATTCCGACGGTGGTTCATGTGATAATCAGCTAGACTGGTACGCGCAACCCTTGTACCATCAAGGGGCATTCAGAGCCTTCTCTGGAGGTAATGGTGCAGAACCCTGGCTAACCGTATCCGAGAATCAGTTACCTAATCTGTGTGAGGAGCAATAATTGTGAGATTTCACTGGCTACTATCTGGTTTTATAGGTGTTTTTCTGTTGTGTCCTTCAGCTAGGGCAGGAAAAATTGTCTCGTGGGAGTTTGAACCACAGGATAATAATCTGGTTTTTGAAACCGATGAAGGGGTTCAGCCTACAGCTCAATTACTGAGTAATCCTACTCGACTGGTAATTGATTTACCAGGCACGGTTTTGGGCCAAGAAACGGTGAAGCAGAGCTATCAAGGCCCAGTTAATGAATTGCGAATTGGACAACCAGAGTCCGATACTTCCCGCATTGTGGTGGAATTAGCCCCTGGTTATATTCTGGATGCTGATCAAATTAAGTTTGATGATGTTTCTCCCACCCATTGGGAAGTGGAAATACCTGATCCCGAAGTAACTCGTGTCGCTGCTAATAATGCCGATCCCGAAGTATTGGAGTTACCAGAAGTAGATCTCCCTACCAAACTTCCAGGACTAGAGGATTCTACCGTCAATAGTGCTGATGCTCCCTCTGCCACTAGTTCGCCTCATGTTAAAGCCACTAGTAATGGCTTTTTTATCGACATTGACGGCAATCGCAAAATCAAAATTGATTCAGAACGAAATGGCGATCGCATCGATTTTTCCCTCGAAGGTATTACTCTCCCCGATGACTTGGTTTCTCAGTCGGTGGCGGTCAATCAATATGGTGTATCTACCATCGATTTTGAGCAGACGGGGGATGAACAGGCGGTTATGAGTATGAAGGTGACGGAGGAAAGCCCTGACTGGTTGGCTACCTTTAGTCGCATTCAAGGCTTGCTCTTAGTTCCCAGGGGGGAATTACCTAACTCCACTGGGGGGGTTCGTGACGTTCCTGTGCCAGCGCAAACAACCGAATCAGAAGTAGACGATAGTAATAAACAACCTAGTTTGATTGAAGAAATCGAGCTAGTAGATGACAGTACCCAGCTCATCGTTCATGGAGATCAAGACCTTTCAGCAGTAGCATCTCGCAAGAGTAATGGGATCTATCAAATCACCATTGACCAAGCAGAACTAGCAGAAGATTTTAAAGGACCTGTGTTGGAGGCAGGTAGTCCAATCTCGGAATTAAAGGTACGTCAAGAAGCTAATCAAGTAGTCTTAGAAATTACTACTCGCTTGAGATATCGTTTAGGCAAGCTTAGTACAGACAATCAGCAGGTGGCTTTGCCGATTGAAGTGGGGGTGGCCCCACTGCCTGAGAATGATGCACCTTTATTGCCCCCAGGTTTTGCCAAAGTTCCCAAAGAAAGTTCTACGGGGTCAAGCCTGCCACCTCTGGGAGAAAATCGTCCTCGGGTAGTTATTGATGCTGGTCATGGTGGGGATGATCCAGGAGCAATCGGCATCGGTGGCATCAAAGAGAAAGATATTATTCTGGCGATCGCCCTCGACGTGGAAGAAATTCTCAGAAAACAAGATATTGATGTGGTGATGACTAGGGACAGCGATGTGTTTATTAGCCTTGAGGGTCGTACTGATCTGGCTAACGATGTTGACGCTGATCTGTTTGTCAGTATTCACGCCAACTCCATCAACCTTAGTCGTCCTGATGTCAGTGGCTTAGAGACTTACTACTATCAAAGTGGTCGTCGCTTGGCAGAAGTCATTCACTGGAGTATTTTAAACGGGGTCGAAATTGACGATCGCAGCATTAGAAGAGCGAGATTTTTTGTCCTCAGACATTCGACGATGCCTGCTGTGTTGGTGGAGGTAGGTTTTGTTACAGGGGAGGTTGACGCTAATAATCTTCGAGATCCCGATTATCGTCGTCAGATGGCAGAAGCGATCGCAAGGGGGATTGTAGAGTATATTAAACAGAATAATCTTTAAACTTAAGTATTTATACGCCGATAGTTAATCTTACCGAGGACAGAACTAAGCATTTAATTTAATATGAAAAATTTACATCAGCGGATTGGCTTATTCGATAGTGGGGTGGGGGGGTTGACGGTATTAAGAGAAATGTATCGTCAAATGCCGACGGAATCTCTCCTCTATGTCGCAGATTCCGCTCGTTTACCTTACGGAACGCGATCGCCAGAAGAAATCTTGCTCTTTGCACGAGAAATTCTCGATTGGATGTGCGGTCAGGATCTGAAAATGATTATTATGGCCTGCAATACCAGTTCCGCCTTGGCACTGGAAACGGTCAGAAAAGAATACGACATTCCCATTCTCGGTGTAATTCTTTCGGGGGCAAAAGCTGCCGTCAGGCAAGGAGAACGCATTGGGGTGATGGCCACTGCTGCCACTGCTAAAAGTCATGCTTATCGTCAGGCTATTCACGAGATTAAGCCTCAAGCCCAAGTGTGGGAAGTTCCCTGTCCTCAATTTGTTAGCTTGATTGAGCAAAATCAACTCTATACAGAGCAAACCAGACTGGTGGCTCAAGAATATTTAGGCTCTTTGCTAGACCAAGACATCGATACTTTAGTCTATGGCTGCACTCACTATCGACACCTAGAACCGATCATTCGCACCCTCTTACCAGCTTCTGTTCAGGTAGTTGACCCTGCCGAACATATTGTTGTTGCAGCGGATAAAGAACTGTCTCTGCTGGGATTAAGGAATCAGCAGTTTTCTCTGCCAACTCGTTTTTGTGTCACAGGATCTCCCCAGCAGTTTGCTAATCTGTCTCAGCAATGGTTAGGGTACTATCCTCTAGTGCAAAAAATTGAAGTCAAACATTTCGTTTCAGAAGCAATGGCGCTAAATCCTCTAGAGTAGTCTGACTCCATTTCAGTGTTTACAGCCGTTTTCAAAAATCCAATTAAATCTCCACATTTAAAATGTAGGTTGGTTTACGCTATCGCTAACCCAACGAAACCTTATGCTGTGTTGGGTTTCATTCTTCAACCCAACCTACAAAAAATCAAATATTTCAGTAGTTTTGTCAGTAAACCAGGGTTTAAGGGATTTCTATCCCCTGTTCGGAATCGACCCCAGTGGGGGTAAGGACGTGTCCCCCGAACGGCGCGTTTTATGTGGGAAGTTTCCCATTTGCGAAGCTTATCCTTTAGGACATAAAAGCCGCCTTATGCATTCGGGGGCTTGTATCTTCCTGTCATTCTGGTGGCGTTGTACCTTTGAGTTTCTGCTATCTTCAGTAGACCATAAACAATTGAGAGATAGACGGTAGCACAGAATAAAATGACAACAGGCAAGTTGCTCAAGTTCATCGGTAATGTAGGCTTTTAAATCAGCTTTTTCTGATTAAGTATTGGGTTAGGTAAATAGGAAAAATTGAGATCAAAAATTTTCTCTCACCACAGACGGAAATGCCTACTTCTTATTGCCTAATAAGCTTAGACAGCAAACAGTTACATCTCATCGTAAAATTTGTTTGAGAGCTATGGAGACCTTTACTTCGAGGTGCTTTGGTCTTATTTGGACATCTAAAGAATGCCTGTATCTAGACTAAACCTACTCTGATTATTGATCGATATAATGTCAGTAAAATAATACTGACCGCCCTAGGGATGGGTTAGTCCTGGGATACTTAATGTCTTTGTCATGTTGTTGGCGCGACCGCAACGCGTAGGCGGAGCCTAATCGCACTTTCAGGAGATAACCTTACTTTGGTAATACTCTCGTTACTGAGAATAGCATAAATCTTTCAGATTAAATACTTACATACATATTTAAATACACAGTCTTAATTAATGGTACAAGCACCAAACTACACAACTACTAAAGAACTAGCTATCTTAGCCGTAGATTTAATCCGCCAGACGGGTTGCGAATATGGCGATATTCGTATTGCTCATTATCGTAACCAAAACTTAGCTGCTAGCGATCGCTCTTTAAATCGCCTCAGCGACAACATTAGTTCTGGTTTTGGGGTAAGAGTCTTGTTAGACGGTGCTTGGGGCTTTGTGGCTTCCCACCAAATCACTCCTGAATCAATTAAGCGGATTGTTAACTTAGCAGTGGAAACTGCCAAAGGTAGTCGGTTGACGCAACAAGAACCTGTAAAGTTAGTTTCTGTGGAAGCATATCAGGATCACTATACTACACCCATCGAAATTAATCCTTTTGACGTGCCGATTCAAGAAAAAGCTGAGTTACTACTGCAAATTAACGAGCAGTTTTTAAGCTATGGCAACCAGGGCATCAAAAAAGCCTATTCCTTCCTTAGTTTTGCCCAAGAAGATCAGATCTTTGCCTCTACTGTGGGTTCAGTAATCGAACAAACCCTCTATCGTAGTTATCCTGGCATGGGCTGTACGGCGATCGCTAATGGCGATGCTCAAAGCAGAAGTTATGAACGTCCACCCCTCAATATTGGCTATGAACACATCGATAGTGCTGATTTACTAGGTAATATTGAACGAGTAGCTCAAGAAGCGGTCGCCAAAACCCACGCTCCCGAATTGACAGAAGATGGCAAAACAACTTTAATTCTTAAGCCGAGTAATTTATTCTTGACTATCCATGAATCTGTAGGACATCCCACGGAATTAGATCGAGTATACGGTTACGAAGCTAACTTTGCTGGCACCAGCTTTGCCACCACGGACAATTTACACAAATTACAATATGCTGCCCCCTGGGTTAATTTCGTTGCGGATCGTACTCAACCCCAAGGACGTAGCACCGTAGCCTATGATGACGAGGGAGTACCTGCTCAACGCTGGTATGTAGTCAAAGATGGTATCCTCAACGATTATCTAACTGACCGTGAAACCGCCTTTCGTCTAGGTAGAGGCAGCAGTAATGCTAGTGCCTTTGCCGATAGTTGGTCGAGTACGCCGATGGTACGTATTCCGAATTTAGGTTTAGAACCAGGTAAACCAGGAGATAGTCACACTCTAACTCTTGAAGCCATGATTGCTGATACGGAAGAGGGCATTCTCATTGACGGTATTGGTAGCTATTCCATCGATCAACAACGGCGTAACTTTCAGTTTGGTGGGGATGCCTTTTGGCAGGTGAAAAACGGCAAGATTACAGGCATGCTAAAAAATGTCACTTATCACAGTATGACTACTGACTTTTGGAACAGTATTGATGCCCTAGGGGGTGAATCTGAACTAGTTCAGTGTGGGACGAATATGTGTGGTAAGGGAGAACCGATGCAGATTGCCCAAATGACTCACGCCTGTGTTCCTGTGAGGGTTAGGGATATTCACGTTGGTCGAGGCTCTTAAATAATTGATAATTGATAATTGATAATTGATAATTGATAATTGATGGGTGATCTTTTGAGTACTTAAAAAGAACGCCCTTTGAAGGAATTGGTAAATCAGAACCTCTGAAGTTCGATATGTCTGGGTTATGATCTCGCCGAATCAACCAAGAGCATCGCCTTATTTATCAAGTCAAAGACGATTGTATTGTAATCATTCAGTGCCGTTACCATTACTAACTAGTAGACGTGGGCGTAAATGAAGTCACCATATGCAAGTCTTGAAAGCCATACAATTAAATACTACATGCGGCTAAAGCCTTTGTGACTACATGCGGACAAGTCCTTTGTGACTTCTAACTACATGCGGACAAGTCCTTTGTGACTTCCGCGCAGCGGTACTAGTTGCTAGTTGCCCGCAATCATTATTAGCTGTTCAGTTAGTTTAAGTTGAGCTACTTACCATTCGTCATGGTAATCTTCTATGTCTGGTCGATCTAAATAGTTGGGAATCTCTGGTAAGGTCAAAATTTCTTTTTCTTCCTCTTCTTCTTCCTCGGCAAAAGATTCATTTAAAGTATTGTCTAAATCTAGACCATCTGTACTGTCTGCACTATCTAAGCTGTTTAAATTATCTAACTGCACTAGTTCCCCTTCAAAACTTTGAGTTAAACTGGCGATCGCTTGCTGCAAATCGCTATCTTCATAATCTTCTGCTAAAGAAACATTATTTTCTAGGGGAAGATTGGCAGTAACAGGGGGGTGTTCTTTCAGGGTGTTGGAGGCTATGACCTTAGAGCGATCGCTTTCCTCGAACTGATGATGATCAGAGGTGGCGATGGGAGTCACCAAGGGGGCTGTTAGAGTTGCCTGATTTTGTTGGCTCGGTAAGCTTTGGGGCTTCATCGAGACGTTCTCCATTGAAGGTACTGTTTGCACCCTGGCGGGGGGAGGTGGGTCTGGAGGCTGTTCTGGGGTTGATGATGATATGGGATTAATTGGCGCAGTCGAGTTTGGCGCTAGCTTACCTTGGGAACTGACCACCTCTAGTTGGACTCGAACTTTTCGCTGGCAGACTTGAGCAAAGGCAGCTTCGATGTTGGGTATTTTTTGTTGAGTCATCTTTTGCAGGTTTGCCGAACTAACTCCGACGATCGCACTCATACCATCGAAATTGACTAAATGACACTGTTGTTTTAATAATGCCTGGGTTGTGGGTGGCTGTAGGCAACTTACTACTTTGCTCCAGATTTCTTGATTGGCAACGGGGTCTTGATCATTGCAAGGGGTAACTGGGGGAGGTTCTACTTTAGGTGTAGTATTTCTTTCCGCAGTCGATTGATTAGGGTCAAGATGTTGAGCTGTCTGAACTGCTGCTGGAATTGTATTCTGGGTTAATGGTGCTGAGTCTGGTTGGGGACTGATCGGTTTAGCAATATTATCTCGATTATCTTTTTCAATATGATTCTCAATGGCAATAGCTGGAGTCGGAGCAATTTCTCTCGGTGCTACGGTCGGAATAAGAGAGACTACTGGGTTGGGAGCAGGAATTGCGATCGCTTTCCCTTGAACCACCGCTGCCTGAGCTTCGGGCAATAGTCCCAGTAAAGTAACCTCCAGCCATAAACGAGGTTGAGTCGTGCGCTTGAGTTGGGTTTCCGCATCCTGAAGATGTTGTTGTCCTCTCAAAATTAAAGTGGCTTGCCAGTTAGCCGCCTCAGCACACAATTGCTGCCAGCAGGTTTCCGTCACAGCAGTTAATTCTGCATGGTTTGGCGCAGTTTTAGCGATTAATAAGTTGAGATAGAAACCCGCTAGATTTTGCAAGACCACTAACGGTTCTCGACCTCGATCCAAAAGACTGCGGCACTGTTGTAAGACGGCTAAGGAATCATTACGATTAATCGCCTGAAGTAGCTTTAATAAATCTTGTTCTGGGACAGCGCCAACCAAATCCCATACCTTTTCTACCGTGATAGTATCTGGTAAAAGACTCAGCTGATCCAAGAGACTCTCCGCATCCCGCAAACCACCGTTAGCAATTTGCGCCACTAAAGTTAGGGCATCATCAGCGATCGCAATTTTTTCAGCATCAGCAATATATCTCAGGTGACTGGTCATCTCCGTCAGCGGAATTCGTCGATAATCAAACCGCTGACAACGTGAAATAATGGTGGAGAGAACTCGCTGTGGATCGGTGGTAGCTAAAATAAAAACAACCTGTGGCGGTGGTTCTTCTAAAGTCTTTAGCAAAGCATTAAACGCTGCCATACTGAGCATATGACATTCGTCTATGCAATAAATTTTATAACGACACTGCACAGGAGCAAAACGCGATCGCTCAATGATTTCTCGAATATTGTCCACTCCTGTATTACTAGCAGCATCAATCTCCATCACATCTAAGGCAGCACCTTTGGCGATCGCCAAACATACCTCACATTTTCCGCAGGGATAGGGAGTGGGGCGATCGCTATTTAAACAATTTAAAGATTTCGCTAAGATCCTAGCACTAGAAGTTTTACCTGTACCGCGAGGCCCTGTAAATAAATAGGCGGGAGCGATTTTAGCTTGTTCTAGAGCATTACTGAGGGTTAAAGCGATCGTTTCCTGACCAACCAGATCGCCAAAAGTTTGTGGTCGGTACTTGTGATGTAGAGGTTCGTAAGCCATAGTTAATGTGGATTTCTGATTTACTACTAGTTAGTAGAAAATTATCCCTGTACAATTGAGCAATATTTAGCCGTGGATGATGCTTGGGTCGCCTAAGTCTATTAGTCCACTCTCAAAGCATTACTCTGCTTTTATGAGCCGATAACTTTGAGTGAAATTTAGTTTAGCTTTTCTAATAAATCAGTATATTTGATCTAAGGTCATGAGTCACACCATTGGGCAAGCCAAGCAAGATACACAAGAGTCAAATTCTAAATCCAACTCACATCAGCCTTCTCAAGATACACCAATGCCTGAAGTAATTTCCTCGGTGCCGACTAATGGGTTATCGGATGTTGACTACGAATTCCTGTTCAATCAGCTTTTAGAAGGGATTACTCATGGCTGGCACGATCGCCGTATTACTAAATTTTTTAACCAGTTAGGCGATCGCGGACAACAAGCGGACTGGATTTTGTGGCTAGAGCGTCTACGAGATAAATTGTCGAAGTTACCCCTGGAGTCTAAACGTCCTCTGGGAACGATGATGATTCGTTTAGGAGAGCTTACTAAAGCTGCACCTGAAGTCAGTCAAATTGGCGCAGCCTCCCATCGAATTGGCAGAGAATTGTTATTTGGCAATACTCCTGCTGAGATCTGGGAATATACTGGTGCAGATTTAGCTCCCAGCAATGGGCAAATGGAACTAATAGAATCTGAACAAGAATTGTCCGCCAGATTGCCAGATGATTTTAGTGATCTGGCTAAAGAGCCAGCAGCAGCAGTAGAAGCAGATTTAGATCTTGATATCGAGTCTGAAGCCACTCCTTCTGAATTCACGGAAGCTCCTATTGACCCACCTAAAGCCTCGCCAGGGGAGAAAGAAGCTAATAATATGGCAGCTAGGGATGGGGCAGCTACCATCGATACAGCACCAGAAACTGAGGTGCTAGAAGCTGAAATTAACCAAGGCAATCTAGAAGCTGCTAGCAGCAAATCTGCTCATAATCTTTCTGCTAGTAACACTAATGAGATCAAGTTAGATCTTAGTTTGGATTTAGACCTAGAACTAGAGGATGCCGAGCAAGTTAATAGTTATGGTGACGAGTTTGAATTTGAGCTTGATGAGTTAGAGGATCAAGATGAGCTAGGTGATCAACCTCCAGCAGCAGCAACCTCTTCTATCGTTGAATCGACAGACGAATTGAAAGCTGAATTTGACCAACAGGGTGAGATTCTACCCAATGCTGGAGTAATCCAGCAACTAGACCCATCAAGTTTAGAGGTGATCGAAGGCTGGTTCAACCTTGGTTTAAAGCAGGTTAGTGCAGGAGAATATCATCAAGCGATCGCTTCCTGGGATCAAGCGTTAAAAATTAATGCTAATTTACCAGAGGCATGGCACAACCGAGGCAGTGCTTTAGGACGATTGGGGGACTACGCGGCAGCGGTAAAATCCTTTCAGAGTGCATTGGCCCTCGACCCAGATAATTATCAAGCGTGGAACGATCGCGCTCATGCTCTATATCAGCTAGAAAATTGGTCTGGAGCGATTGAAAGTTGGGGACAAGCAATTAAAATTATGCCAGGCAATCATTTGTTTTGGTACAACCGAGGTTGTGCGCTGGAACAGTTGTCAAAATGGCAAGATGCGATCGCCAGCTATGAGAAAGCTTTAGAAATTAAACCTGATTTTCAACCAGGACGCTCAAGATATATTAATCTAGTAGCAGATAATTCTCGTCCAAATTAGCTAAGATGACGGTAATCGAGATATCGTGTAAACTTTATTATCCTAAAGATGTAATTTCATCTTCAGAACTAGTTATCAATTATTTAAATTTTAGCTATTTATGACTGAATCATCGAACAGCACAATGGAAGAAACCAGAGTATCAAGTGAAGAAAGGGTAACTCAGTTAAGAGATTTAATTGACACCCTGAGAATCGCTGAAGAAATAGCTGGAAAAGGTTATCTAATTAGCAGTTCTGAACTTGCGGATCTAATGGATATCAATGCTAGTGCTGTAACTAGTAGAGGTGATCACTGGTCTTGGCGGAACTGGGTTGTCTCCAGAGTCAGACGAGAAGGTAATCAAATTTTATGGCAACTAGAAAGGGTAGACTAAATCAAAACCATGACTTTATCCGTACCTAGCAATGAGCAACTAATCGTTCGTCCTCTTCAATATCGTGACGTGGATGCAATCAATGCCTTAGTGAGTGAATGTGTCGCTAAGGAAACTTCTAAGCGTCTGATAACTATTGATCGAGAACTGGAGCAAGTTGGTTCTTGGTACGGATTAAAGAGGTTTTTGGCTCTTTTGCCTCGTTCTTATTATCATGGCTGGCGGGTCTATGTCGCCCAACATTTGTCAGAAGTTTTGGGCTTGATTCAAGTTGCTTCTCTCAATAGCACTCGTAGTACTTGGAGAGTAGAACGGGTGTTGCTCAATAGTAATTCTGCCGATTTGGAATTGCTCACAACTCAGAAAGAGATTGGCTCTCAGCTACTACGTCATTGTCTACAAAACATTTGGGAAGCTCGCACCTGGATGTTGGAAGTGAACATCAATGAGAAAAATCATTTAGCTCTCTATCGTGAAAATGGTTTTCAGCCTTTGGCGCAGATGACCTACTGGCAAATATCAGCGAGTTCAATTGCTCAACTAGCCCAGCAAGAACCTGATTTACCTAACTTTTTACCTGTTAGTAATGCTGATGCGCCTCTACTGTATCAACTAGACTGTGTATCGATGCCTCCTCTACTAAGGCAGGTTTTTGACCGTCATGCAGATGATTTTAAGTCTGGGGTGGTGCAGAATGCGGTGGGTCAGATCAGACTCTGGCTGAATGGTACGGACGTAGTTAGTGGCTATGTCTTTGAGCCCCAACGTAAAGCAGCCATCGGCTATTTTAGACTGGAATCCTCTAAAGATGGTTCTCGACCCCACCGCGCCCAACTTACCGTCAATCCCGCCTACACCTGGCTTTATCCTCAGCTCATGGTGAAGATGGCGCAAATTATTCAAGAGTCTGTTGATCGCAAACGCGGTTTAGCAGCCGACAATCAACTTTATTCCCAACCCCTAGAGATAGTTTCTGCTGACTACCAGCCTGAAAGGGAAGAGTATTTTGACAAAATGGGGGCTACGGCAGTGGAACAAACCCTCTTAATGTCCCGTTCGGTGTGGCACAAAATCAAGGAAACTAAACCCCTAGAAGGATTACAGCTATCAGGGGTGCTGCAAGGCTTAAAGCCCGCTGGAGTGCCGATTCCTTCCCGCATCTCTTGGATTAAATCCCTATCTGGCACGTGCCAAAATATTGTGCGCCAAAAAAATATCTTCCGCGCCAAATCTAGTCAATTTGTGACGATCAAGCAAAACCAGAACTCTGGAGAATCATTTAAGCCTCCCCACAGTGGTTTCGTTTGATAAACGAATGAGAAGTTTGAAAAAGCGCAATGATTTGGATGTCTAGCCGATAATATTTTCGACTAATTGAGGTTGTGCAGGAGAAAAGTATTGTAAGTTATTTTGTTTGGGGCGATCGCGGGAGAAAAAATTGGCAAGGCGATCACTACATCATTACACAAATTTTTACAGAGAAGAGGGCTGAACTTAAACTAAGGGCAAAAAATTCAGATTCACTCAGACAAATTATTCAAAGTGCTTTATCAGGTCGCTTTATTAAAGTCGTCTAAAGATGACTGGACAAGCACTTTGGTCCTGTTTCAATGGACTTTACTTACCTATAAGCCAGGGAATGAATTCCCTGGTGCGGTTATTGCAACTAGTAGACGTGGGCGTAAATGAAGTCACCATATGCAAGTCTTCAAAGCTATACAATTAGATACTTCTGACTACACGCGGCTAAAGCCTTTGTGACTACACGCGGCTAAAGCCTTTGTGACTACACGTGGCTTTAGCCTTTGTGACTACATGCGGCTAAAGCCTTTGTGACTACATGTGGATAAAGCCTTTGTGACTTCTGACTTCCGCGCAGCGTTACTAGTTATAGCTCTTTGTCCACCAAGCCAAACCGTAGGATTGTGCAGGTTCATTAAGCTGATGACGATAATAGACGCGGATTTTATAGCGTCCTGTGGTTGGGATTGGACAGAAAATGTGTTCAATACTGTCTTCAAAACTAGAAGAAGCGCAGATATTCCGCATGTTACTATCTTCGCCGATTGGTAGCAGATAAACATCCAAGTTATTCAAACCGCGATCGCTAAAAGTTTCTTCGACATCGTACTGCTGATTACTATTAATATCATTGAGCATTACCAATCGATCCCAAGTCAAGGTAATTGCAGCATGACTCCCTGCCACCAAAGGTTTTTCTATGGTATATTCTCGATATTGGTTTGCCTTCACGGTGCCATAGTCCCAACCCAAAGGAGCAACAGGCCGTTCTGACGGGGCTTCTCCCGCGCTAAACTGGCGATAGGCTCGCCAGGCATTAATTTGCCCTGTCCCCATCTCAATATCTAAAGGAACACGGGGATTGACATAGGCATCCGCCTCAAACCAAGTGTGATTTTTTTCGCCGATAATCGTGCGTTCCATATCTAGGAGCATACCATCCCCGCGATCGGCAATTTTGTCGGCGGAATTGATTAGCACCGCCTTCATCACCTCATGACGACGGGAATCCAGGCTCCAGTTGGGTATTTTAGACCGTAACTGGCGATCGCCATATTCTTGTAATAAAGCAACCGTACCCGTAATGTGGGGAGCCGCAAAACTAGTGCCACTCACCTGTTCAATTTCTCCTTTCTGGTTATAGACTGAGATTTGTCCCCCAGGAGCTAACAGACTGACGGCTCGGCGATCGCCAAAATCAATTTCTTTTTTAATAAAGCTACTGCCGATGCCCACAGGCAAGGCACTAAGATTGGCAAAATCCACCTTGCGAAATACCCCCTCTCTTTTTCTGGTGTAGGCAGTAGTAATGCCGTTAAAATTGTCCGTGGGAATGGGAATCCCTCCTCGACCCTGATTGCCTGCAATCACATACAAAACATCATGGTATTGAGCCGACCAATCGATACAGGATGTTAACAGTGACTTACCATTTAATAGGGCATCATCTCCCTCCGCATTTTCCAAAGACTCACCAAAACTGAAGTTAATCCCTCTGATATCGCCACTATTCTGTGATGCCACATGTTGACTTGCCAGACATTCGTAGGGTTGTCCACCCTCACTCAGGGAGCCTACAGCGGAGGAGTATAACTTAGCTTGGGGGGCAACCCCTGGCAGACGCTTATCCTGAGCAATCATCACCTGGGCGACCATACTGGCATGGTCATCAACATTTTCATCGGCGGTAGGGGGCTGATTACGGTAGAAAACTGCCGCGGGGAAGATTTTTGACAAGATGTTGGAAGATTTATCTTCACCTGACTTAACTGGACGACCAACTTCTACTTGACCAATGCCAATTTTCCGCCCCAGCAAGTTATAGGGAGGCTGATGTAACTTCAGGGCGTTAACCCCATTGTTACCAACAGAATCGCCCACAACACTATTGAGAGCCAAAACAGGAGCAATCAATAAAGAGATGCCTGCAAAAGCCAAAAACCCTACCTGTTTGTTCATCTTTTATTTCTCAAGTTCTCAATTAATGTCGGATTTCCCGACTTCATAGGGTAATTACCGTAACAATCGTTACAATCCCTTGTCAAAATGGTGTAGTGTAAGTTAGAAAGTATGTCAGGTTTTTCCGCAAACTTCAGGCTGACGACAGTTAAGAGTCGAGCCAGACGGATTTAACCTTCTAGTCATTTAACCAACATATCATAGCAGGCAAAATTGAGAGTATGACAAAGCAAGTTGCACATCCCATGATGAAATTGCAACGGAAGGTATCTTCCTTAGTAGAATCTAAAATCGTTACACCAGAAGATCGTATTGGTAAGATCGCCTTATTATTAGGCAATGACTGGCCTCATTGGAAAAGTGAATTATTAGACTTTGATTTTTCCCCCCAAGATCAGATCCGTGAATTACTGTTAGTCGAAGACTGGGATGAAGATTAGTTGACCTTAACTCCTAAAAAACAGATTAATCTGTGATGATTGGGAAAGGGGTAAAGGGAAAGGGGAAAAGGTTAAAGATTTCTAGAGACAAGTAGATAGAGCTTGGGCAAGTTCTTGAGCTGTTTGATAGCGATCTCTTGGTTCTGGTTGACAAGCAATACCTAGCACTTTGCCCAAGTTAGCGGGTAAATTGGGAATATTCTCAATATCAAATTCAAATTTGTTACTTTGATAGCGATAATATTGCATGGGTGCTTTCCCTGTGAGCAAGAAAATAATTGTCGTCCCCACCCCATAGATATCTGATTGGGTACAGGGTTTGCCTCGATATTGTTCGGGAGCGCTATAACCTTCTACCCCAATACGGGTTTCTAGAGCCGTACCAAGCTCTTTGACTGCCCCAAAATCCAGCAGCATCAAACGACTATCCAAATTTCTCAACATTAAGTTAGCTGGCTTAATATCACGATGGATCAGGGGTGGCTCTAAGTTATGGAGATAGGTCAAAATATCACAGATTTGAATCATCCAAGTGATCGTTCTATGGGGATCATTTGCCCCCCTCTGGTTGACAAACTGCTCCAGATTATGACCATGAATTAACTCCATGACAATATACTTGCGATTACTTTCCACAAAGAAATCATAGTATTTGGGAATGCCAGGATGCTCTAGGGATTTTAAAATCCTGGCTTCCCGTTCAAATAGTTCCCTAGCTTTGGCAATGCGAGCCATATCTGCGTTCATTTCTTTGAGAACCATCAGCATTGGTGCATTTTGCACAGTGCGGTCGCGATCCCAAGCCAGATAAGTAGTTCCCATTCCTCCTCTGCCTAAAGTTCGGAGAATTTGGTACGAGCCAACAAAATGCTCTTCTTCCACGATGGGTTTTCCACAATGTCGGCAAAAAATGCTGCCATCGGGATTATCTTGGTGACCACAAACTTCTGGACTGCTGAGAATATTAGTCTGTTCCAGTTCTGGTGTGGGTGGGGCCAAATAGGACTCTAGTTCAAACTTAAACACAGGCCCATTTTCTGCCAACCTAATCAGATCATCATGATTTACGATCGCCTCCGTCACAAAATTATTATTGATCAGAGTGCCGTTAGTTCCTCTACTGATTAACTGCCATTGTTCTTGCTGAGGATCGATTAGGGTTAACTCTAAATGCTGTCGCGAGACTTGAAAATAGCCGTGAAGTACGATGTCGTTGTTTTGAGCGCGACCGATGCGAATTACTGATTGCTCAGAAAATTCCCACTGTTGGAGTGGTTGGTTCGTCTGTGGCTCCAAGAGGGTAAAAATGACCATATTGGACAATTAATCCGTTAAATAACCATAAGAAAATAAAAAATATTAGCAAATTATAACTTTTAGCAATCAGGCTTTAATTTAATTCTAAGCAAAATCGCCGTGATATTATCATGACCATTATGCTCGTTAGCCAAATCTACGAGGTTAAATAGACCGTCTTGCAGATTGGCATCGCTCCTAATTAGAGGCTCTAGATGCTGTGAGTAATTTTCTTCAATAAAATCATGATCAGAAAAACCATCGGAGCAAAGTAAAATTAGGCAGTCTTCCTTAATGTCCAGGAATTTAATCTCTGGTCGAACACAGTTATTATCCCTGGGTCCTAGTGCTTGGGTTAGCTGATAGGCATCGGGTCTACCATAGGCAATTTCTGGCTCTACTCCGCGATTGATTTCTCTTTGACCAACTTCGTGGTCTGAAGTGAGCTGTTCTAGTCCCTGCTTACGGCTGAAGCGATAGATGCGACTGTCCCCCACATGAGCGATCGCCATTTTAGTATCCTGGACTAGTGCCATTACTAGGGTTGTTCCCATCCTGCCACTACCAGAGCGAGAATTCTCAAGATTAGTTTGGTAGAGAGTTTCATTCGCCAGCAACACTCCCGCTTCGATGGTATCGCGATCGGGTAATTCTGATTGCCAGTGGGTTTGAAAATATTCTTGCAGACTTTCCACTGCCATCGCGCTGGCAACTTCCCCCGCAGCATGACCCCCCATACCGTCGCATACCAGATACATACCGCGAACCTTCAGGTTATTTTCGGTATTGTTCTCCCTCTTCTCAACAGTAGTTCTGACCCCAAAGAAATCTTCATTGTGGTCTCTTTGAACGCCAATATCAGTGCAGCAAGCATCAGTCAGACTTCGTAACTGCATCGGAATCATTGCTGTTGCCTGTTCCTCAAACTCAGTGGCATACATCATAGCATCGTCAGTTTCTTCCAAGAAAATCTCAGCTTCGGTGGCGATCGCTTTAGATGCAGCAGGTTTAGTGGATTCAAGGTCATTTATTTCCATCATTTTCACCTCTAGGGGAATAGTATCAACTGAATACAGTTCAGGAATATCCAAAAATTCAACTTCAGCCTCTTCAAGACCAAGATTGTGTAGTTCTAACCTTAATTGTTCCACATCGATAATTTCTCCTGAGATCATTTTGTCGAGAAGTAAACTTAATTGTTCAATCTGAGTTAGATGATCTAAATTGGATTGTGCAAAACAAAACTGCCAAGTTTGAGCCAAGTCCTTTAAGGTGGGTGTTTCATTCCCATCCATATACAGTTGCTGGAGGCAAAAAGCTTGGTCTTCATCAATTCGTAAATTTTCTTGACACAAGAGACTTTGAGCGCAGCTAATGCGTTGCAATGGTGACCACAGCTTCGCCATTTCATCCAAAAACCAAACAATTTCTGACAAAGCTAGTTGCTGCTGCGACCATAGATCGGTGACTAACGGCCACTGAGAACGATCAGGTAACAGAACAACTCCTTGATCTTGTTGTTGCCAAGCATCATAAATTTGAGGAACGGTGGGAGTATATTTTTCTAAAATCAGATAGGGTAAGGCATGAGTCGGTAAGCCGATCAGATTCCAGTATTCAGTTACTGCTAGATAAGAATCATCCAAGTCTTGACTGAGTTCAGCAAATAAATCCATTTGCTGTTTTTGTAGAGTTGCCAAATGAGATTTTTGCAGTGGGTATTGGTCGAATACTTGACTCTGAATAAAGTCCCTAGCAAAACTGCCGTGGCTATTGTTTAACAGTCTTGCCGAATCTGGCTCGGTTTTAAGAGCGTAACGATTGCTAGTCTGTTCGGTATCCGTTTCAATTTGCAAGGCAGGAAAACTTTTCGACTGACTATGGGCAAATAAAGCCGCCAAACTGGAGATTTCTAAGGGTGTTTGATTGCTAGAAGAGTCTCGACCAACCTGAGCTAATTCTGGTGAAGGGTCTAGTTGTGATGAAGCCTTAGCTGAGGAGATTATTGCCCATAAAACAGTGTGGTTGGTGGCTCCGCAAACATTGCAAGCTTCTGCTTCAATGGGAATACTGGCTTCACATTGGCAACAAACTTTATGAGTCAAAGAACCACCGCAACTTTGACAAAATCGATTGGACTCAGGATTTTCAAATTCACACTGGGGGCAGATAAGCATATTGTGTTTTCCCTAAATATGGTTGATTTGCCTATATGGAGCTAGTTTCAAAATTGGCGAATAAAAAATTAAAATAAATTGAGTAGACACAATAAATTGACATCATTAAGATAATGCGACCGTAACTGCAATCTTAGCTCATCGTCTTTTTTTGGCAATATTCTGCTAGAGAATTAAAACCAACTCCGAACTCTGAGACAGTCCGTCCTAAAGGACGACGCGAAGCTAGTGCTTTAGCATACCGCTTCGCATATTGCGGGGGTTCCCCCCGTTAAAGGAACTGTCGAACCCGCAGGGCGAACTCCGAACTCCGAACTCGACGCGACGTAAGGAGCTAATCCTTTAGGGCTAATTCCTAATTCTTAATTCCGAAATCTTATTAACTCCCCATGTGACGAATGCGCCTAAAAACAAGATGCCGATCGCAGGATTAAACACGGGCATCCACAGGCGATACCAAAGGTCAAACCCCAGAGGAATATTCAAATAGCGACCCAGAACGGCGATCGCAAACCAGACAAAGCCCAGTAACACTAAAAATACATCCACCATCAATAGTCGATTCAGCCAGAGCATAATTTGTTCTTTCATTAGTTTTTCTATTTATTAAATGCAGCTACTCACCGCTTCAGAGCAAAGGGTTTGACTCCAATTAGCCAGATCCCCTAAAGAGCGATCGCGATATTGACCATATCTTTCTTGTTTACCCTTGACTCTAGTAGCTAGAGGCGGAATAATTCCAAAGTTGGGAGGCATCGGCTGGAAGTGTTTGGGGGAAGCAGAACTAATAAACTCGAACAAAGCTCCCATCATAGTCGTGACTGGCATTGTTACAGGAGCTTGTCCCAAAGCTAAACGAGCAGCATTAGTCCCCGCCAGCCATCCTCCCGCAGCAGCGGCGGTGTAGCCTTCTGTCCCCACTAATTGTCCTGCTGCCAGAATATGAGCCTGATGTTTAAACTGAAGGGTGGGTTCTAATAACTGGGGGGCATTAATGAAGGTGTTGCGGTGCATAACCCCCATCCGTACGAATTCTGCCTGTTCTAACCCTGGAATCAGCCGAAAAACTCGTTGTTGTTCTCCCCACCGTAAGTTAGTTTGAAAGCCCACCATATTCCATAGTTGTCCTGCTTTATCTTCCTGACGAAGCTGCACCACGGCATAGGGACGCTTGCCTCTGTTTTCGGGGTCACGAAAATCTCCTAGACGAGCATCAAACAAACCCACTGGCTTTAAAGGGCCATAGCGCATGGTTTCTTCCCCTCGTTGCGCCAATTCTTCAATGGGTAGACAGCCCTCGAAAAATTTAGCACTTTCTCGTTCAAAATCTTTTAATTCTGCCTGCTCTGCCTGACATAGTGCTTGTTGAAACTGGAGGTACTGCTCCTTATTCAGAGGACAATTGAGATAGGCAGCTTCTCCCTTGTCGTAGCGGGAAGCCAAAAAAGCGCGATCGCGATCAATCGTTTCCCCGACAATAATGGGGCTGGCAGCATCAAAAAAGCTCATGTACTCCATCCCTGTAAATTGCTGGAGATTTTGAGCGAGACTCGGACTAGTTAGAGGCCCTGTGGTTAGAACCACAATACTGTCTTGAGGAATTTCGGTAATCTCGGTGCGTTTAAGTTCCACCAAGGGATGACTGGCTAAGGCACGGGTTAACTCGCCACTAAACACCCCACGGTCTACAGCTAAGGCTCCTCCTGCGGGAACAGCGTGACGATCTGCCGTAGCAATTACCTGGGAACCCAAACGACGTAATTCTTCATGGAGTAAACCTGCTGCGCGATCGCTATTTTTGGCACCAAAAGAATTACTACAAACCAATTCTGCTAATTCTTCGGTGTGGTGAGCAGGAGAGGTTCTGATGGGGCGCATTTCATAAAGAGTCACCGCCACCCCTGCCTGAGCGATCTGCCATGCTGCTTCTGTTCCTGCTAGACCACCTCCGATTACGATTACTCTGGGTCTAGAACTAATTTGAGTCATGTCTTTTTAGGTTTTGCTCATCTAACTATCTTCCAAGATCTGTCGAATGTCTTTACTTTTGAAAGCTGTTAGCTGTTAGTTGAGGCGAAGCCCTCTTACACGCTAACCAACAGATCTTGGCTCATTACTTGAGTTAATCATACAAAGATAATGGCTAGTTGAGACACATCAAGAGCATCAGAAGATATTTTCTCGATGACGTTGGCAGCATTTCCTAGTTTTTCTAAGGGACGTTGTACTCGCGAGGGGTTTTAAAGTCTGTGGGCGTTAGCTTACAAACGTTTGTTAAATTAGCGATCGCAATATTGAGAATCCAAATATTTGTATTTCTGGAGTCAAAGAGGGTATGCAAGAGATAATGCTTTAACTATCGGTTTTGAATAAAACGGATTCTGTTGCTTCAGAATTGATGTGAGGTTGATTGTGGGAATTAGGTTGGTCAGAAATGTAACGGATTATAGCGCGATCGCTCTTTCCCAACAATCGATAACCAAGGCAATGATAGCGCTATGGAATATTTAACAAAGATCGATTACCCCTACCCTACGGATCGCCTTTCTACCTCTCTAGATAGAAGCCACTAAAATTTAATTACTTTACACTACAGGTGCAATCACCGTTCATAGCAAACTGTTTGAAATTTCAGCACATTCTCCTATGGTTCACGCTTCCAATGAATTAACGCCTCTAATTCCTACTTCCTCTAAATCTATTTATATTGACGGCAAGAAGTATCCTTTATCGGCACAGGTCGTAAAAAATATTGAAACTATCATTGGCTTTCAGGCAAAAGAAGCTCAGAAACTACCGTGGCGCGATCGCTTGGTGGAAAAAATAGCAGCCTTTTTTGGTAAATCAGAATTTTTATATCTGCAATTACTTTTCTTTACGAGTTGGGTGTTGTGTACTCATGTTGCACCTGAGTTATTACCCTTTGGTTTGCCTCCTTTTGATGCCAAAGGAATGGGACTAGATATTGCTGCGTTGCTCATCGCCACAGGAGTATTGGTACAGCAGAGTCGCCAGGATCGATTAGCAGAACAGCGATCGCATTTAAGTTTACAAATTAATCTCTTAACGGAACAAAAAATTGCTAAATTAATTGAATTAATGGAAGAGCTAAGGGAAGACTTGCCGCTGATCCGCGATCGCCATGACCTAGAAGCCCAAATCATGCAGCAAGCAACAGATCCTCAAATAGTCTTAGATATACTGCGAGAAAACCTAGAATCTACTGAAACCTAGTCAATTGTTGTTCACTATCCTCAGAATAGTACCGAATAATCAAACAAGAATGCACAGAAGTAATTAAATTAAATGTATCTTACGAATGATTAGGATTTATATCTGTAAGTTTAATATTACTTAATAGTTAATCAAGAGTGAGGAATAATTAAGCATTTAATTGTTATTTAATTGATTAGCATGTAACTACTTAGAGTATCAAAAATATAAAGAGAGGGCTGTAACTTGTCTGAATTTAATGGGGTAATGATGCAGTATTTCCATTGGTACAACGAACCCGATGGCAGCCTGTGGAATCAATTGGCAGAAAACGCTGAGTATTTAGCAAAGGTTGGTGTTACTGCGGTTTGGCTACCGCCCGCTTATAAAGGCACAGGAGGCGGTTACGATGTCGGTTATGGAGTGTATGATATTTTCGATTTAGGAGAATTTGATCAGAAGGGTTCGGTCAGAACTAAATATGGCACGAAAGAAGAATACATCAACGCCATCAAAGTTGCGAAAAAAGCTGGTATTAGCACTTATGCAGATGTCGTACTAAATCATATGTTAGGGGCTGACCAAGAAGAAGAAGCCGAAGCAACCCCCATGAATCCTGATAATCGCCATGAAGCTATGGGTGATTTGCAAAAGGTAAAAACCTGGACACACTTTACTTTCCCAGGTCGTCAGGGAAAATACTCTAGTTTAGAATGGCACTGGTGGCATTTTGACGCAGTTGACTACAATGCCTATGATGGCGATGCCAATGCAATTTATCTATTTAAAGATAAGAAATTTGACGAGCAGGTAGATTTGGAGAAGGGTTCTTTTGCCTATCTAATGGGTTGCGACCTGGATATGGAGCATGAAGAAGTGCGGGGGGAACTCAACTACTGGGGTGAATGGTATATGGATACAACAGATGTTGATGGTTTTCGCTTCGATGCAGTGAAGCACGTCAAAGCAGGATTTTTCCCTAACTGGTTGAACCACGTTCGCGAACACTCAGGCAAGCCTTTATTTGCTGTGGGGGAATACTGGTCTAATGAGCCAGAAGCTCTACACCACTTTATTGATGTCACGGGGGGGAATGTGGCTTTGTTTGATGCTCCCTTGCACTATAACTTTACAGAAGCCAGTAAGACGGGTAACAACTTTGATATGCGCCAGATCTTTGACGGCACATTAGTTAAAGATCAACCGACTCTGGCAGTAACCCTAGTGGAGAATCATGATTCTCAACCTTTGCAATCACTAGAATCTGTGGTGGAAGCTTGGTTTAAACCTTTAGCTTATGCCTTGATTCTGCTGAGAAGAGATGGTTATCCCTGCATCTTCTATGCTGATTATTACGGCGCACATTATAAAGATACTGGTAATGACGGACAAGAGTATGAGATCTTTATGGACTCTCATCAATGGCTAATTGACAAGTTTCTGCAAACCCGTCAAGATCTGGCTTATGGCGAGCAGTATGATTATCTTGACCATGCTAACTGCATTGGTTGGACTAGACTGGGAGATGATGAGCATCCTGGGGGTATAGCAGTGGTGTTGAGTAACGGTGGTGACGGAACTAAATGGATGGAAGTAGGTCGTCCCAATCAAACTTATGTTGATATCACTGAACATATTGATGAACCTATCACCACTAATGATGAAGGCTGGGCAGACTTTCGCTGTCAAGCAGGTTCGGTTTCCGTTTGGATTCCTCAAAAATAGGGGCTTCTTCTGGAGCTAGAAGCTAGAAGCTAGAAGCTTAATTAGAATCAGATAACACCTGATCTACCCGATCTAATTCGATGTCGAGAAAATCATCAACCGTCCAATTTGCCTGACGTTGCAGCATATGTAGGGGATAAAGATTGGAAATGCCAACTACCTGAATGTTGGCTCTCTTAGCGGCGGTGATTCCGACAGGATTGTTTTCAATTGCCAAACACTCTTGGGGATTAAGATTTAGCTGGGAGAGGGCAAATAAATAGGGGGCAGGATCGGGTTTACTGGCACTTAAGTCATCCCCCGTCACCAGCAGATCAAAGTAAGAGTCAAGTTCAATTTTGGCTAAGATGTACTCTACTTCTGAACGGGTTGCCCCTGTAACCAAGGCGATCGCTATGTTTTGGGCTTTTAACTGAGTCAAAAATGGGGCTAAAGTCGAGGGAAAAGCTATTTCTGGCAATTCCTCGACTTTCTGGCGATAACCTAGAGCTTTAGCTTTGAGTAGTTTATCCAGATATTCATCTGTAAGCATACGACCACGATTAGCGAGGATATCTTTCAGGCAGGCGCGATCGCTCTTGCCACGACAATACTGCATATACTCGTCATCATCTGCCCGCAGGTTCTCTTTCAAAAGTAGATCGGCAATTAATTCTTGATTGATCGCCTCATCATTAATAATTACGCCACTAAAATCGAGAAAAACTGCTTTAAGACTCATAGGTCAAACACTAGGTACAATAAATTACTCCGAATTCGACGCGATATGCGGAGCGGTATGCTAAAGCACTAACTTCGTGTCGTCCTTTAGGACGATAGGAGCTAATCCTTTAGGGCGAACTCCTAAAATTGCTATTGGTTGTTAGTGGAAGCTAAATCCGCTTCTTCAGTGGATGCCTCCTCTGATCCAAAGGCAAAACGTAATAAAGGTGGGGCAATAAAGGTGGTCAGAATAACCATGATGATAATGGCTGCTTGTAATGGTTTATCTAAAACACCACTGGCCGCACCAATACCCGCAAATACCAATCCTACCTCTCCACGAGGAATCATGCCAAAGCCGATCGCTAAACGATTGACTTTCTCCTTACCAAAAACTGCCCAACCCGTGATCACTTTACCAATAATCGCCACCACGATTAAAAAGGCAGCAATTACTAAACCTTGACGATTATCAGCACTGCTAGGATTGAGAACACTAAGATCGACTCTCGCTCCCACTGTAACAAAGAAAATCGGCACCAAAATATCAGCAATCGGCAGAATTTGCTCGTCCAACTCTTTGCGGGTATCTGTTTCATCTAAGACTAACCCCGCCGCAAAAGCACCGAGAATCGCTTCTAAATGGATCGCATTAGCTAAAAATGCCATCGAAAAAGCAAAGATTAAAGCAGGAATGACTAAATTTCCTCTAGTTTGTAATTTTTCGGTGGTCGCAACAAAGCCTTTATTAAAAAATCGACCTAAAAAGATTGAACCTAATAAGAAAGCTGTGGCACTAATGATGAGATAAATTACATTCGCCACATCGACTTCCCCAGTCTTTGCCAAACTAGCTACTACCGCCAAAACGATAATCCCGAGGACATCATCAATGATCGCTGCCCCCACAATAATTTGTCCTTCAGTGGATTTAAGCTGTCCTAATTCCGACAGCACCTTGGAGGTAATCCCGATACTGGTAGCAGTCAACGCTGCCCCCGCAAACACCGCAGGAATCGTCGGCATCCCGAAGATCATGATTAGTCCGACTGTTCCCCCCACGAAAGGAGCGATAACTCCCACCACCGCTACAATCGCTGCTCGTGAACCTACCTTTTGTAATTCTTGTAAATCTGATTCTAAACCAATTTCAAATAAGAGAATAATTACTCCTAATTCCGCTAACACAGAAACAACTTCGCTCAGGGAAGAAAATACTACCTCGCTATTTTCCGCAGTTAAACCCGCAATTTGTTGCAAAACAGTCACTACTACCGAATCGCCAGCTATCGCCCCTGTTTCGGGAAAGACTAAGAGGTGCAAAGCGGAAACTCCCACCACTACTCCCCCAACTAATTCTCCTAATACTGGAGGTAAATTGGCTAATTGAGAAAGTTCGCCCCCCACCTTACTAGCAAGATAGATAAAGATGAGACTTAATAAAACTCCCGATAATACGAACGGGGCAGCTTCTGCGGTTGCTTCCGTGGCTAATAATAGAGAGCGATCGGGAATCAACCCATAGTGTAATAGTGAAGGTAATTGATACATAGACATAGTTATTTTGATTCGATAATTGAGAATTCTGGGGTTAGTTGCTTATTTATTTTATGATCTAAATCTACGATCATTGGTGGCGACTCAATTTGTTCTAAAATTGTTTTTCTAGAGACTTATAGGCGACATAAAAGACAAATGACAGATCAATCACCGATTCCCGTGGTAGTTAATGGTGCTTTGGGTCAAATGGGTAGAGAAGTAATTAAAGCCGTATCCCAAGCAGATGACATGATGTTGGTGGGGGCAGTGGATCTTAATCCTGAATATTTGGGTCAAGACATTGGCGAAATTATTGGCATTGGTGCGCTAGAAGTTCCTGTTTTAAATGATTTACAAAGTGTTTTAGTTTTAGCCACCCAAGAAAAAGTACAGGGGGTAATGGTAGATTTTACCCATCCTGATAGTGTGTATGAGAACACCCGCAGCGCGATCGCCTATGGAGTTCGTCCCGTCATTGGTACCACAGGTTTAAGTGAGAAGCAGCTAGAGGATTTGGCAGAATTTGCCGACAAAGCCAGTACAGGGACATTAATTATTCCTAATTTTTCGATTGGCATAGTTTTGCTCCAGCAGGCTGCTTTAACTGCCTCCAAGTATTTTGACCACGTAGAGATTATCGAACTACATCACGATCGCAAAGCTGATGCTCCCAGTGGCACAGCGATTAAAACGGCGCAAATGCTGGCAGAAATGGGTAAATCCTTTAATGCCCCCAAGGTAGAATCAAAAGAGACGATGACAGGGGCTAGAGGTGCTACCACCCAGAGTAATATCCCGATTCATAGTATCCGTTTACCAGGCTTAATTGCCCACCAAGAAGTACTGTTTGGTTCTCCTGGAGAGCTATATACCTTGCGCCATGATACCAGCGATCGCTCTTGTTATATGCCTGGAGTATTGCTGTCAATTCGCAAAGTAACGCAACTTAGTTCTCTTGTCTATGGTTTAGAAAAAATAATCTAGCTAGTTGAGCCAGTTTGGTTATACTGTTGCTGATTCAGTAACTATCTAAATAAAATTAATTACACACCTGACTTGCTCTTTCCCTTTCCCTTTCTTGATGCAGTCGCTCATGGGGGAAACCCCCAAGACCACGCTGCATCGCTTTCCCCTTTCCCCTTTCCCCTTTTCCCTTTCACCAATTACCGATGCTTAAACCTCTAACGAAGGAAAAAACAGAGCAGTTAATTCCCCTCATCGCTACGGGGCAACAGTATGCCTATTATTGGGGCAAATGGTCTGATGTTTTAAATCGAGTCTTGATTTCCGTCGTTGGTATCGTGGTGGTGCTAATTTTGGGGGCATTGTTGGGGGAGCAAGGGGCAGCTTTAACTCTAATTCTGGGGGGGATTGTCTCTCTCTACTGGCTCTGGTGTCCTGTCTATCAAGCAAGCTTGCGTAATTCTGCCAGCCGTCGTTTTAAGTATTCTGGCTTTTGGCGAGGCAAGGTTTTAGATGTCTACTTAACAGAAGAATTGATTGGGGAAGAAGAAACGGTTAACCAAAGGGGAGAATTGGTAATCGTCGAGAATCGCGAACGTTGGATCAATCTGGTTTTGGGAGATTCCACTGGGTTTGAGTTGGAGGTACAAGCTCCCCTCCAGCGGATTTATAAAGGGATTAAGCCAGGACAAATCGCTGAATTGCTGGTGTTGTCCAATGAGCGAGATCTCAGTCAAATCAACAAAATTTCCGATGCCTATCTTCCTCAAAAAGATCTTTGGGTGGGACAGTATCCCTATCTACAAAGGGATGTGTTTATCGAAGTAAGTCGTCAATTAGGAGGTAAAATTCCCTCCAGAGTTCGTCGCCAAACTAATCCTCGCATTAAAAAACGCGATCGCTAACATTTCTCAAGCTTCACACTAGACAAATGACTGGGATACGGCAAAAAAATAGGCTAAAGTAAACTCAATTATTGACCATAATCAACTTTAGATACCTCATATACCTGTGCTAGATCAACTTTTTAAACACCACAAAGAGCGCCGTTTCGCTGTCGCCTTGGCATTATTGGGTACCATAAGCCCTGTTGTGGGACTGCACAAACTATATTTAGGTCAACCAGTCTGGGGCATTATTTATATTTTATTGTGGTCTACTCCCATTGCCCGCATTGCCTCGGCAATTGATGCGGTATGGTATCTGGTGCAAGATTTAGAACAGTTTGAGCGCCAATTTAATGGGCAGAGCAAATATAACCTTAACTTGAGTACTGCACCCCAGGTAAAAGCGATCGCCGAAGCTTTGCGGGAACTCGATCAACTTCGAGAAGATGGTTTGGTTACGGAATATGAATTTGAACAAAAACGTCGTCAGCTTTTAGAACAAATTGCTTAGTTTCTAGATTTTTAGTTATTAACCTAATCGCACCCATGTTTAAGCTATCTCAAATTGGGATTAGAAAGAAAATCGCCAACGATCCTTACTATCGTTTTCAGTCTTTAACCGAAATTGCGATCGCTAATGAATTAGGAATCAAGATCGATGTTAATCTCGCCACGGTGGATGATTGGCTAAGACTACCAGGATTTTCAATCCGTCAGGGGCGATCGCTGGTGGAACTGGTCAGAATGGGAGTACAGTTGGTATGTTTGGAAGATATTGCCACAGCGATCGGGGTTTCGGTCGAACACTTAAAACCCTATGAACCAGTTTTGGCTTTTGCCTACTACGATCAATTGAGTCCCCTCAGTCCAGTGAAAGTAAATATTAACAGCGCCGCGATCGCCGAACTGGCAGCTATTCCTGAAATATCTTACGATTTAGCCCAAGAAATTGTCTCCCTACGTCAACAGGATGGTAAATACCTCAATCTAGTAGATTTGGCATCCCGTCTCAACCTCGATAGCCAGCTAACCTCCCAACTAATGCACTATCTGAAATTCTGATGTTACCCATAACAAGGAGCATAGCACTCGAATGATAGATTGAGACATCTCTTAATCTCTCTGCGCCTTTGTCCTAAAGGATTCCCTAAAGAGTATATGCGAAGCGGTATCCTCCTTCGAGGACGTAGTCCTTTAGGACACCTTCGGACAAAGGCTTTAGCCGCATGTAGCTTCGCGTCCGCCTTTGCGCCTTTGCGCCTTTGCGCGAGATAAAACCATTATCTTCTTAACCTTTGCTTCTGAGCTTATTCAAGATGGCA
>Ga0114940_10000078_pt1 | contig 60838 bp, 43 predicted proteins | sample ColdCreekSource_FD_87195 | JGI IMG/M metagenome (GOLD analysis project Ga0114940, IMG submission 87195) | Groundwater microbial communities from Cold Creek, Nevada to study Microbial Dark Matter (Phase II) - Cold Creek Source | ecosystem: Environmental > Aquatic > Deep subsurface > Groundwater ...
AGTGGTGAGCGGTCCGACGCTCATGAGGCTCCCTGTTGATCCTTCTCGACGCGGCGGGCACAAGCCGAAGTCCGCGAGCTGCCTAGCCGCAGAATCGCATGAAAACTTGCGACCAATGGTCAGCCGTGCCCGTACACGATCCCACGTGGACCCTAGACCACACTCGCTTCCACTTCGGTGACCGCGTCATCCGCGCGCAACACGCCGTCCTGCAACAGCCAGCTCTCCAGGCGCTCGTACGACTCGGGCAAGTGAAGTGGCGCGTCGTGTCCAACCGGCACCGACAACAGGTGAACGTCGCAATCGGGAAGCACGCACGACCAGGGCGGCGACACGATGTTCTCCTGCTCGCCGATGATCACGCGGATCGGCGCCGACGCACGCGCAGACGGCAGAAAGCGATGTGCGAACGGGCTGGCTGGCGACATGTCGATCACGCTCTCGCCCAAACGCATAAACGCGCCCAAGCGCGCGATGTGCGTGCCCCGAAACGGCGAAGCCAGCGCGATCAAGGTGAGCACGCCGTGGTCCGGATCGCTGAGCAAGAACGCGCGCGCGACCACGCCGCCCATGCTATGCGCGACGATCGCCACCCGCTCGCAGCCGGTCTCGTGCCGGATGGTCACGACTTTCTGGCGCAGAAACGCGACGTTCTTGTCGATCGGCGAAAATGTCGAAGGAAAATCGATCAGAAAAGGCCGAAAGCCGCGACGGCGCAGCTTGCGTGCAAACCAATACAGCGCGCCGGCGTTCTCCGTGTAGCCCGGCAACATCACGATCGGTGTGCCCGAGCCAGGGTCCGCGGGCGCGCGCAACAAGCCGAGCAGCCACAGCGCACGCAGCACCAGGTCAAACGACGCGATCGACACCTCCAGCACGTGCCCATACACGCGCGCTGCGAGGCTCGGTCGAAAGCTGCCGAACACACGGGCTTGTGCCTCGTCCATCGGATCGTTCCGCGCCATATAGCGCGCGACCACCACCCCGCCGGTGACTCCGCAGGAGATCACGACCAGGTAAAAGACCAAGAGCGCGAGCAGCAGGATGCCGATGTCGGACCACTGCGTCATAAGCTCTGCCGTACCGACTCGTCCGCGCTCACCGCCAAATCCTCCGCCGCCGTGAGCGGCACGATCGGATCGCTTCCATAGGTCATTTGCACAGAGAACCCTGGGGAGTCTAGTGGGAGGCCGAGATCGAACCGAAACACAGTCCGATTAAGCTGAGGAAAGAGCACACGCAGTCCGGCGCCTACATCGTGGTGAAACCGGGCGGCTGTTAACCTCTGGTACACCGAGCCCACGTCGTAGAACGCCACCAGGCCAAGGTGCACTGACTGTAGCAACCAAGGCCGGCTGCGGTACTCGAAATTCGCCAGGATCCGCCGCGCTCCGAACGCGTAGAAGCGCTGCGCTGCATAGCCTCGTAAGCCATTGTCGCCGCCCAGCGCGACGAACGTGCGCTGTGTGTCATTCCTCCGCGCGTCCCAGTAGGCGCTGAAAACAAAGCGTCCGAACAGCGGATCGAGCAACGGCGTCGCGCCGCGCACGCGTAAGAACGCGCGTTGATCGACGACGGATCCCGAGTCGAGCCGCGCGCGGCCTTCAGCGACGGCTTCGAGCAGCCAGTCGTGCTCGGACCATACGTAGCCGAGCGTTCCACGCAGGATCAAACCATCGCTCGAAGCCCCGAGCGCGCGCAGTGGAACCGCGACGAGCGCATCCGCGATCGGACCCACTTGGACGTTCTCGCTGAGCCCGTACGTGCCAAGGTTTGTGAACACCGCGAAATTTGGCAGTGACAAGCGGTAGCGCACGAACGGATAGATGTCGCGGCGGATCTTGGGCAACACGAGCGAACGAAACAGCGGCACCTGCTCCGGTGTGAGCGAAGTCTCCGCGATCTCGCCCACGCGCCGGTCACTGACCGCGAGGCCCGTCGAAAAGATGGCTTTGTATGTCGTGCCGATGCGGTAATCGCCGCTCGCTTCGAGCTGTAAGCGGTGCTCGCGCCAGACACGTGCGAGACACGTGGCTTGACCGAGCTCACACACCTCTCCGCGATTCGCAGCGTCGATGTTGTAGCCGACCACCTCACCGGCGCGCGTGTCTCGAAACACGTAGTTCGCGTAGTAGGCATACAGTCGGAACGCGCTGCTCTGCGCCAAGTTGTAGAACGGTCGCTCGATCAACAACGCGCCGGTGCTGCCCTCGGCATTCGCAGTGCTGCGGTTGAAGATCACGTCGAACGACTCGGATACGCTCAGCGGAAGGCCGAAGAAGCGATAGTCCTGAAACAGTTGTCCGACGGTGAAGCGGCGCGGATCGATGCTGCCGCGCAAGGTCAGCGCTTGACCCCGACCAAACAGGTTGCGCTCAACCAGTTGTGCATTCGCAGCGAACGTGCCGCCCGCGCCCGCAAACGACTGCTCGAAGCGCAAGCTCCAGAGATCGCGCGTGTACACGATCAGCCCGACGCGCCCCGGATCAGCGGTTTTCACCGCGACGATGCGCGCCATCGCGAGCAGCGCGCTCAGCCTGCGCAGGTTGCGCATGGTCTCTTCGTTCAAGCGATCCGAGTAGCGGTCGCCCGCATGCAAGAGCAGCTCGGCGCGCACACGCTGCTCGGTCGTGACCCAGTGAAACGCATTGGGCCAAGTCGAAGCGAACTGCGGCAAGATGATCGGCACCGCGAGATCGCTCTCCTCGAACACCTCGCGGCGCTCGACGCGGACATACGCGATCACTTTGCCTTCGGGGCTGGGATCGACCACCAGCCCGGCGCCTTTCAGAAACAGCTCGAGCCGGCGCGTCTCGTAGCTGTCCGAGAGCTCCTGGCCACGAGCCGCGCTGGCGCCCACAACCCACAAGACGGCGCACGCGAGCAGGGTGAGGTGCAGCCCAGCGCCCGCGCGTGCCATCATGCGACCAAATCTACACCACTATTCCGCAGCGGGATCCGAAAGGTAGAGCTCGCCGCCTTGCTCGCGGAAGGCGCGTGCTTGCTCGTCCAATCCCGCCTGCTGCGCCGCGATCTCGCGCACGTCGCCGGTGAGCTTCATCGAGCAGAAGTGCGGACCACACATCGAGCAGAAGTGCGCGCCCTTGGCAGCTTCCGCCGGCAAGGTCGCGTCGTGGTACGCGTACGCCGTCTCAGGGTCGAGCGAGAGGTTGAACTGATCCTTCCACCGGAACTCGAAGCGCGCCTTGCTGAGCGCGTCGTCGCGCACGCGCGCGCCCGGATGGCCCTTCGCCAGATCGGCGGCGTGCGCCGCGATCTTGTAGGTGATCACGCCCTCCTTCACGTCCTTGCGATCCGGCAGACCAAGGTGCTCCTTCGGCGTGACGTAGCAGAGCATCGCACAGCCGAACCAACCGATCATGGCAGCGCCGATCGCCGACGTGATGTGGTCGTAGCCGGGCGCGATGTCCGTGGTCAGCGGCCCGAGCGTGTAGAACGGAGCCTCGTGACAGTGCTCGAGCTGCAGGTCCATGTTCTCTTTGATCTTGTCCATGCTCACGTGGCCTGGACCTTCGATCATCACCTGCACGTCGTGCTCCCAAGCGATCTTGGTCAGCTCACCCAATGTGCGTAGCTCGCCGAATTGCGCGGCGTCGTTCGCGTCAGCGATCGAACCGGGCCGCAGACCGTCGCCCAGGGAGAACGACACGTCGTACTTCTTCATCAACTGACAGATGCGCTCGAACTCCGTGTAGAGGAAGTTCTCGCGGTGGTGATGCAAGCACCACTTCGCCATGATCGAGCCGCCGCGCGACACGATGCCCGTCACGCGCTTGGCCGTGAGCGGGATGTACTCGAGCAATACGCCGGCGTGGATCGTGAAGTAGTCGACGCCCTGCTCTGCTTGCTCTTCGAGCGTCTCGAGGAACAAGTCGATGTTGAGGTCTTCGACCTTGCCGCGCACTTTTTCCAGCGCTTGATAGATCGGCACAGTCCCGATCGGCACGGGCGAGTTGCGCATGATCCACTCGCGCGTGACGTGGATGTCTTTACCTGTCGACAAATCCATCACTGTGTCCGCGCCCCAGCGCGTCGCCCAGCGCAGCTTCTCGACCTCTTCTTCGATCGAAGACGCCACCGACGAGTTGCCGATGTTGGCGTTGACCTTCACGAGGAAGTTGCGCCCGATGATCATCGGCTCGAGCTCGGTGTGCCGGATGTTCGCCGGGATGATCGCGCGACCGCGCGCGATCTCGCTGCGCACGTACTCCGGATCCATATTCTCGCGCAGCGCGACGAAGCGCATCTCGTCCGTGACGATGCCCTTACGCGCGTAATACAATTGTGTGACATTGCCGTCCGGGCCGGGCTCGCGCCTGGCGGCCCATTCGGCACGCCGCTTGGGCAAACCCACCCGCGGGTCGTTCGCCTCAGGACCGCTGGTGTCGTAAACGGTTACTGGCGGCTCGCCCTGGCTCAGCTCGACGACTCGGGCCGGCACCTCTAGCTCGCCGAGCAACACCTTGCGCGAGCTCGGAAACGGGTTGTCAGCAGGGTCCGCGACCAAGTCGAGTTTACGCTTCTCGTCCACCATACTTCCCTCCGCCGGCATTACCCGGATCAGGTTCAAGGGTGTTTTCTCAGACATGGGCCTACCCCATGCCACCCCTAGCGCCTGCACTATAGGCGAAAGGCCGGCGGCCGGCGGACCAATCTAGGCAGGGAATCTTACGCCGAGTCGGCCGGTTACGTGCCTGCCTCGGCAACCAAGCTGCTCGGGGCTTGACTGCAGGCGCACGAATCTTACGTTGCGGCCCGGTTCGGTCGCGCCAGCGGCCTGAAGAGCATCGTTGCCCCGCCATGAACTCCGCCGCATCGGGTTCAGGCGCGGCGATGGAACGTTTTCCAAGTCCCCATCACGGGGCACCCAGCCAACCAAGCAAGGAGACTACGAGGCATGTCCATTCGCCCATTGCAAGACCGGATCATCATCAAGCGCGTCCGCGAAGAAGAGAAGACCAAGGGCGGGATCATCATCCCCGACACCGCCAAGGAAAAGCCGGTCGAAGGCAAAGTCGTCGCCGTCGGCAAAGGCGCCATCCAGAAGGACGGCTCGGTCCGTAAGCTCGAAGTCAAAGTGGGCGACACCGTGCTGTTCGCGAAGTACAGCGGCAGCGAAGTGAAGATCGACGGCGAAGACCACCTGATCATCCGCGAGGAAGACGTCCTCGGGGTAGTCGAACGCTAAACCTGCATCTCAAGTAGGTAGAAAGACAGACACCATGGCTGCAAAAGAAATCACCTATTCCGAGACAGCGCGCGACGCGATTCGCGCGGGCGTCGACAAGCTGGCGAACGCTGTTCGCGTAACCCTCGGCCCCAAGGGTCGCAACGTCGTGATCGAAAAGAGCTTCGGTGCTCCCGTGATCACGAAAGACGGAGTGACCGTCGCCAAGGAGATCGAGCTCCACGGCCGTTTCGAGAACATGGGCGCACAGATGGTGCGTGAGGTCGCGTCACGTACCTCCGACACCGCGGGCGACGGCACGACCACGGCCACCGTGCTCGCACAAGCCATCGTCACGCAGGGTGCGAAGCTCGTCGCCGCGGGTCACAACCCGATGGCGATCAAGCGCGGCATCGACGCGGGCGTCGATGCGATCGTGGCCCGCTTGAAGCAAATCTCCAAGCAGACCAAGGATCCCAAGGAGATCGCACAGGTCGGCGCCATTTCGGCGAACAACGATCCGTCGATCGGCAAGATCATCTCGGAAGCGCTCGAGAAGGTCGGCAAAGAAGGCGTGATCACCGTCGAAGAGGCCAAGGGTCTCGAGACCACGCTCGAAGTCGTCGAAGGTATGCAGTTCGACCGCGGCTACATCTCGCCGTACTTCGTGACGAACCAGGAGCGCCTGGTCGCTGAGCTCGAGGATCCCTACATCCTCGTGTCGGAGCGCAAGGTCACGAACATGAAGGATCTGCTGCCGCTGCTCGAGGGCGTTGCCCGCTCGCAGAAGCCGCTCCTGATCATCGCCGAGGACATCGAGGGCGAAGCGCTCGCGACCTTGGTCGTGAACAAGCTGCGCGGCACACTCAACACCGTCGCCGTCAAGGCGCCGGGCTTCGGCGACCGCCGCAAGGAGCTGCTCAAGGACATCGCGGTGCTCACTGGCGCGAACGTCGTCAGCGAGGACCTCGGCATCAAGCTCGAGAGCATCACGGTCGCTGACCTGGGCCGCGCCAAGCGCATCCATGTCGACAAGGACAACACCACGATCGTCGACGGCACGGGCGACAAGGCGGCAATCAAGGGTCGCATCGAGATCATCCGTAAGCAGATCGAAGAAGCCACCAGCGACTACGACCGCGAGAAGCTCCAGGAGCGTCTGGCCAAGCTCGTCGGCGGCGTTGCGGTGATCCACGTCGGCGCGTCGACCGAGATCGAGATGAAAGAGAAGAAGGCACGCGTAGAGGACGCACTCAACGCGACCCGCGCTGCCATCGAAGAAGGCATCGTCCCCGGCGGCGGCGTCGCACTCGTGCGCGCACAGTCTGCTTTGGACGACCTCAAGCTCCCCGAGGAGCAGCAAGCCGGCGTGCGCGTGCTGCGCGCTGCCATCGAAGCCCCGGTCCGTTGGATCGCGGCGAACGCTGGCGTCGAAGGCGCCATCGTGATCGAGAAGGTGCGCGCCGGTAACGATGCGTTCGGCTACAACGCGGCGACGGATGAGTACGGCGACCTGATCAAGGCCGGCGTGATCGATCCCGCGAAGGTCGTGCGCTGCGCGCTGCAGAACGCTGCGTCGGTTGCCGGTTTGTTGCTGACGACGGAAGCCCTGATCGCGGAGAAGCCCAAGGAAAAGTCCGCGGGCGGTGGTCACGACCACAGCCACGACATGGGCATGTGATGAGCGCCTAGCGGTTGCGCTCCTCATCCGCGGAGCGCAGCAGCTGTGAGCGGCACTTCAAGAAACGGCGTCGAGCCCTTTGTGCTCGGCGCCGTTTTGCATTTTCCGGAACGGTTACCTGCTCCACTGGCTGAGCAGCCGAGGACGCATCCTTGTAGGATCCCTGTAAGCCAAAGCCAATAACACTCATACTATCGCTAAGTTACCAACTGACACTTACCGAGCCTATCTGTGCAAGAAACGTTCGTACGACTTGACCGACAACTCACAGATATGTAAGTGTCCCACCTCATGTCAGACCGACTCAGAACATCTGTGCTGTTCTCGCTACTTGCTCTCCTCGCCGCTTGCGGCGGCGGCGGTGCCTCCACTGCGAAGTGCCCGGAGGGAATGAGCGGCCCACAGGCGTGCGTTGGAAAGACGGATCCTGCCTGTCCCGGCGCACCGCTCGTCGCGATGTGCGGTGGCGGTCAGTGGGGTCAGTGCACTTGCAGCGGCCCCGGCACGATGACCGGTGCTCAAACGACGGCCGGCGCCCCACCCACGGCTCCAGCGGTCGCGGTTTGCGGTGACGGCAAGGCCGAAGGCGCAGAGCAGTGCGACGGCCAAGATTTCAAAGGCATGACCTGCGCGACGCTCGGCATGGGCAACGCGAGCGCGAAGCTGGTCTGTAAGCAAGACCGCTGCGTGATCGACACCATCATGTGCTTCTCTGGCGGCATGATGGCGAGCGGTGCTGGCACTGGCGCGGGTGGCACGGGCGCACGCCCAATGATGGGTGCGGCGGGTGCCGGCGGCTCCGGTCGCTGAAGTTTTTTAGTCAAACAAATCGATTCGTTGTACACGGGGTCGCATGGAGCGCGAGAATTGGGCCGATAGCCCAACCGCCCGAGCGACCCCGAGTCGTTTAACAATAGCCCTGAGCGTGACCCTCGCGTGCTGACCTATCTCGGCGTTTTCCTCGTCGCGATGGCCACGCTGATGCTCGAGGTGTTGCTGACCCGCATCACCAGCGTCAGCGCCTGGTACCATCTGGCGTTCTTCGTGATTTCGCTCGGCATGCTGGGCATGACCGCGGGCGCCGTCACCGTATTCGTCGCGCCCAAGCTGTTTGAGCGCGCTGTGATTCCGACGCGCCTGGCTCAGGCCTCGCTCGGGTTCGCGGTCGCGACTCCGCTGGCGGTGGCGTTCGCCTTGTCGGTGCCGCTGGCTTCGGTGAACGACTTCATGAGCTTCGTGGCCCTGCTCGGGACCGGGGCCGTGTTGGCTTTTCCGTTCATCCTCGGCGGCATCACGCTCGCACTCGCGCTCACACGCGCCGGGCTCGCGGCCAACATCGCCTACGGCGTGGACTTGGTCGGTGCCGCCCTGGGCTGCGTCGCGATCCTGCCGCTCTTGGATGCGCTCGACGCACCGAGCGCCGCGCTGGTCGCGGCCGCCGTCGGAGGCCTTGGCGCGTGCGCGTTCGCAATGGCTGGGCGACGGCCGCTCACAGCTTCGGTCCTGTGCACCGTCGTGCTGCTGGGCAGCGCGGTTTGGAATGCTTCCGGCGAGCCTCCCGCGCTGCGCCCAGCGTGGGTCAAAGGCACGCGCGAGGATCCCAAGTCGTTCGAGTATTTGGGCTGGAACACCTACTCACGCGTGACCGTGAGCAAGACGATCACCAACGTGCCTGCGTTTTGGGCGCTCGGTCGTAACGCGCCACCGGAGGTGTTCGCGCCGATCGATCAGCGCTTGATCCTCATTGATGGAGCGGCCGGCACGAGCATGGCGCGGCTCGATACCGGGCTCGAAAAGCACGGCTATTTGGCCTGGGACATCACCGCGTTCGCGCATCACTTACGCCCGGATGGAGCGGCCGCAGTGATCGGCGTGGGCGGTGGTCGTGATCTGCTCGAAGCCGCACGTGTGGGCCACGCTCCGGTGCTCGGCGTCGAGCTCAACGAGCAGATCGTCAAGCTCCACACCGAAGTGATGCGCGACTACTCCGCGCTGGCGAGCATCCAGAGCATCGAGCTGGTGCACGACGAAGCGCGCTCGTACATGGCGCGCGAGCAGCGACACTTCAACGTGCTCACGATGTCGTTGATCGACACTTGGGCATCGACGGGCGCCGGTGCTTACAGCCTGTCCGAAAACGGCCTGTACACGCGCGAAGCATGGCAGCTGTTTCTACGCCGACTGACACCGCAGGGCATCTTCACGGTGTCGCGTTGGTACCTGGTCACTTCACCGGGCGAGACCGCGCGCATGCTCGCGCTGGCCTTTGAGACACTACACGCCGAGGGCATAGAGACTCCACGCAAGCACCTCGCGCTGCTGCAAAGTGGCAGCATCGCGACCTTGCTGATGTCGCGCAGTCCGTTCTCGGAAGCTGACATCGACAAGCTGCAAGATGAAGCAGTGCGTATGGGCTTCAACATCCTGCTCACACCTCGCAAGGATCCTTCCCACCCGCTACTGCTCGAGTTGATCAAGCAGCCCTCGCGGGAAGCGATGTGGGATTGGACGAGCAGGCAATGGCTCGACCTCACGCCGCCGACAGATGCACGGCCGTTCTTCTTCTCCATGCTCAAGCCGCGCACTTGGCTGCAGCATCGCGAGCTGGTCGACGAGATGGATCTGAGCTTCTTGGGCAACCTGCAAGCGACTCAGACGCTCTTGTACGCGACGCTCGTGAGCATCCTGCTCACGCTGCTGACGGTGATCGCGCCGATGTTCGCGCGGCGCGCGGACTTCCCTGCGCTCGGCAAGAGTCACGTGCTCGCGGCGGGCAGCTACTTCGCGCTGATCGGCCTCGGCTTTATGTACGTCGAGATGGGCATGCTCTCGCGACTCAACGTGTTCTTGGGCCGACCCACCCTCGCCCTGTGCGTGTTGCTCGCGGGCATGATCTTGTTTACCGGCATCGGCAGCATGTGGAGCGGCAACCGCATGTTTGAAGGCGAGCGCATGCAAGTGCTCTATCCGCTCTTGCCCGCAGCGTTGATCGTCCTCAACGCGGTGGTCTTGCCGATGGCGATGAGCGCGTTCGCTGGCTCGAGCACGTTCGTGCGCGTACTGATCAGCTTGGCGCTGATCGCGCCCACAGCGCTGTGCTTGGGGCTTGGGTTTCCGCTGGGCTTACGCTTGTGCGAGCGGATGGAGCTGCGCTTGCTCGGCCCCGATGCGCTGGCGCAGCACCATGGCTCGGCGCTCGGACCTTGGCTCTGGGGCATCAACGGCGCGTGTGGTGTGTGCGCGAGCGGTCTGGCGCTCGGAACATCGATGGTGTTCGGGATCAACACCACGCTCTTGATCGGCGCAGCTTGTTACCTGCTCTTGCCGCTGGCGACTCTGCATCTGCAGCGCGCCAGCCGCTGAGTTTGCTACGGCCGCCAGTCGAGGTCGATCGACCAGGCTTGGCCCGGACCGTATTGGCCAGCCCAGACAAAGTGCGAAGGCAACATGAGCTCGAGCAGCACGCCCGTGCCCGAGGCGCTCGACGCGGTGCGACTGGAGCCGGCGCCGCCGCCTTGAGAACGATTGCTCGCGTTCGACTGCGTGCTGACGATGCCCTCAACGTAGGCGCCTTTGACAAAGCCCTCGAGGAACTTCGGGATGAACCTGTCGGCCTCGACGCCCACGCGTACGCGTGTGTTGTCGCCTTGTTCGATCGCGAGCATAGGTACCCAGTCGCCGAACTCGCGGCGTGCACCCAGCGTCAAAAGGCCTGTGGTCATGCCGACGGCTGCAGACGCAATCTGCGCCTCGGGTGACCCGCCTTTGCTCGATCCTCCGCGGCCGCCGCCGGTGATCGCGACCAACGCATCGCGCGCGGTGACGGTTTTGTCGTCGACGTAGAATGCCAGCCGCGGCTCGCGCGCAAAGCCCGTGACCTCGACGCGCACGCGCTGCCCGCCCGTCGAATCATGCTGGGCGGTGATCTGCAGCTGCGGATCGATGGTCTCGCCACCCGCCAGCACGACGCGACCGCGTTTGATATCGAAACTCTGCCCGAGCAAGTTGATGTAGCCGCGCAGCAGCTTGATCTCACCCGTGATGCTCGGTCCACCCTTCTCGATTGTGGCGAGGAGATCCGGCTGCATCTCGACCGCGAAGTCGTCGCGCCGTACCCACACGCCGTCCCGGGCGATCACATGGATGACCATCGGTAGACGATCGTTGGGTTGCGGCTTCTTCTCTTCTTCTGCCGGCTTTGTTAGCTCGGCGCGGATCTCCGCGACCCCTTGGTCGACAAACGCGAACTCAGGATGTTCCTCGAGCGACTGCACGTTGCCCATGCCGTCACCGCTCAAGATGATCGCAACGTTGTTCAGGCCCACGCTGATCCTGGTTTGCTGCTTAGTCATGTCGGCCTTGATCTTCGCGTCGAGGTCCGCGCGACCCATGATCACGCCGCTGTTGCGCAGCGGGAAGTTGCGCGCGTTCAGGTTTACTTCCGCGGTGATGTTGTCGAGCGAGGGGAGCTGCACGAGCGCCGCAATAGTGGCCGAGCCATCTAGATCTTTCACGCGCCCTTCGGACAACCGTAACGTGGTGCCGTCGAGGCCAACCTTGAGGTTGAGGTGCGAGAAGCGCTGACCGAGCCGAGGCAAGGTGAACGACACGTCGTCCAGCTTCAGCTCGCCCTTGACGACCGGTTTATCCAGCGAGCCGCGCAAACGCATCTGTCCGCCAGTGGTTCCCGACACACGCTTCACCACCGGCACGACCGCGAGCAGCGTGGCCATCGGCATGCGCTCCATGCGCATGTCGAGCTCGACAGGATCGTGCGAACGCATCATCTGCGAAGGCTCGCTGGCGTGTACGTCGAGCGGCACGCGTCCTTGGATGTGCGTCTTGCCGGCGCCCGCTAGCATGTCGACTGACATGATCAGCGCCTTTTCGACGGTGTTTGCCTTCAGATCGAGGTTGAGCTCGGGGCTGTCTTCCCAAACCAGCGCCTTGGTCTTCACGCTCGCCGTTACTTTGGCGCGCGGCGTGAGCATGTCGCGCGCTTCAGCGTCGAGCGAGATCAGCCCTCGCCCTTTCCTGCACGCAAACGGCAGCTCCTGCAAGTTGAGCTCGCGCAGCTTCGCGGCCAGCTGCACGCCAGCGAACTCCGTGAGCCCACCATCGACCAGCTCTGAGAACGGCACACGCGCACGCGCCGAGATCTTGATCGCCTCGTTGCTCTGCGTCCCGCCGCTCAGCTCGATGCCGAGCTTTTGATCGGCCCACTTCGCCGCGAGCAGCGCTTTGCCGCGCGCGCGATCTCGACAGCCCTTGTTCTCCTCGCTGATCACGCGGGGCGGCTCCCATTGCAGCTGCGACTCGAACGTGCCGCTCGGCTCGGTGTGCGGTGCGTGTCCGACCTGTGCTTTGAGCGCGAGCCGCAGCGCCTTTACCTCGGCCTCCAGCTCTTGGCTCGCGAGATACGGCAGCTCACCAACGCGCCGCTCGAACAGCTCGGTCTCGAGCTCCCAGGGCAGCGCGTCGATCAGCTCGCGCGAGGGCGTGGGCTTCGCGATCTGTCGCTCGACGTCCAAGCCCGCGGAAGCGCGCAAGTTCCAGAGCTGGCCGCGGCGATCGCCGAGATCTGCCGACACCTTGACTTGTGCGTCGCGATAGTCGGCCTTGAGCACCGCGTCGACGCTGCGCTTGTCGCGCGCAGTGTGCAGCCGACTTCGGACCTCGCTCTCCAGCTGCAGCTTGTCGAGGTTGCCGTGCGCCTTGATGTCAGCGTTCACGATGCCATCGATCAAGCGGCTCGGCAGCGGGCTCTGCGGATCGAGCAACGACGCCAAAGGCGCATCGCGCAGGCTCAGCTCGACCTCGTGCTTGGCGGCTTGCAATGCCGCTGCGAGCGGCAGGCTGCGCGCCCACTTCGATTCGACCTTCGAGTCGACGCGCGCAGAGCCGGCGCTCGCCGAGAGCGTCAGCGTGGAGCTGCCGCGCTCCGCTTTTGCGTGCAAGTCGAGCGCGACCCGGCTCGCCTCGCCGTTGAACTGCGGGCCGTTCAGGTAGCGCAGCTCGAGGTCCGCAGCGGGCCGCTGCAGGTCGCCTTGCACGAGCCCGGTGACTGTCAGCCGGCCGGGCTGCTCGGGTTGGCCGAGCGCTTGGAGCAGCTTCTTCATGTCCGGCGCTTCCGCCGAAAACCGCAGCTTGGAGCCGGGGCCTTGAAACGCAATGCGACCATCGGCGCGCAGCTTCGCGCTCACGAACTCTGCGAGCACATCCGAGACTTGCACGGACTCGCTGGGGATGAGCCGAAGCTTTGGCACGCGCACGCGCATTGGGCCCTGTGGAAACTGCGCTTGCGCGGCCAAGCTGGCATCCCAAGCGTTGTCCAGGCTCGGCTCGACCCAGCCTTCGGCGCGCAGCTTCTCCTCGTCCGCTTTCGCGACGAACAGGTAGCGCTGCGGTCCACCGTTCAGGCCGATCCCGACCTGCGTGAACACCTGACCGCCGACCGCAAGCTCGTTCGCGCGCAGGTCAACGTCCAACACCGGCCGCGCGACGATCTGAGACATGTGCGCGTCAAGCTGGATGCCTTGTACCTGTGCGGCATCGGCCAGCAATGCGTTGGACGACAAGCGCACGCGCGCGTCCCACATGTCATGCGCGTCGCGCGACACATTGAGCTGCGCGCGCACGTCGCCACGCAGCGGCGCGCCGTTTGATTTCAGCGGTGGAAGCACAGCCAGATCGGGCACGGCCAGTTCGACCTGAGCGCGCAATGCGCCGCCCGCCGCCAGCTCACCGTTGCCGCTGACGGCGGCGTTTCCGTAGTTGGCTTTCAGGCTCTGCAGCACCGTCGTGCCGTCTTGCTTCTGGACGGCCTGCGCCGACACGACCGGCAGCGCGAAGTTGTCGAAATAGCCGCGCGTCAGGTTCGCGCGCAGCTCGGTCTGCGTCGGATCGGCGAGCGCGGCTTCAGCGTCGAGCGCGAAGCCGAGCCGCGGCAGGTCGATGCTGCTGATGGCTGCAAGGTTGAGCCGCGGCGCGAGCACGTGCACGCTGGCCACGCGCTCTTTGTCCAGCTCACCGCGCGCATCGATGTGACCGGCGCGGCTGTGGATCTCGGCGCGATAGCCGAGCACAGACTCGAGCTGGCGCGCGTGCAGGTCGAGGTTTACGCGACCCGTCAGCACATCGGTCTCGATGCCGAGCGCGCGCAAAGTCTCCGGCGAGAAGCCGCGCCCTTTCACCCACGCGTCGAACTTCATGTCTTCGCCGAGCAGCTCGAATTTCGCGTCCACGGCAGCGAGCAGCGTGCTCGCGGGATGCTCGTCTTTCAGCCCGGGCAGCTCTACGGCGGCACGCAGCACTGCGAGGTCGCGGTCATTCTGCTGCACGCGTGCTTGCAGCACGTTGGTCGCGACGTAGAAGCCCTTCGCGATGCGCATCCGCACGCAGCCTTCGAGCCTGTCTACCGTAAATGCTTGCTCGGCCGCGGGCTTGACCCGCACTTCGCCATGATCGATGCACAGCTCGCGGATCCCGACGGTGATCGGCGACATCGGTGCGTTCGGATCTTTTGGCTTCGGCGGCGGATCGGGCTTGTCGCTCGCGAACAACGACATGAGCCCGCGCTGCTCATCGAGCTCGGCGAGGTCGACGTACAAGTTGCTCACCTCCACCGAGCGGAGATCGATTTGCCCGGAGGTCAGCGCGGGCAGATTGATGTTCACGATCAGCGTCGCGAGCGACAGCGCGGTGTTGCCGTGCTTGTCTTTCACGGTGAGGCCCGAGATCTCCAAGTTCTCGGGCGTCGGCCAGCGCACGTCGTCCAGCGCGATCTCACCTTGCACGCTGCCGCGCACGGCGGCGAGTGCTTGGTCGCGGATAAGGCCGCGCACCGCGGGCAGCTGGATCGCCAACGCGACCAGCACCACGAGCCCGACCAGGCCCGCGAGGAACCAGCCGAGGAACTTGCCGAAGCCGCGCAGGAAGCGGAGCATCAGAACGCCTCCCCGATGGTGAAGTGCACCGCGGAAGGCGCCGCTCCCAGCGTCACGCCGTCATCCACCGGGCCGCCGATGCGCTGCAAGCCAGGGATGCGCCAGCCTGCGTCCAAGCGAATCGCGCCGAGCACGCTGAAGTAGCGCAGGCCGAAGCCGGTGGCGAAGTTGAGCTGTCGGAACTGGAAGGTCGGGAGTGGGATGGCCGGCACGCCGGGCACGCTGGTATTTTCGACCGTGTCGCTGACGTCGCCGACATCGCCGAACACCACGACCCCGAAGTCGCCGCCGATCGGCACGCGCACCTCGACCGAGCCCTCCCATTGCCGCGTGCCGCCGAGAATGCTCGAGCCGAGTCTACCGGCGAGAAAGCCGCGGTTACTACCCGCACCGCCGCCACGCAGCCGGTAGTTTTGCGGGCCGAGGCGCGCAGAGATCTTGTCGTCAAGCCCCTCTTGATCGCTCACGAACGTTGCGCCGAGCATGAAGCGCGCCGCGAGCACGATCGACCAAGGCAGCGGCAAGTACACACGCGCATCCGGAATCATGCGAAAGAAGTTCCACGTGCCGTAGCCTGCGACGCGCGCGGACTCCATCAGCAACAGTGAAAAGTACGCGCCGAAGCGGGGCCGCGCGGGATCGTCGCGCAAGTCCACGATGACTTGTTGCTCGAGGTACGGGAAGCGGTACGACGTGTAGCCTTCGTCGCGCTTCATCCCCTCCATGCCCGATACCAACTCCGAATCGGGGACGACGTCCCGCGTCGTAATTTCGAACAAGTCGTGCGCCACCGCGAGGCGGCCGAGCAGCTTGTGCTTCAAGAACGGCCGCTCCAAACCGACTTTCACTTGGACGTCGTGACGATCGAAGCTGGCGAAAGCATCGGGACCGACATCCCAACCCGCTGCTACGACCAGCTTCGTGCGCCGCTCGAACGTGCTCGGCTGCTCGAAGCGGATGTTCAAGATGTTGCCGGGCACCGGGCTGCCCTTGGGCAGAATCGGAAACTGATCCTTCCAGATCAAGCGCGGGCGCTCTTCGATGCGCAAGCGCCGCAGACCGCCCAGGAAGTTGCGATCTTCGTAGGTGGCAGACAAGTGCACGTCCCACTGCGGAACGTTCTGCACCAGCGCGGAGGTCGGCCGCACCATCGTGCCGCTCATCATCCCGACACCCGCGCTCAACGTCGTGTTGCGACCGCGCTGCACGATGGCCACGAGGTCGACCACCTTACCGTTGCCGCGCCGCTCGATCCGAACCGACGAGAAAACATTCAGCGCGAAGATCGAGCGCTGCGCGTCGTCGAGCTCCTCCTGATCGTAGCGCTCACCGGTCGGTATGTCCGCGGCGTCGAGGATCAGCTGAACGGGCACGTCTTCCAGCTGGCCTTCGACCTTGAGCGTGCCGAACACGCAAGGCGGACCGGGCTCGAGCTGGTACTCGACATAAGCGGTGCGGCGATTGCGGTCGACCAACACGCGACCCGACACCTTGGCACGCGCGTAGGAAGCCTCGAGCAAGAGCTGCTCCAAGCGCTTCTTGTCGGCCTCGTAATAGTACTCGTCGATCTTGTGGCCTTTGCGCAGCTCGATCCCTTCTCGCAAGCGCGCCAACAGTCCCTCAGGCAGCGGACTGTTGCTCTTGAGCTCGACCTTCTCGATGTACGTCGGCTTGCCCTCCTTGAGCTTGACGACCAGCTTCAGCTCACACTCCGAGTCCTTGCCTTTGCACTCCTCGGGATCGACCTCTTTCTTACCGACGAAGGTTTTCACGTCGATCACACGCGCATCGTAGAAGCCGCGCGCTCGGTACCAGCGCTCGATGCGCTCGCGCTCCACGTCGAAGATCGCAGGATCGAAGATCGGCCACTCGGTCCAGGGCAGCGTCCAAAGCTCGATCGTCGGAGGCGACGTGTCGAACGGCGGATCCCCACAGCTCGGTGCGCTGAGGCCAAGCATGACGTTGACCGCTTGGCGCTCACGCGTGACCAGGCAGCTCTGGACGGCCTCACCATCCAGCTGCTTCGCGCCGACCCATTCGATCTCTTTGACGCCGTACTGGCCCTTCGGAAGGCTCGCGCAGGCCGTCCAGAGCGCGCAAAACATGACCAGACAAGCGGCCCCGTGCCGGGGAAGTAAACAGCCTGACTTCGGCCTATTCATCTAAGCTCGCGCGTGTGTGAGCAAAACCCTTGCCGCAAATCGGCACATGCGGCTTTCGCGTCAACCCCGGCTGATTCGCCCACGGGACACTGAGTTGTGTCCTCGCGCGGGATGAGGTGTGCGCCGGAGCACGCTCGCACACTGCTACCGTGGCAGGATGGCAAACCGACTCGAGACGCATAGTCATAGAAAAGCGTAACCGTCGACGATCGACTAAGCCCTCTTCCGCGCGACAATGCTCGCTGCCCCGCGCGCAACGGCTTGCACCAGGTGGCCCATCTTCGGATGCTCCGGCTCGAGATCCGCAGACAACCCGCGCGCAACCAGCGCTTCGGTCATGATCGGCCCGATCGACGCGACGACCACGCGCTCTTTCAACGCGCTGGTAAGCGCGCCCTCCGATCCGGATTGCGCAGCGACCTCGTACAGATGCGCGAGCTGCTGCGCCGCAGTGAACAACACGACATCCACGCCACCCTCACAGATCTGCGCGATCGCCGCTCGCAGCGGCGCGAGATCCTCCGGGAGTGCCCAGGCATAGATCGCGACGCTGAGAACCTCCGCTCCGCGCCCTTTCAGACCTTCGAGAAATGGCTCGTTCAGCCTGCCGTAGGCTTGCACTGCGACCTTTTGCCCTGCGACCGGCAGCTGCGCATCCAGCAGTGAAAGCAGATCGTTCCAAGTGTTCGGCTCGGGCGCGACCAGCGTCGGCTTGAGCCCGAGCGCTTTGAGTGCAGCCACTGGCTTCGGCCCGCGACACACCAGCTTCGCCCGCCCCAGCGCCGCCAGCACCTCTGCTTGCGCGTGCTTGGTGCTCAGGGCATCGACCAACATGCGCGTGCCCACGCCGGTCAGCAGCACGATGATCGGATACTCGTCGCGCAACAGCGCTTCGCCGAACGCAAAGGCTTCGTGCTGGTCCGACAGCGGGATCTCGCGCATCGATGGGGCAGCGATCGCCGCGCAGGCGTGGCGCTCCAATAGGCTGCGCATTTCCTGAGATTTGCGGCTCTCTAGACTCACGACCCGGAGCGGCTGTTCCGACATGAGGTGCAGTGTAACCCAAGTTGGGGTTTTCGGATGTTGATCTGGCTGCAGTTCGAGTCTAAGAGCCAAGCAGTCGATGAAAACGCTATTCAGCTGCGCGTTGCTCTGGGCTTTGATCTGTGTGGCAAAACCTGCTGGCGCAGTGGAGTTCACGAGCCCTCAGGCGTTGCTCTCGCAACGCTTCCGAAACTCTGAGCGCGTGACCTTCGTCAAAGTGCGACCCGATGCGACGCAGCGCAGCGCATTGCAGGCTCGGCTCGGGCGCGCGCTTCCGAAGCCGGAGTACACGTTCTTCGTCGCGACGAGCCGTGGCCAGACCGATGGCTACGCGCTGTTCGACGACGAGCTCGGCCAGCACGAGCCGATCTCCTTCGCCACGTTCTTCGATGCCAAGGGTCAGATCACAGGCGTCGAAGTGGTCGCGTACCGCGAGCCGTTCGGCGACGGCGTCCGCGCCGAGCGCTTCCGCAAGCAGTTTCTGGGGCGCACTGCCCGAAGCCAGTTCCGCTCCGGCACCGACATCGACACGATCTCCGGCGCGACCATCTCGTCTCGCTCGATGTGCATCGGCGTCGAGCGCGCCGCAGTGCTGTTCGAGTTCCTGATCAAGAGCGCTACTGTTCCGGCGCGATGAAAGACTTCATCCGTCCTGCCGGTCGACTGCGCGCGCTGCCTGTGCCCGCGCGTCTTGTCTACTCCGTGTTCAACCTGTTCAGCTTGATCGCGCTGGCAGAAACTGCCTGGCTCGGCGCGGATATGGTCGGCGCCGATCTCGGGGGCCTCGCGGCGTATTACGCCGGTCAAGCGAGCCCGCCTCCGTCAGCTGCAGCGCCCGCACAGGATGGGCCGGTGATCGAGCTGCCCGACGAGCCGCTGACCGCTGAAACCGCGCCGATGCCGCTGCGCAAGCTGCTCGAGGTCACGCACTTTCACCTGTTCACCATGCCTGTCTACCTGCTGATTCTGTCCCATCTATTCATGCTCAGCCGCACGCGCGCGAGCTTGAAGATCGGCATCATCGTGGGCGGCAGCGCCGGTGTGCTGCTGCATATGCTCGCGCCTTGGATCGCGCGCAGCGGTGGCACGTTTGCGCCTCTGTTCTACGCGATCAGCGGCACGCTGTTGTTTGTGTGCATGCTCGCGATGAGCATCGTGCCGCTGATCGAGATGTGGTTACCGACGCAGCGCAGGTGAGCGCTACAAGCAGACGGCCTGCTCGTCGCTGCAAACCATGCCGTTCGGACAAAACTTGTCGTCCGAGCAGTTGTACGTGCACGCCGTCGTGCAGACGCCGTCGTTGGTGCCCAGCACCGAACGGCCGAGCCCGCAGGCCGCGTTGTTGTCATTGCAGGTCTTGTCCGCCACCGTGTCGAGCATCGCTTGACAAGTAGTGGTATCCGGCAACGCGCACAGCGTTCGCACCCGGAACCCATCGAGCGTCATCACGTTTGGGATCTCGCGACCAAACGGACGCGGGCAGGTGCGGAAGTCCGGCAAGTTCGGCAGGCAGAAGTCGCCCGTGTCGTAGCTGCCGAACTTCAAGCTCACGCACACGTGACCGGTAATGCACTCGTCGCTGGTCACGCATTCACCGCATGCCGCGACCGATTGCCTGTTTGTGGTCGAGCACACGTTCTGCGACAGGATGCAGGCCTTTTCGCCACAGATGCCGTCGTCGGCATCACACGCGACGCAGCCCTTGCCTTCGACGCAGCGCGGAGCACTCGACGCGAAACCCGAGCAATCGGTGGTGCCGGTGCATTCCACGCACGTGTGACTGTCAGCATCACAGTGAGATGCTGACGTATCCGAACAGTCAGCATTGGTCAGACACTCGACGCAACTGTTGGCTTCGACGAGACAGTGCGAGCGATCACCTTCGCCCCGGCAGTGCGCGTCAGTCTCGCACTCCACGCAGCGATGCTCGGCTTCGATGCACGCGTGTTTGCCCGGTGCGTTGCAGTACTGGTCGTTCTTGCACTCGTAGCAAACCATCGCGTCGCACGCGGGAGTCTCTTCGGGACAAAAACTATCCTGCGTGCACGCGACGCATTGGTTCGCAGGCGTGCAAGCCGGTGTCGCCGGATCAGTGCAATCAGCGTTGCCCAAGCATTGGATGCATGTGCGCGCGTTGACGTTGCAGACCTGGCCCAGCGCTTCACAGCCGCTGTTGTCTACGCACTGCACACAGAGATTTCTCGGGCTGTCGCACTGCCGACCTTCGCCGCAATGCTCGTTCCTCAGACACTCGGTACAGAACCCGCCCGGATGACACGCGGGCAAAGCTGCATCCAAGCAATCCGCGTCCTCCACGCAGCCGCGCTGCGGTGGTTGACCTGGTTGACTTGGTTCACTTGGCGGCTGCCCCGAACCGTCTTCACCTGCATTGCCGTCGGGCGGTGTACCGCCGTTGCCAGCACTGCCCATCGCGCCGTCGCCGCCTTGCGAGCCATTCCCGTTGCCGGGTTGGGAGCCATCGCCGTTCCCATCGCCACTGCCTGACTGCGGGCCCGAAGCGCCTTCACCACCTTCGCCGCCTTCAGTGGAGCTCGTGCCGCCATCTACGCCGGGCTCACCCGAGATCGTGCCTTCGGACGTGTTCGCTGGCAGACAGTTCTCGTCCGCCGGACTCTGCTGACACTGCGGACACTCGCTCGCGTACTCGGGTCCCTGACACTGCGGACACTCTTCCCGCACGGGCCCAGGCCCTTCGCACAAGCTCTCGACGCTTACAGGATCGAGCTCACTGCAGGCGATAAACGACGTCGCAAGCCAGATGAGCGCGCAAGACCACTTCATGGTGTTGACGAGCGCCATTCCTCAGAAGCTCCCTGAAAGCTGCAAGTGTCCCAGGCCCATGCTCGCGCGCAGCTGCGGCCGCTGGCTCACCCCACTCGACTCCGTTTCACTCGGCTGCATGCCCAGCACGATCCACGTGATCGACGCACCGACCAGCGCGGCGCTGAGAGCATATCCGCCGATCGTCGGCGCTGCACGCAGTGATCGATTCTCGAGACACGGCTCGCTGCATTGCAAACCCGTCGCGATCCGAACACTCAACACTGTCGCAAGACCTACGCCCAGCATGCCCATCGCCACTGGCGCGGCCAGCCACGCGCTGCTGGTGTGCGCGCCATCGGCATCGTCGGCACCCAACGCCGCATTCGGTGCCGACGCGAGTGGCGCGGGCTCCAACGCGACTTTGCGTTCCATACGCCGACTCGGCTGATCAGGCACATCGACACTCTCGCGGTGTTTGACGTAACCAGCCTCGCGCACCACCACTTCGTGTTGACCGACAGCGATGGCGCCACGATACGGCAGCTCGCCAACGCGTTGCCCATCGACCAGCACTTCTGCCCCTTCGGGTGTGCCGACCACGCTCAGCCAAGGACCTGGACCGAGCAGTTGATACGAGCGCGCTTCCAGCATCGAGCGGGTGGTCGCGTCTCGCACATCGCCGTCGCGAAGCTCGGCGACACCCTCGTAGCGGTGACCGGCGGCATCTTGCAGGGTCACCGTCGCGGTATCGTTGCCGCTGTGAGCGGCATCGGCGCGGCGCAGATTGACCCACGCGCTCAACTCAGCGGACGCCGCAGCGATCAGGCCCGCGCCACATGCTTGATCGCATGCGAGCTTACCCTTGGCTGGCGGCACGGTGTCCACGATGTCCCCGAGATCCCCGAGCACTGCCTCGCGTGTGCCAGAGGGTTGCACGACCGTCAGGCCCTGCATGTTGAGAGCGGAAGTCAGCGCGGAAGTCGCGAGCTCCACTTGATGTGGCGAGTGACCCTCCGCAAAACCCGGACCGATCACCACCGTTTGAGCCAAAGCGCGCGCGCTGAAGCTCAGCGCGCACAACACGAAAACTGCACATCCTGTGCACAGTAAGCGGCGAAACATGCGGAGCCTATCGTTGCGTCGTGTCACCGTACCCTCTTCCTTGCGGACCAACCAGCGACAACTTCACTGCCAGCGCGACGTGCCTCTGCGTAGAACGCGGAGGAGATGATCGCTCGAGCCTGTTCACGCGGCACTGCAAGGTGCTGAAGCCAGCCTTGATCCTCAATGCAGCACAGAACGCTGACGTGCCATGCGCTTCGCTCACAAGCAGCCCACGTTTGTAGCCTGCTTTGCTCAGGCGGCGCCAGCGGAAATCCCTGCGCGACTTGAACAGGCGTCAAGGTGAGGCGACGCGTGCGCTAGGGCGTGTCTTCAAAATCCCGACCGGCGACCGAGCGGATCTTGAAGACACGCACTTCTGCACGACGCAGCCAAAGTCGGCCGATAGTCGGGCTTCCACTGGGCTAGACTGCCGGACCAGCCAGGTCCCAGAAGTATGAACAGCGACGGACACGCCCAGCAGCTCTTTCATTCGATTACCGAAGCGGCGGACAACGCCTTGATCGGCGTGCTCGTGCTGCGTCAGGGCGCCGCGCCTGCGGACGTAGACATTCTGTATTTGAACCGGACTACCGAGGAGCTATTGGGGTGCTCGCATGCCGAGGTCGTCAAGCGCGGCTTCTGGTCGTTCATCCCACACAGCGAAGCCGCCACAGTGCGCGCCATTCAGGAAGCACTCACCGCAGGTGGCGAGATTCCAAAGACGCTACGAACGTCGTACGTGCGCCGCGATGGGCGACAGATACCCGTAGATGTCGCGCTCGGTACCGTCGAGCTAGATGGCCGCGCTGGTGCGGTCTTGTTCTTGAATGATGTGTCCGATCGGCGCATGGCCGAGCTCGCGCTGCGCCGTTCGGAGGCGCGCTTTCGCGCGTTGGTCACGAGCGCCCCCGACGCCATCTTGATCCTGCGCTGGCCCTACATCTTGTTCGTGAACCCTGCTGGCGCTCGGCTCTTGGAGCTCGACAGCTGCGACGACGCCGTGGGCGTCGACATCCGCAAGCGCTTGAGCCCCGAACAGATCGAGATCGCCGAACGACGCCTGCAGCTACAAGCGACAGGCGCGCGGGTGGTAGCGCCGCACGAGTACCACTCGCTTGCCGCAAACGGAAAGCAAGTGGCGGTCGACGTATCGACCATGCCGATCGAGTTCGAAAATGGCCCGGCCACGTTGGTGTACGCGCGCGACGTGACCGAGCGCAACGTGATCCTGCAGCGCCTGCGCGAGGCCGAGAAGCTGACCGCAGTGCACAGCCTGGCGGCGGGCGTGGCGCACGAGATCAACAATCCGCTGTCATACGTGCTGCTCAACCTGGAGTTCTTGGAGCGCGAGCTGCCGGATCTCGGCGGTGATCCCGCACGCGTCGCAGCGTTGCAGCGTCGGCTCGCGGACACGCGCCACGGGGCCGAGCGCGTCAAACACATTGTGCGCGACCTGCAAGCGCTGACCCGCAAAGACGAAGTGATCCGCGGCCAAGTCGAGCTCGACCAGGTGCTAGACCACACACTGCACGTGTTGCGGCGCGAGCTCCTGCCGGGGATCAGCGTGCAGACGGATTACTCCGAGGTGCCGTGTGTGCTCGGCAACCCGACCCGGCTCGAACAGCTGTTCAGCAACTTGCTGCTGAACTCGGTGCATGCGCTGCGCGAGAGTGAGCGACCCGAGCGCTGGCTTAAAGTCACGCTGCGCACGGGCGATGGCTACGTGCTCGCAGAGATCTCGGACAACGGCTGCGGCATGACCGACCAAGTGCTCTCACGCGCGTTCGAGCCGTTCTTCACGACCAAGGCGCTCGGCATCGGCGCAGGCCTCGGCTTGGCCATTTGCCGCCGCATCGTCGACGACCTGGCCGGTCGCATCGAGGTCCACAGTCGCCCGCTGTCAGGGACCACTGTGCGCGTGTTCCTGCCGAGCTGCGAGACTGAGACGGTGTCGGAGCAGACCATCGCGCGCGGCCGCGTGCTCCTGGTCGACGACGAGCGCGCGGTCGCCGAGTCGCTGCGCCACGCGCTCCACGATGATCTCGACGTCGAGACCGCCGGCTCAGCGCGCGACGCGCGCGCCTTGCTCGAGGCGGGCAAGCAGTTCGACGCTGTGCTCTGCGACTTGACCATGCCCGAAGAGACCGGCGCCGACTTCTTCGAGTACGTACGCGCGCGCTATCCGAGCCTGGCAAAGCGCTTTGTATTCATGTCGGGCGGCGTGTTTCACCCGAACACGCATGCGTTCTTGGAGAACAGCGGCTGCGTGCACGTGGAGAAGCCCTTCTCGCTCGACCATCTGCGCGCGCTCTTGGCGCAGCTGATAGCTGCACCGTAGTCAGCCGGGACCAACCATCGCCGCCGGTTGCACGATCTCGTCGAACTCTTCACCGCTCAACAGGCCGAGGTCTTGAACGGCCTGGCGCAACGTGCCGCCGCTCTCCGCTGCACGCTTTGCGACCTTCGCCGCGGTGTCGTAGCCGAGCCGCGGCGCGAGCGCGGTGACCAGCATCAGCGAGTTACGCACGTGGCGATCGATCGTGGCGCGGTTCGGCTCGATGCCACTCGCGCAGTGATGATCGAAGCTCGAGCAAGCATCGGCGAGCAGTCGCACCGACTGCAAGAGGTTGTACGCCAACACCGGCTTGAACACGTTGAGCTCGAAATTGCCTTGGCTCGCGGCGAAGCCAATGGTCGCGTCGTTGCCGAACACCTGACAACACACCATGGTCATGGCTTCGCTCTGCGTCGGGTTCACTTTGCCGGGCATGATCGACGAACCAGGCTCGTTTTCAGGGATCTGCAGCTCACCGATGCCGCTGCGCGGACCCGAGGCCAACCAACGCACGTCGTTTGCGATCTTCATGCATGCCGCTGCCAGCTGCTTGAGCGCGCCGCTCGTCGACACGAATGCATCGTGGCTCGCGAGCGCCGCGAACTTGTTGGGCGCGCTCACGAACGTGGTGCCTGCGAGCTCCGAGATCTTCACGGCGACGAGCTCCGCGTAGCCGACCGGCGCGTTCAGGCCAGTGCCCACCGCCGTGCCGCCCAGCGCGATCTCACGCAGCTGCGGCAGCGCTAGGCCAATGCTCTTGATCGCGTTGTCGAGCTGGGCCACCCAGCCGCTGATCTCTTGCCCGAGCGTGAGTGGTGTGGCGTCCTGCAAGTGTGTACGGCCGATCTTCACGATCGTTTTATACGCGCTCGCTTTGCCCGCCAACGTGTCGCGCAGGCTCTTCACGGGCGCGAGCAGGGTCGATTCGATCGCCATCACCGCGGCCATGTGCATAGCCGTGGGGAACGTGTCGTTGCTCGACTGAGACTTGTTGACGTGGTCATTCGGGTGGACGGGTTGCTTGGACCCGAGCACACCGCCCGCGAGCTCGATCGCGCGGTTGCTGATCACCTCGTTGACATTCATGTTGGACTGCGTGCCCGAGCCGGTCTGCCACACCATGAGCGGAAAGTGATCTTCTAGCTTGCCGGCGATCACCTCGTCGGCCGCCAGACAGATCAGCGCACCAATGCGCGGGTCGAGCGCCCCCAGCTCGACATTCGCGAGCGCCGCCCCTTTCTTGAGCAAGCCGAAAGCGCGAATGATCTCGCGAGGCATGCGCTCCCAGCCAATATTGAAGTGCACGAGGGAGCGGGCCGTCTGAGCACCGTAGTACCGGTCACTCGGAACCTCGACCTGGCCCATGGAATCCGTCTCTAGACGCGTACTCATGTGGAACCTCTACCGATTGCGGCAGGTTTTGCGCAAGCTACTCACGCGCCATCTCACTTCGCCACACGCGCGCCGACGTCAAGTCGCACGCCGACGCACATTCACGCAAGTTGGTGAGGACCGCGTGGACATTCCATCATTCGTCATCATGCTTTGGCACCGTATCCCGTGCGCCTTCGTGTTGTCTCTCTGCATTCTGTTCGCGCTGCCCCTCGCAGCACAACCGGGGAAACCACCCGCGCAAGAAAGCCCCTACGCCGCAGTCGAGCGCGCACGCGTGCAAGCTAGCAAGAGCCTCAATGCAAGCGTGTTCGACAGCATCGCGCTCCAGTATGAAATCGCAGACCGGATCGGCAAAGACTATCCGGCACAGGCAAGTACGTTTCGCGCGCGCGGTGCGAGCTGGCTGAAGACCGCAAGCGAAGGCCGAGATCCACTGCAGGCGGCTGCCGGACAGATCGTGATGCGCGGCTACAACTCCGCAGTGTCGCGCGTTCGCCAAGGGTACGCGGTCTATCTCCCGCGCAACTACGACCCGAGTCGCGCGTACCCGCTGATGATCGTGCTGCACGGAGGCTCGGCCAACGGCAACTTGTTTTTGGGCGTCGTGCTCGGCAACAACATGAACTGGAAGGAGTACGACTTCCACCTGTGGGACGATTTCACGCCGCGCTATCACCCGGATTGGATCGTCGTCGCGCCGGATGGCTTCGGCCAGATCATGTGGCGCTTTATGGGCGAGCAAGACGTGCTCGACGTGCTCGACGACGTGCAGCGCCACTAACACGTGGACAGTGATCGTGTGGTGCTCGCAGGGCTCTCCAACGGTGGCGTGGGGGCCTACAGCATGGGCATGCGCCACGCATCGCGCTTCTCCGCGGTGCTCGCGATCGCGGGCGCGCCGAGCTGGCTGCAGTACGCCGGTGGCAAGATCGACCCGCTGCAAGCCCAAGAGCTCCGGCCACTGTCAGCGATGGAGCTGGCAGAGAACGCGATCAACACGGATTTTCGATTTTTTCACGGCAAAGTCGATCCGGGGCCGATGCGGCCCGCATTTGTCGAAGCGTTCGGTAAGCAGATCGCGAAGCTCGGTGTTCCGTACACAGAGAAGTGGTTCGATACCGGGCACGACTTGCTCTACCTCGTGGTGCGACAAGGCGCGGTCTTCAAAGATCTCGAGAAGGTCACGCGCAAGCACAAGCCGAGCGAGGTGCGCTTGATCACCGGCGACCATCGCGCGGCGCAACAACATTGGCTGCGCGTCACCAGCTTTACGCGCTTACCGGAGCTGGCGCGCGTGCGTGCGACCGCGCATGCCAACGAGATCCGGCTCGTTGTCACTGGCGCGGACGCACTCGAGGTCACCTGGAAAGACGCGCCGCTCGACCAATCCGCAGACGTGCAGTGGGTCATCAACGGCGTGGCTGTCGGCAAGAGCACGAAGCAAGGCCTGCAAGACAAGGTGAGCTTCACGCGCGCTGGCGATCACTGGCACCTCGGCAGCCCAGAGCTGCAGAAGAACGTCCTGCGTAAGCAAGCGGGCAGCGCCGGTCCAGTCACCGACGCGTACTTCGGACGCATGTTGCACGTGTACGGCACGGCCAACGCCACACACACCGCAGAGCTGAAGAAGCAAGCCGAGCGCGGTGCACGCGGCTGGCCGCTTTGGCTGTGGCGCGTCGATCAACCGGTGGTCGCAGATACAGAGGTCAGCGATGACATGCTGCGCGATCACAACCTGGTGCTGTACGCGACACCCGGCAGCCACACACTCTTGTCGCGCATCGAAGCGCAGCTGCCCATCCGCGTCGAAGCCGATGCGGTCGTCGTCGGGAGCCAGCGCTTCAGCGAAAAAGGTGTGGGCACCAAGTTCATCTACCCGAACCCGCTGAACCCGAAGCGCTACGTGATCGTGCAAGCTGCGCCCACGCTCGATGCAGTAAAGGCCGGCTACAACCTGCCCGACTTTCTCCCCGATTACGTTGTGTACGATGCGAAGACCACGCATGCGCGTCCGCGCTTGCTGTTCCCGAGCCCACCGCCTGCGCTCGGCTACTTCAACCAAGCTTGGCAGATCGACGAGACGCACACGCAACGTGCGCTCGCGCGCCCGACGCAGTCTCCACCGGGCCAAGTCGCACAGCGCGAAGGCCATAGCAGTGGGAATGGCCCCGAGAGCGCGGACCAAGACAATCCCCCCTCACCTCTGCCAGTTCCCGTCGTGCCAGAGGCGCCCGCGATGCCACAAGAGTTCGCGACCGAACCGACCACCCAAGCCGGCAAAGCGGCGCGAGAGATCGCCAAGCGCGTCGCGACGTTCACCAACTTCCGAGGCAAGATCGCCGGCGCGACTTGGCGCGTCGAACAAACGAGCGTGTGGTCGATCCGCGAAAGTGATGCCTGCATGAGCACGCTGAGTGAGCGGGGTGTGGAAGCGCAGCCTTGGAAGCCAGCGTTGCCCACGCCCGTCGCGACACCGGTTCAGATCCGCGCCGTCGTGAGCGGCGTGAGCTTCCGCTTCATGCACGCGGCGGCAGGCTCGGTGATCTCGTGCGAGCTGGCCGCGCGCCTGCGCGACATCGCAGAGGTCGTCGCGAAACACGGCGTGCACACGGTCTGGGTGATGAGCGCGTACCGCGACCATCCCTACCCGAGCTTCCACACGCTCGGCCTCGCCCTCGACCTCTCGCGCTTCGACACCGACGCCGGGCCGCTCGTGGTGAAGTCCGACTATGTGATCGACCGCGCGCGTGAGACCTGCGCTGAAACGCCGAGCAAAAAAGCATCTGACAAGCACCGCAAGCTGCAAGCCATCGCGTGTGACCTCGCCTCGACAGGGCGCTTTTCGTCAGTGCTCACGCCCAACTACAACGTCGGCCACCGCGATCACTTTCACGTAGACATCCGGCCGAACGACCCGCGGCTCTTTATCCGCTGAGATTCACCACGCGCACGGGCGGTAGTCCTTCAGGAACTGGCCCCAGACGTGGTTCCCGGTGTTGATGCCGTCCAAGATCGGGTCGACGATGCGCGCCGCGCCATCGACGATGTCGAGCGGCGGGCTGAAGCCATCCGCGGTCTTCCGCTGCGCGATCTCGATCGGGTCTTCATCCGTGACCCAGCCTGTATCCACGCTGTTCATGTGGATCCCGTCGCGCAGGTAGTCTACGGCAGAGGTGCGCGTCATCATGTTGAGCGCGGCCTTGGCCATGTTGGTGTGAGGATGTTTGTCGGTCTTGAAGCGCCGATAAAACTGCCCCTCCATCGCCGAGACATTCACGATGTGTTTGTCGCGCGCGGGCGTGCGCAAGAACAGCGGCTTGAGCCGCGCATTCAACACGAACGGCGCGATCGCATTCACCAGTTGCACTTCGAGCAACTCGACAGTGCTCACTTCCGCCAGCGGCAAGCGCCAGCTGTTTTGCTTGCGCATGTCCACTTGCTGCAAGTCTGCGTCGAGCTGTCCGAGCGGAAAGAGCTGCGGATCGAGTCCGCGATCTTCCGGGACCAGCGGCACTTGCGAGAGCACAGGCGCGAGGAACAAGCCCACCTGCTCACGCGCTCGCGCTGGCACGATCGCCGAATCGGCGTGCATGCGCACGAGGGTCTCGAAGTCACGCAACAGCTCCGCAGCTGCCGGCGGCAGGCTTGCGATCGTGCCCAGCTCTTGTTCCATCAAATGCGCATAGAACCCGCTCGGCCGCCGCACCGTTTGACAAGCATTGTGCACGATGAAATCGAGATGCGATTCCGTGGCCAACATGTGGTTCGCGAACGCTTCGACACTCGGCGTATGCCGCAGGTCCAACCCGTAGATCTGCAGACGATCCTTGAAGCTCTCGAAGTCGGCCTCACGGCTGTAACGCAACGCGGCATCGCGCGGGAAGCGTGTGCTGACGATCACACGCGCGCCCGAGCGCAGCAGCATGATCGCAGCTTGGTAGCCGATCTTCAGGCGCGCACCGCTGATGTACGCCGTGCGCCCGCGCAGGTCCGCGGTCTGCGTTCGTTTTTGATAGTTGAAGTCCCCGCAGCGCGCGCACATCTGATCGTAGTAGAAGTGCAAGCGGTCGACCGGCGCCTTGCAGATGTAGCAGCTGCGCGGGTCGCTCAGCGCGGGCGCCTGCCAGCTCTCCCGCTGCGCGTGGGCTTCGGCGCGCGCATCGGCCTCGGGCGTAATGAACGTGGGCAGGAGCCGCTGCCGGCGAATGCCAGTGCGCGCGAGCTTGGCGTTGTCGGCCTCGCGACGCTCGCGCTTCACCTCTTTGCGGTTCGCGCGCGAGAACTGCCGCTGCTCGAGCGTTTCGGGGTGGGACAGGCGCCCTGCCGCGGTCAGCAGACGTTTGCGCTGTTCCTGACTGAGCAGCGCCAGGCGCGCACGGTCGGCGACCAGCTCTTCGAGCAGGTCCACACAGTTTTCAAGTTTGTTCGGGTCGATAGTCATCGGCTACAGGGAGTTCGGGCCGACTCCGTAGCACGACTCCCTCGAAAGCGCAGCGCACCCCCTCGAAGCGTGGACGTGGACGTGGGCGAGACGCCCGGAGAGTCGTCCACGTCCACCAACTACTGGGTTACGGCTGCTCGGGCGCGCATGCGCGCAGCGTGCAGGCCACCAGACCGCCTTCGGTGCAGCTGCACTGGTTGCAGCCATCAGCGTCGGGGAAGCCGTCGCCGACCTCATACAGCTCGCCGTTGTAGAAGCAGCCACCACACGGACCTTCGTGCAGAACCGACACGCTCGCGCCCGAAGCTTCACAGGCGTTGCCGTAAGTCTTGTCGTCGCAGCCGCAGACCGGGCTATAGATGTCCGCACAGACCTCGCTCGGCTCCTTGCAGATGCCCGTACCGTCGGCCGCACCGCAGATGGCTTCCGCGGGGTAGTCACAGTACTGGCCGTCAGGACAGCCCGGATCGTTCAGCCCGCCGCACGTGTCCAGGCACAGCTTCAAGGTGCAGACGACCGTGCCGTCTTCCTGGCAACCACAGTCGTTACAGTCTTCGGCGTCTTTGAACGTGGCGCCGGCTGGATAGCCTTTGCCGTTGTATTCGCAGACACACGCGTTCGCTCCGCCATCTGCGCCCTGGTCGCAGTCGATGGTCGTGGTCTGATTGCAGGCCAGCGCGCCCAAGCTGAACGCGCTGATGAATAGCGCCGCGAGCACACTGCCGCTGCGCAACCGACTGGTGAGATCCTGTGAGCTCGTTTGCATGAAGTCGCCCTTTCGCTCGCTGCCACCGCCGATGGCACGCCATGGCACAACTGGCGGCCCCTGCATGCGTGAGTCGCAACCGCTATGCCAGTCGACGCAGAGCTTGCGGCGTCTCAGAACAGCCAGCCCAGCCCGAGTCCGAGCGAGCCCCAAAAGCCCTGGAGTTTCGCGACGACGGCGCCTTTGATCAGCGCTTGGGCGGGCAGCGTCACGTAGCCGGCTTCCAGCTCCAGACTGATGCGGAACGAGCCGGCGAGCCCCGCCGCCGTGAGCAGCAGGATCGGACCGCCCCAGGGCGCGTAGAGCTCGACTGCGGTCAGCATGCGATCAAGCGTGTCGCCTGCCATGTACACGACACCACCACGTGCGCCCGCGTGCGCCGACAGTTCCATCATGCCTGCTTGGCCGAGATAGCCGATGGTCAAGCGCCCGGAGCTCGAGGTGATGTTCGCCGAACCGATGTCGAGCGTCGGCCAGCGCACGCGCCAACTTCCGTAAGCGAGGCTCAACGCGAGACCGAGCGCGAAGTGTTGCGTGGGTCGTTGTTCGAGGTGGAGCGACAGCTGAGACAAGAGTCCCGAGCCGCCGGAGAACAACACCGGCTCGAAGCTCACGCCGAGTAGCCAGCGTGGACTTGCGGCCGCGGGCTCCTCGATCGGCGCTTGCGCTGCAGGCAGACGCGCGCCCGCGACTTGGCTCGCCCTGGCTGCAGCCGACTCGTCCACGGGTGGGCCCGCAGCTGGCAGCGGCGGCTGCGCGAGCCGCAGCTCCACCCAGCTCGCGACCACGAACTCCGCGACTGACAAAGCCAAGAGCCGTGTGCGCGCGGCCACCTCGATCGCGGGCAGCTCGACCACACGTTGCATCGACTTGCGCGTGAGGTTGTCCTCGAGCTGGAGCTGCACGGCATTGCCGAACACACACACCACACGCACCAGCGTGCCGTCAGGGCCTTGAGCCGCGGTCGGCGCGTACTCGATGCTCGTCCCGAGCTCGATCGCGAGCACGCGATGGAAATGCTCGACATCGATCGGCACGCAAGCATCGACCAGCGTGTTCACCCGTGCTGCGCCGTGCACCGTCTGAGCGGCTGCGCACGGCGGAGCTCCCAGCTGCACGCTCAGCCACATCGCGAGCCAGAGCCAGCCGGGTACAAGCGCTCGGTCGCGACTCACCCTCACAGGGGCCGAGCCTACACGAGTCAGCTGTGTTGCAAAGCTGCTGAGTGAGCAGCGTACAGCCCGCGTTTTCTCCTCGTAACCTCGGACGTAACCGTGGAGGTGGTCGTCGTGATTCGTCCACGGTTACGGGATGAGTGCGAGGCTAGTGTGGCCGCGATCACCCAAACTGCCACGTGAGCAGCCTGCTGTTACAGACCGCCGTAGAGCTGCACTGCGCGCAGACGCCGACCCTTGGGATACGTGTCTACGTACTGCCTTGCAGCGCGGTAAGCATCATCGGGACGACCAGCCTTGGACCAAGCTTCGACCTCGCGAGCGAGCGCGTCCTGAGCCAGTGAGCCGTTGGGCGCCAACTGACGGGCGGTCGTGAAAGCATCCGCGGCCTCCGACGGTTGTCCCAAGCGCTCCAGCAGCACGCGTCCCAATGTGAACGCCGCGAGTGGCGCCACCGGGCTCTCGCCATGCTGATCGAGCACCTTACGCAAGTAGTTCACTGCCACATGCGGATGCCCACTGAGACGTGCTGCGTCCGCAGCGTCGAGCAATGCGCCGGAGTCATCGTCCTCGACCGTGCTCTGTTGCAAGAGTCGGTAAGCGGCTTCGTAGTCGCCACTCTGGCTCAAGCTACGCCACTCCGCGCGCGGCGCGTCTTCGTCTTGATCGCGTGCGTCGTGTGCGCGCTCGCGCTGATGACGCGAGCTGCGTGACTTGGCAGCCAGTGGCTGCACGCTGCGCTCCGCCGCCGGCAGCTGCCGCACCTTTTCGACGCTGGCCACACTCGCCACTGCGCGTTCGCTCGGCGCCGGATCCTCGAACCACTGCGACTCGCCAGCCTTGACGATCGCGGTCGCGATGCTGCCGGCCTTTGTCACGCCGGTGCGCACGCGCACCTTGCCGCGCGACACACTCACACGCACGCGGCCCTCCGCGCGCTCCACATCGAAGATCGTGCCGAGCACGGCCACTTCCACGCCGCCAGCGCGCACAATGAACTCGCGATGCTTGTTCGGGATGACGTCGAAGCGTGCCCCACCAGCATCCAAGCGCAGACGGATCTGCTTCGGTTCGTTGCCCTCGACCGCAACGGCCGCGCCGTGCGACAGGGCCTTTACGCGCGAGCCATCCGCGAGCTTGATCGGCAACGCGGCGAGCTTGTCATCAGCCTGTTGTGCGGGCTGCGCCAGAGGCATGACAGGGCTGATCGTTGGACGCATTCCGGGCTCTTTCAAACCCGTCTGCGATTGTCCGACGGGCACAGACCGATTGCTCGCGCTCATCGACCCGCGACTCCCGACGAGCGAGCCACCGAAGTACAGCATCCCGATCGCAGCGCTGACCGTGATTAGCGAGGCGAACCCCGTGGTCACCACCCGCTGCGCACGTCGCTTGCGACGCAGCTGCGACACCCCTGCGAGCAGACGCTCCGAGCGCGCCTCGCTCCAAGCGGGCACGACAGCGCCACGCGCCGACGCCAGCTCTTTCGCCAGCTCATCCATCTTCCATCTCCGCAAGTAGAAGCGCTTGTGCGGAGGCGATGCGCCGCTTGACCGTAGCCAGCGAGCACCCACAACGCTCCGCGACAACTTCTAATTTTTCCCCTTCGACGTACCGCAGTGTCCAAGCCAGGCGCCGTTCGACGCCCATGCTGTCGAGAATCTCGTAGACGCGTGCCAAGAGCGCGCGCTTCTCGGGCGAGATCTGCGGATCCGGCAGCTCCAACGCTGGGCCGCCGTTGTCCAAACCAACGAACTGACGCAAGCGACGACGGCGCAGCTGCCGACGCGCGGTGCGCACTGCGATCGTTGCGAGCCAGTTCTTCGCCGCCTGCGGATCCCGCAGCTGATCGCGCTGCCGGAACGCTGCGAAAAAGACTTCCTGAATCAGATCGTCGACATCTGCCTCGCGACCGAGCAGGCGCAGACCGATGCGCGCGACATACGGAGCGAAGCGCTTGAACAGCTGCGCTTCACTCATGTAACCGCCGGCCGCCGGCACGTTCCCGAGCGTGACGTTTTCGAAGGCGCCACTCGCCATCTCAGCCACGTCGGAAGGCGGGAATCCGTCGGTCAGTCCAGCTTCGTCACTAAGCCCCAGTTGACCCAGTTGACCCAGTTGACCCGGTTGACCCGTGTGCCCCGCATTCCCCGACACGCCAGGCATGTCAGGTTCGGCAACCTGGTCCTGGAAATCAGAGGGCGCGTCCTTAGGAACAAGCCGCAGTGGATGGGGGGCGGATGACATGGTTTGGGAACTCAAGGCGATAGTGGGACGGTTCTGGGAAAATGGCTCATGCCTGAGGAGTAATCTTGACTCCAGACTCACAGCCGAACAGTACCCGCGGGGTGACTAGCGTCTGGAGCGCGTGTCTGCTCCACTGTTTACACACTGGCGTGCCTAAAACCGTCCCCGCTTTCGCCAATTGTTTGCTGTCTCTGCTGCTCACAGCGGCAGTGTGCCAGTCAGGGTGTAAGCCAGTTAGCGACGATCTCTTCCTCGTGGACTCGACGAGTATTGCACAAGCCGGGACTGTGGCGAGCAGCTCTGCCGCTGGCAGCGGTAGCGAGCCGGCAGCCATGCCGCCGACGCCTAGCGCTGGCAGCACTGCATCTGTGCAACCCAGTGGGCCGCGTCCCGCGCGCAACGAAACCGTAAAGTTCGAATGGTCTGAAAGCATTCCTGGTGCTGGTGTGTGTCAGGCCACGATGTTTACGGGTCTCTTCGAGTGTCAGGTCGGAACGATCGTCGGCAGGCCTGATGTCTTGTATGGCGTGGTCAACTTGCGGTTGATGGGCACCTCGGAAGCGCAAAATCTGAACATCAGCGGCGGCTCGATCACAGTATGGGATGCGATGATGACTCGCGTCGTGATCGCACCGTTGAGCGGCGCGTTGCAGTGCGGAACGCAAAGCTTCACCGCTGACATCGACCCAACGCCCAGCGATCCCATGCCGCTCGAGCGACAAATCGCTTGGTTCAATCCCGTCGCGCAACCGGTTACGACTGGAACGCTGCGCGGCAGTCTCGATCCGGACCTGCAAGAGATCGAAGGCGACATCGAGATCAGGTTCGACCCGAACGCACGGTGCCAGGGTGATTTCTCGATCAAGGGCTCGACGCAATGAAGCGTGCGCTGCTTCTTGTGTGCGTGAGTCAGCTCGCGCTGGCATGCGCGATCGGCGGGCCGCGCAACGCAGAAAAGCTGCTGCCCGCACCCGAGCAAACTCAAGCCGGGCAAGAAGGAACTGAAACAGCACTGGTCGAGCAGCAACCTGCTACGCCCCCTCTGCCCATGATGGAGCCCAGCGTCGTGCCGAGCTCGCAGCTCAACGCGGACGCGCTCTTGCTCGGCAGCTGCGCGAAGTACGCCGAGTCATCCTCGCTCTTGCCATCAAACCTGCTGTTTTTGGTCGATCGCAGCGGCTCGATGAAGTGCAATCCACCGCCGACCACCAGCTCCGACGACTGCGAGATGAACGAGACGCGCGTCAATGAGGTCGAGCCTTCCAAGTGGGATCTCACCCGCCGCGCCGTGATCACGACGATGAGCACGCTGTCCAACACCAACGCACTTGGCATCAGTTACTTCAGCAACGACAGCCGGTGTGGTGTCTCGAGCGTGCCGAACGTTCCGGTCGCACCGAACAGCGTCGCCCAGCGCGAGGTTATCGCCTCGAGCTTCGCGGGCGTTCAACCCAACGGCTCGACGCCGCTCGTAGGCGCAACCCTGCTCGCTTACAAGCACTTGCACCAGCGCTTGGGCAAAGAGGGCGGGCTCAGTGGCAACAGCTACGTGGTGCTGATCACCGACGGCGAGCAGAGCGAAAACTGCTCGGATCCCGCGTTCTGCAACGACGCGCAAGCCTGTAGCGAGCTGCTGATCGACCAGGCCCAGAGCGCCGCGGAGGCAGACGTCAACATCCGGACGTTCGTGGTGGGCGTGCCGGGCAGCGAGCGCGGCAGCACCGTACTTTCCCGGCTGGCCAAGGCGGGCGGCACCGCGACCAAAGACTGCGATCCGCTGGTCGACAGCTGCCACTTCGATATTTCGCGCGAGGACAACCTGGAGGCCGCGCTGCAGAAATCACTGCAGAGCATCGCCGGTCAGACGTTCACGTGTGAGCTCGAGCTGCCCAAGCCGAAAGACATGTCTGCGGTCGACTTGGCGCTCGTGAATGTCGTGTTCACGCCGCACGCCGGCCCAGCGCTGGTAATCCCTCAGGATTTGGCGCCGTGTGACGGCGGCTCGCAGGGCTGGCAGTTCGACCCCGCGCAGCAGCTGATTCGGCTGTGCGGCAGGAGCTGCAGCACGGTACGGAGCGACCGCGGGGGGCGGATCGACGTCGTGCTCGGCTGCCCTGTGATCGGCCCCGACTGACTCCGGGAATCTGCAGAGTGTGCTAGAGCACGCGGATGCCTATACGCAGTGCGGAAGAGTACGTTGCGAGCCTGAGGAACCGGAAACTCAAGGTGTATTTGTTCGGCGAGCTGGTCGCGGAGCCCGTCGATCATCCGGTGATCAAGCCGTCGATCAACGCAGTCGCAGAGACCTATCGGATCGCCCAGGAAGAGCCAGAGATCGCCTCGGCTGAGTCCAAGCTCTCTGGTCAGAGGGTCAATCGTTTCTTGCACGTGACCGAGAACGCGAACGATGTCGTGCTGCAAAACCGCATGCAGAGGCGCTTGGGCCAGCGCACCGGCACGTGTTTCCAACGCTGCGTAGGCATGGATGCGACGAACGCGCTGTACTCGGTGACTTACGACATCGATCAAGCTTGTGGCACGAGCTATCACCAGCGCTTTCGCGACTTCATCACGCACATGCAACGCGAGAATTTCGTGATCGGCGGCGCGATGACCGACGTGAAGGGCGACCGCAGCAAAGCGCCGCACGAGCAGGCCGATCCCGATTTGTTTCTGCACATCGTCGAGCGCCGCCCCGACGGCGTGGTGATCCGCGGCGCCAAGGCGCACCAAACCGGCTGCATCAACGCGCACTGGCTGCTGGTGATGCCAACGATGCGGCTGCAAGCGGCGGACAAAGACTACGCCGTGTGCGCGGCAGTGCCGGTCGATCATCCGAACATCACGTACATCTACGGCCGGCAGAGCTGCGACGAGCGTGCGCTCGGCGGCGAGATCGACCAGGGCAACGCACAGTTTGGCGGGCAAGAAGCGATCATCGTGTTCGACGACGTGTTCGTGCCGTACAGCCACGTCTTCATGAACGGCGAGAGCGACTACGCCGCGAGCTTGGTCGAGCGCTTCACCTCGTACCACCGGCGCAGCTACGTGTGTAAGACCGGCCTCGGTGACGTGATCATCGGCGCGGCCGCGACCATCGCCGACTACAACGGCGCCAGCAAAGCGTCGCACGTAAAAGACAAGCTGGTCGAGATGGCGCACCTCAACGAGACCATCTACGGCGCGGGCATCGCGGCTTCGCACGAGTCGAAGCCCACGGCGGCGGGCAATTACCAGCCCGACGACATGCTTGCGAACGTGTGCAAGCACAATGTCACGCGCTTTCCATATGAGATCTCTCGCTTGGCACAGGATCTCGCGGGTGGCCTGCTCGTCACCCTACCCTCCGAAAAGGAGTTCGACAGCGCGGTCACCGGGCCGATTCTGCGTAAGTACTTGGCCACGCGGCCGGAGGTCTCGGTCGACAATCGTCGCCGCATCCTGCGCCTGATCGAGAACATGACGATGGGCCGCAACGCCGTCGGGTACCTGACCGAGTCGATGCACGGCGCTGGCTCGCCCCAGGCGCAGCGGATCCAAATTCAACGCATGATGCGCTTGCCAGAGAAGCAGCAGCTGGCGAAAAAGCTGGCTGGCATTGTGGAAGAGAGTCCGAAGGAGACCAAGTCAACATGAGCGACAAGAGCTGGGGCGGCAGGTTCGCCGAGGAGCTGAATGCGCACGCGGCGCAGTTCAGCGCCAGCGTGGATATCGACAAGTGGCTCGGCGCGGAGGACGTACGCGGCTCGATCGCGCACGCACGTATGCTCGGTGCGCGCGGCATTCTGCAAGCCGAAGATGTCGAGAAGATCGTGGTAGGGCTCCAGCAGATCGGCGAAGAGATCGCGCGCGGTGAGCTGCCCTGGGACGCCAAGCGTGAAGACGTGCACATGAACATCGAGGCCGTGCTGACTGAGCGCATCGGTGATGCCGGCGCACGTTTGCACACGGGCCGCAGCCGCAACGATCAAGTCGCGACCGACATCCGCATGTGGACACGTAACGCGTGCGATCAGACCTGTCGCTTGATCGATGAGTTCTTGTGCGTGCTGGTGAAGCGTTCCGAAGGCACCGTGGACGTACTGATGCCCGGCTACACGCACATGCAGCGTGCGCAGCCCGTGCGTCTCGCGCATCACTTGCTCGCCTATTGCGAGATGCTCGAGCGCGACCGCTCGCGCTTGGTGGATGCGCGCAAGCGCCTCAACGTCTCGCCACTCGGCGCAGGCGCGCTGGCGGGTACCACCTTCCCGCTCGATCGCGAGATGACCGCAAAAGAGCTGGGCTTCGACAGCGTGTCGCGCAACTCCCTCGACAGCGTCGCGGATCGCGACTTCTTGATCGAAACGGTGGCGGCGCTCGTGAATTGCGCGATCCATCTGTCGCGCATCTCGGAAGAGCTCGTGCTCTGGAGCACGCAAGAGTTTGGGTTCGTGCAGATGAGCGATGCCTTCACCACCGGCTCTTCGATCATGCCGCAGAAGAAGAACCCGGACATGGCCGAGCTCGCGCGTGGCAAGAGCGGGCGCGTGGTCGGCGATCTGGTGAACCTGTGCGTGATGCTCAAAGGTCTGCCGCTCACGTACAACCGCGACATGCAGGAAGACAAAGCGCCCGTGTTCGACGCGTTCGATACGGTGGACGCGTGTCTGAAAGTGCTGACAGGCTCGATCGCGAGCGCGCGCTTCAATGCCGAGCGCATGCGTCGCGCGCTGCGGGAAGGGTTCGTCGATGCGACCGAGGTCGCCGATTACCTCGCCGCCAAGAACGTGCCGTTTCGGCATGCCCACCACGTCTCCGGCCGGCTCGTACGACGCGCGCTGGATCGCGGGGTGACGCTGTCCGATCTGTCGCTCGACGAGCTCAAGAGCGAGCACAGCGCATTTGAGCAAGACATCTACCATGCACTGGAACCGGAGACGGCGATCGAACGCCGTAACTTGCCAGGCGGGCCCGCCCGCAGCATGGTTCAGGCCGAGTTGCGCCGCTTTCGAGCGCGGCTCTCCGAGCGTCAACTGGACGTCGACAGCGTGAGCGAGCGCTACGGCGTAATGGAGCCTTCGAGTGTCTGAGGAACAGCGCATCCCGGAATCGCGATATTTTCAACACCGTGACGGCGAGCTGCACGTGGAGGACGTCGCTCTCAGCCGCATCGCGGACGAGGTCTCGACCCCTGCCTACGTGTACAGCAGGAGCGCCTTTGAAGACGCGTACCGTTCGATCTCAGCCGCGCTCGCGTCGGTGCCGCACTTCATCGCGTACGCGGTCAAGGCGAACGGTAACTTGTCGGTGTTGTCGCGGCTGCGTCAGCTCGGAGCGGGCGCGGACATCGTGTCCGGCGGTGAGCTCTTGCGCGCGCGTCGCGCTGGCTTCGAGAAGGACAAGATCGTGTTCAGCGGCGTGGGCAAGACCGACGCGGAGCTGCGCGCGGCGCTCTCGCTCGGCATTCGCTCGATCCATGTGGAGAGCGCTGCCGAGATCGATGTGATCGAAGGGCTCGCGAGTGAGCTCGGGGTCAAGGCCAAGATCTCGCTGCGCATCAACCCGGACGTCGATCCCCAGACGCATCCGTACATTTCTACGGGTTTGCACTCGACCAAGTTCGGCTTGGAGATGGACGTCGCGCGCGGGCTGATCCCGCGCATCGTCAAGAGCAAGCTGCTGCGCCTCGAAGGCATCTCCTGCCACATCGGCTCGATGGTGCTCTCACCTGAGCCGCTCGCCGAAGCAATGGAGATCGTGGCGCGCTTCGCAGTCGAGTGCGCGGACGCGGGCGCGACCATTCGCACGGTCGACGCGGGTGGCGGCTGGCCGATCCTGTACGGCAACGAAGACAAGAACGCGCAGAGCCACGCGGTGTTCGGCCAGGCGCTGATCGAAGGCATGAAGCGCGGCGGTGCTGACAAGCTCAACGCTACGCTGATGATCGAGCCCGGTCGCGCGATCGTGGGCGATGCCGGCGTACTGCTCACGCGCGTGCTGTACGTGAAAGAACAAGCCAGCAAGCGCTTCATCGTGGTGGACGCCGCGATGACCGAGCTGATCCGGCCTGCGCTGTACAAGGCGTACCACGCGATCGTTCCCGTTTCGTCGCAGCCAGACGCCTCACTCACACCTGCAGACGTGGTCGGGCCGGTGTGCGAGTCGGGCGATTTCTTCGCCAAGGACCGGCTCTTGCCACCGGTGAAGCGCGGCGATTTGCTCGTACTGCGCGGTGCCGGCGCTTATGCGGCGTCGATGGCCAGCAACTACAACACGCGTCCGCTCGCGCCCGAGGTGCTCGTCAGCCGGGACAACATCTCGATCATCCGCGAGCGCCAGAACCTCGACGACATTCTCAAGAGCGAGCGCAACGATGCAGGCGGCAGCTTGCTCGAGTGGATGCACTCGCAGGGCAGCTGATCCATGCGTACACGCGTCACTGAAAAACTCGGCATTCGCTATCCGATCATCCAGGGCGGCATGCAGTGGGTGGGCACGGCGGAGCTTGCATCCGCCGTCTCTAACGCAGGTGGTCTCGGGATTCTGACTGCGCTGACGCAGCCGGATCCGGAAGCCCTCCGCCAAGAGATCGCGCGCTGTCGCACGATGACCGATCAGCCGTTCGGCGTGAATCTCACGATCTTGCCGACCGTCAAGCCGCCGCCGTACGCCGAGTACATGCAGGTGATCATCGACAGCGGCATCAAGATCATCGAGACCGCGGGCAACAATCCGAAGGACTTTGCCGCGAAGCTCAAAGCGGCAGGCTTGACGATCTTGCACAAGTGCACGTCGATCCGTCACGCGCTGTCTGCGGAGCGCAACGGCGTCGACATGATCAGCATCGACGGTTTCGAGTGCGCGGGTCACCCGGGCGAGGACGACACGCCAGGGCTGATCTTGATCCCCGCAGCGGCGCGCGCGCTCAAGATCCCGGTGATCGCTTCGGGCGGCATCGGCTCCGGCGCAGGCATGGCTGCGGCGCTCGCGCTCGGTGCCGAAGGCATCAACATGGGCACGCGCTTCTTGTGCACGCGCGAAGCGCCTGTGCACGACGAGATCAAACAAGCGCTGGTGCGCGCTTCGGAGCGCGACACGAACTTGATCTTCCGCACTATGCACAACACCGCGCGCGTGCTGAAGAACAAGATCTCGGACGAGGTGGTCGCGATCGAACGCCGCGGCGGCGCGAAGTTCGAAGATGTTCGCCCATTGGTGATCGGCGCGCGAGGTCGCGCTGCCCTGCAAAGCGGCGAGGTCAACGATGGCATCGTGTCAGCCGGCATGGTGGTCGGTCTGATCGACGACGTCCCGACCTGCGCAGAGCTGATCGAACGCATCGTGCGCGAGTGCCGCGAGAGCCTACGCGTCGCATCAGAACGGGCGAGCTGAGCGGCACGTTGGCGCGACGAAGAAGAGTTTAATCGCCAAGGGACGCCAGAAGAGCGCCAGGAACGCAAAGTGAACGAGAATCAGGGGTTTAAACCACTGATCTCTTCCTGGCGTTCCTCGGCGCCCTGGCGGTTTTGAACCCTCGCCATCGCTGACTTCTGCGGCGGGAGCGGTACGGGGAGGCCCGCCGGCTACGCGAAGAGTGCGGAGATGCTTCGCCCATCGTGGATGCGGGCGATCGCTTCTGCGATCAGCCCTGAGACTGACAGGACCTTGAACTTCGGGTCCTGCTTCTCTGGCGGCAGCGGGATCGTGTCGGTCACGACGACTTCAGTAATCGCCGTGGTCTTTCGCAAGCGCTGCACCGCGGGCCCTGAGAACACCGGGTGCACGACCGCGACGGTCACGTCCTGCGCGCCTTCGCGCATCACGAACTCGGCCGACTCGACCACAGTGCCACCGGTCGCGATCTCGTCATCGACGATCAGCGCGCGCCTGCCTTTGACGTCGCCGACCAAGTGCACGGCCTTGGCCTTCTCGTCGTCTCCGTAGCGACGCTTGTCGACCATCGCGAGCGGCACACCGAGCCGCTTGGCCATGCCCGCGGCGTCTTTCACTTCACCAGCATCCGGCGCGACCACCACGTGGTTCGCGAGGTCGGACCGCATCTTGAAGTAGTCGACGAGGATGGTGCGCGCAGTCAGATGATCCGAGGGGATGCTGAAGAACCCTTGCACCTGCGGCGAGTGCAGGTCCACCGCAAGCACGCGGTTCGCGCCTGCAGCCCGCAACAAGTCTGCGACCAAACGGGCGGTGATCGAGATGCGCGGCTCGTCCTTTTTGTCCGAGCGCACGTACGGATAATATGGCGTCACGGCGGTGATGCGCGCGGCCGACGCGCTACGCAGCGCGTCGATCATGATCAAGAGCTCCATGAGGCCTTCGTTGACCGGAGGACACGAGGGCTGCACGACGAACACGTCCGCCTCGCGCACGTTCTCTTCGATCTTGACCTTCAGGTTCTCGTTGGTGAAGCGGATCACCTTCGCCGCTCCCAGCGGCACGCCGAGCTGCGAAGCGATGGCGCGTGCCAGCTCTGGATGCGCGCTGCCTGAGAAGATTTTGAGCTTTTCCAAACGCGACTCCTTTCAGACAGGGCGGACAGGGCAAACAGGCAAGCCAGAGCCCCCACGCCCTGCCCTGTTAGCGTAACAGCTCAGCCCTTCAGCAAGCTGCCCGGCGTCTCACCCTGTGCGGGCCGGAAGGTGCCCCGCTCCGTGAATACCTCGGTCACCAGCGCAGCCGGGGTTACATCGAAGGCCGGGTGCCGACACGGTATGCCGTCGGCGACGAAAGCCTGACCGCCGATCTTCGCCACCTCATCACGCGAGCGCTCTTCGATCGGAATGTCTTTGCCGCTCGGGCACGCGAGATCCACCGTGCTCCACGGCGCCGCGACCGTAAATGGCACGCCGTGATGGTGCGCGAGCACCGCGGCGGAATAGGTGCCGATCTTGTTGGCGACGTCGCCATTGGCTGCAATGCGATCGCTGCCGACGACGCAGAACTGAATGTCGCCGCGCTGGAAGAAATGCCCAGCCATCGAGTCGGTGATCACCTCGACCGGAATGCCCTGCTGGTGCAGCTCCCACGCGGTGAGTCGCGCGCCCTGCAGGTACGGCCGCGTCTCGTCGGCGAACACGCGAATGCGCTTGCCCTGCTCGTGGGCGGCGCGAATCACGCCTAGCGCCGTGCCGTACCCACCCGTCGCGAGGCCACCCGTGTTGCAGTGGGTCAAGATGGTGGCGCCATCGGGCACCTGCGCTGCGCCGAGCCGACCCATCTCCTTGCACGCGGCGATGTCTTCCAAATGGATCGCTTCGGCTTCCGCGAGCATAGCGTGCGCGCGCGCATCGGCCGGCAGCGACGCGACCTCGGCTGCACGCCTGCTCATGCGCGTGATCGCCCACGCAAGGTTCACAGCCGTCGGCCGCGCAGCATTGAGCGCGCGCGACGCGACGCCATTGGCCAGCAAAAACGCCTGCGCGTCACCGCGCTCGCGATGTGCTTGCTGCGCGAGCGCGTAGGCCGCCGAGATCCCGATCGCCGGAGCGCCACGCACCACCATGTCGCGGATCGCAGTGACGATTTGGTCCGGCTTCTCGTAGCGGTAATAAACGACTTCGCGCGGCAAGAGGCGCTGATCGAGCATGACGATCTGCCAAGTCTCAGGGTCGAGCTCGACAGCAAAATACGGTGCCGCCGTCAGAGGCGCTCGCGACAAGTTGGGCGCGTTCATCTAAACCTCCGAGCTCTCGAGCAAACGTTGAATCGTCTCGTTGACCAGCTTGGGGTTGCCCGCGCCCTTCATGCTGCGCATCACCTGCCCGACGAAGAAACCCAGCACGTTGGTTTTGCCAGCTCGATAAGCCTGCACGTTGTCGGCGTTCTTCTGCAGCACCTCACGCGCCGCCGCTTCGATCGCAGAGGTGTCGCTCACCTGCGACAAGCCTTGCTCCTTCACCAACTTCGCAGCTGACTTGCCGGAAGTGAGCATGTCTGCGAGCACAGTCTTCGCCTGCTTGCCGCTGATTGTGCTGTCTTCGATCAGACTGAGCAGCTCTGCCATGCGCTCTGGGCTCACGCCGAGCTGCGCCTGCAGGCCATCGAAGTGCGCGCTGCGCAGCAGCTCCGCTTGAATGAAGTTCGCCGCGCGCTTGCCCCACTTGTCCTGCTTCTTCGGGTCGGGCCGCGAAAGCTCCGCGACCACCTGCTCGAAGAAGCGCGCGACCTCGGGATGCTGCGTCAGCACCTGAGCGTCCGCAGCCGTCAGGCCCAGCTCGCTCACGTAGCGCGTGCGCTTTGCCAAAGGCAGCTCGGGCAGCTCCGCCCGCGCAGTCTCGATCTGCGTGGCAGCGACGAGCACATCGAGTAGATCGGGATCGGGGAAGTAGCGATAGTCCATCGCGTCTTCCTTGCTGCGCATCGTGATCGTCTTGCCCTGATTTTCGTTCCAGGTGCGCGTCTCCTGTACGACTTTGCCGCCGCCTGAAACCAGCGCGATCTGGCGCGCGACCTCGAAGTCGATCGCTTTGCGTACAAAGCGAAACGAGTTGATGTTCTTGAGCTCGACGCGCGTGCCAAGCTTGCTCTCGCCGCGCGGCCGGATCGACACGTTGGCATCACAGCGGAACGAGCCCTCTTCGAGGTTGCCGTCGTTCACGCCGAGATACAGCAGGATCTCGCGCAGACGCTTGAGGTATTCCTCGGCCTCCTCCGCGCTCCGCAGATCGGGCTCGCTGACGATCTCCATGAGTGGCGTGCCCGCGCGGTTGTAGTCAACTACGGTCACCTGCCCGCCGCCCGCACCATGAATGTTCTTCGCGGCGTCCTCCTCGAGGTGGATGCGCGTGATGCCCACGTTGCGCTCGTGCCCTTCGAGCTCGATACGCAGCGCGCCACCTTCGTTCATCGGCAGCTCGTACTGCGAGATCTGGTAGTTCTTCGCCAAGTCCGGATAGAAGTAGTTCTTGCGCGCGAACACGCTGCGCTCACGCACCGTGCAGCCGAGCGCGAGCGCAGCCCGCATCGCGAGCTCCACCGCGCGGCCGTTCAACTGCGGCAGCGAGCCCGGCAGGCCCAGACAGACCTGGCAGACATGCGTGTTGGGGTCCGCGCCAAACTCAGTGCTGCAGCCACAAAACAGCTTAGAACGCGTCAGGAGCTGCGCGTGGACTTCCAGACCGATCACGGTTTCGAATGCGCTTGCCATCGAATTGCCTACACCAGTTTAACACTCAACTCGCGGACGCCAAGCTCTTGAAGCCGGAGACCGTCTCGTACGCGTGGCCAAGCCGCACCAGCCGCGTCTCCTCGAAGTGAGGCGCACACAGCTGCAGTCCGAGCGGCAAGCCTTCCGGTGACACGCCACACGGCACGCTCACCGCGGGGATGCCCGCGAGGCTCGGTGGCAACGTGAAGATGTCCTGCATATACATCGCCAGGGGATCGGCGATCTCGCCGAGCTTGAACGCGGGTGACGGCGCGGTCGGCGTTAGCAGCACGTCACAGTGCGCAAACGCCTTGGCGTAGTCGTCGCGGATCAGCGTGCGGACCTTCTGCGCTTTCAAGTACAGCGCATCGTAGTAGCCGGCGGACAACACGTAGGTGCCCAGCATGATCCGGCGCTTCACCTCGGCGCCGAAGCCCGCTGCGCGCGACTTCCGGTACGTGTTCTGCAGCTCTTCGCCCGTGACCCGCAGGCCGTAGCGCATGCCGTCGAAGCGGGCCAAGTTGGACGACGCCTCGGCGTTCGCGACGATGTAGTAGACCGACAGCGCATAACGCTGGTGCGGCAGCTCCACCTCGACGATCTCGCAGCCCAGCCGCTTCGACAGCTGCTCCACGGCGGTTTGAAACGCAGCGGCGACCGCCGGCTGACAGCCCTCGGTGATGTTCTTGACCACACCCACGCGCAGCCCGCGCACGTCGCGGCCGCACTCTGCCTCGTAGTCCGCCACCGGCACGACCGCGCTGGTCGCATCGCGCGGATCGGGGCCGGCGATCACCGACAGCAAGCGCGCGCCGTCGCGCATGTTGCGCGTGAGTGGTCCGACTTGGTCGAGGGACGATGCAAATGCGATTAAGCCAAAGCGCGACACGCGCCCGTAAGTAGGCTTGATCGCGGTCACGCCGCAGTAGCTCGCGGGCTGACGCACCGAGCCACCGGTATCGCTGCCCAAGGTCGCAAAACCGAGCCCGAGCGCGGTCGCCGCCGCAGCGCCACCCGAGCTGCCGCCCGGCGTGCGCGCGCGGTCCCACGGGTTACGCACCACGCCAAACGCAGAGTTCTCGTTGGACGAGCCCATCGCGAACTCATCCAGGTTGAGCTTGCCAACGAGCACCGCACCCGCCGCTCGCAGCTGCTGGACGACGTGCGCGTCGTAGGGCGGGATATACCCCTCGAGAATCTTCGAGGCACACGTCGTACGCACGCCGCGCGTGCACAGATTGTCCTTGATCCCGATCGGCACGCCCGCGAGCGGAAACGACTGCCCGGGGTTGTCTTGCAGCGCGCGATCCACGGCCGCCGCTGCAGCCAGCGCACCCTCGCGGTCTACGTACAAATACGCGTTGATCTCGGGGTTCAGCGCGCTGATGCGCTCGAGCGTGGCTTGCGTGACCTCGACGGCCGAACGCTTCTGTGACTGGACCGACTGTGCGATCTCAGTGAGGGTCGATGAAAAGAGCTCACTCACGGCTCAACCGTCTCCGTCGAGAACTTTGGGAACTGCAAAGCCGTCGGCTTCACGTGCCGGAGCCGCTTGCAGAAGCTCCTCACGTGACAGCGATGGCAAGACAACATCGGGCCGAAGCGCGCCGGCGGCCACTACCGAATGGAGTGTCGGAGTCACGCTGGACACGTCGACCTCGCTCAGCTCGTCCATGTGCGCGAGGATGGTATTGAGCTCAGCCTCCATGCGCGCCTCCTCGGCGTCGCTGAGCTGGAGAGCGGCCAGTTTTGCGACGTGTTTGACGTCGGCGATCGATATACGGGAGCTGCCCATGGGGCCGCGGACGCTACCAGATCGGAGGGCTGATTCGCCACGACGCTCTCAAATCCGTACGCGTGCCCGTGCCCGTACGCGATACCGGCGTGCGCGACGCATCCCGCGATCCGCGCGGACGCGACCGCAACGCAACCGCTTCGCCACTCAGGCCGCGCAGATTCGGGCACGGGCGAAAGATGCGGTGCCACAGGGACTGAGAGGAGCCGGGCACAGGCACGCGTACGGTGACGACCGCGCGACGCCACAAAACTGAAAAGTTTCCGACATTGCAGCAGTACGGAACGGTCGGTATATGGAGCACAAGCTGTTCGCGTTGCGGCAGTGCCCGCAACGAAGCCGCTGAACACGGGGAGGTCGCAGCACGGAGGCACTGGGTCGCCCCGAGGGGGCGCGGTACGGACAGGGGGGCCATCCGACGACCCGCATTGACGCGCCAGAACAAGCAAGCTAGATTCTAGCTAGCCTGAATCATTTCGACGGAGCTGGATTTTGATCGATTGGTTCTGCAGCAGTCTCGGCCTTCCGTTCATCGCGGAGGAAGCCGGGGGTGGGCTCAGATTAAACGCCGCTGCCCACGATGTTTTGGGGGCAGGCGCATTTGCGTCGATCGGCGCAGCGTTGCGTCCGTTGCTCGGCGATGCGCTCGATCCCGCGGCGCTCGATGCGGCACTTTCAGCCGCACGAGAAGGCACGCCGACGCAGCTCACGTTGGCACAGGGTCTGCGAGCTTTGGTGGCGCCGGCGGCACCTGGGTGTGCGTGCGCCGTGCTTGCGCCGCAAGTCGCACTTGAAGGTCTCGCCCTGCAGCGCCGCGCGCTCGCGACGGACCGTTCCGCGCGTATCTCGCACGAGCTTGCCAACGCGCTCGGTGCGATCGCGGGTTGGGCGGCCATCGCCAAAGAAGGCCAGCGTGTCGGCGAGGCGCTCGACTTGATCGAGCGCAGCGCGAGCGACGCTTGGAGCACAGCGCGTACGATGCTCGGCGAGGTCAGCGGCCAGCGCGCCCAGTCCGAGGCGGACCAGATCATCGATCTCTCGCACTTCACGGAGCAAGCGGCGCGCTTGCTCGTGCCGAGCTCGCTCAAAAAGCAGGTGTCGATCCACACCGAGGTCACGGCGGGTCTGTTGATCAAGGGTGAGCGCAGCAGCGCTTGGGCGATCGTGTGGAACTTGGCGAGCAACGCCGTGGAAGCACTGCCCGCTTTTGGCAGCGTGACGCTGCGGCTCACCGACCACAACGACACGCTGCGCTTGTGCGTGGAGGACAACGGCCCGGGCATGAGCCCCGAGCTGCGTGCGCGCGTGTTCGAGCCTTATTTTACGACAAAAGAGTCGGGAGCGGGCCTCGGGCTCGCGCTTGTGCGTCAAGCCGTGCAGACGCTCGGTGGCAGCATCGCGCTCGAGAGCGAGCCAGCCCGGGGTACGTGTTTTTGCGTGGAGCTACCGCGCGCGAAGTCGAACAGCGTCGCGCCCAAGCGACCGAAGGGCACGCGCGAGAGCGGCGTGTTTGCGGCCGAAGCGATCGAGGGCCGGATCCTCGTGCTGGATGACGACACTTCGCTCAGAGAGATGATCGCGACAGCGCTTCAGATGCGCGGCGCCGATGTTCGGAGCGCTGCCACGATCGACGAAGCGCTGGAGCATCACGGACCGTTCGATGTCGCTGTGATCGACTACATCCTCGGCGAGCAACGCGGCGATGCAGCGATCGCTGCGTTGCGGCGCTCCGGCGCGGTGAAGCGTGCGCTGCTTGTGAGCGGAACAGAGTTACCGAGTCAGCTCGAAGAGGGCGGCGAGCCGGATGGCGTGCTGCGGAAGCCGTTCGAACTAAACGACCTGTTCGACCGTGTCAGCGGGCTCCTGGCTGACGAAGCCGCACGCCGCAGCCGAATCGCGTAGCGCAAGCTGTTGATTTTTGTCAGGTTTTGGCCTGGGTTTTCCACCGCCAATTCTGCGGGCATCATCCAGTTGCAGCCGAGCGCGATTTGGGGCAATTTTAGTATGGCCGGCCGGAACCTCGGGTAACCCCGTCGCTGAACGACCGTCATGTGAGGGATGTTGCCATGACGCGCTGGGAGCAAGCTTGGGCAGAAGCTGTTTTGACTGCCTTCGTGACTGAAGGCTCCGTCGGGCTCAACACGAGCCAAGGCGAAGTTGATTACCTGGGCGCGCTGCGCGGCATGCGCGAGCGCGGCACTGCGCTCGCAGCATTCGGGCTGCGCGCAGCGATCTGGATGGTCGCCACAGCGCCGCTCTGGTTGTTTGGGCGCTTCGCGATGTTCGGCACGCTCGCTCGCGCCGAACGCACTGAGCTGCTCAGCAGGTTGCTCACGCACAACAGCTTCGCCGTGCGCGAGCTCACCCTACTCCTGAAGCTGACGGCGGCGATGGCACTACTCGGCACAGCCTCGGTACGCGCGCGCTCGCACTACGACACCCCGCTCGTCGTCGCCGCACCACCACGCGTGCAGCCACACCCCGAACCCGTACGCCTGCTCAAGGTGCTGCCATGAGCATCGCGCTCGAAGACAGTCCCCCCCACTCTCGCATAACCGTGACCGTAGCCGATGTCCTCGCGGCGGTCGCGCGTGGGCTCAAGGTGCTGCCATGAGGATCGTGCTGGAAGATGCAGCCGATTTTGTGGTGATCGGTAGCGGCGCGGGTGGTGCGACTGCGGCGCGTGTGTTGAGCGCGGCCGGGCACTCGGTGATCGTGCTCGAGGAGGGGCCTGAGCTGCAGCCTGGACAACGCTCGCACGCGCTCTTGCCTGCGATGAGCGAGTCGATGCGAGACATGGCCACTGTCGCTACCAGCGGCAGCACACCGATCCCGTTGCTCATGGGTCGCTGCGTGGGCGGCAGCACGGCGATCAACTCAGGGATCATCTGGCGCATGCCCGAAGATGTGCAGGCCGAGCTGAGTGAACGCCACGGCTTACGCGAGCTGCTCGATCCCGTGGCGCTCGATCGTTGTTTCGATGCGATCGAAAGAGACCTCGGCGTCGCCCCTGTGCGCGAAGAGGTATTGGGCGGAAACGCTCAGCGCTTACGCGCGGGCGCGCTCGCGCTTGGTCTCTCCGGCAGCGCGATCCGGCGCAACGCAGCGCGCTGTCAGGGCAGCTCGCGCTGTCTGCAAGGCTGCCCGAACGGCGCGCGTCAGAGCATGGATGTCTCGTACATCCCGGACGCAGTTCGCCACGGTGCGCGTGTGCATGCGCTCACACGCGCCGAACGCGTGCTCATCTCGGGCGGACGCGCGCACGCTGTCGTTGGCCAACGCTTAGATCCCACGACGCGCAAGCCGACCGGCGCAGCTTACATCCATGCGCGTCGCGCCGTGATCGTCGCTGCAGGCGCAGTCTACACGCCGCTCTTGTTGTGGCGCAGCGGCCTACGCGGACGCGTCGGTCACGGCTTCCAAGCGCATCCCGGCGCTGCGGTGGTCGGTCGCTTTCCAGAACCTGTGGCCATGGGCTTCGGCGCAACCCAAGCCTACGAGGTCCCGCTGCGTGCGCGCGGCTTCAAGCTCGAATCGCTCGCGTTGCCACCAGAGCTGCTCGCAGCGCGCTTGCCGGGCGCAGGTGTAGCTTGGCAAGAGCAGCTCGCGAACCTCGATCACTATGCACAGTTCTGTGCGGTGCACCGCGCCGAAGCGGTCGGTCGTGTTCGCCCGACGTGGTTCGGCGGCTACGACGTGCGTTACGATCTGACAGCGCGCGATCTCGAGCGCGTGAAGCAATCGGTCGCGTTGCTCGTACGCATCATGTTCGCCGCGGGCGCAGACGAAGTATATCCAGGTGTTGCAGGCGTACCGGAGCGGCTCACCTCCGAAGCACAGGCGCAGCTCATAGAGGCGGCGCGGATCAAGCGCCGCGATTTCCACTTGCTCGCGTCGCATCACTTCGGCACAGCCGCTGCTGGCGGCGACCCCACGCGCAGCGTCGTCGCGCCCACGCTGCAAACGCACGCAGCGCGCGGCTTGTACGTGATGGACGGAAGTGCCCTACCCACCAATCTCGGAGTAAACCCGCAACACACGATCATGGCGGTTGTGCGCCGCGCATCCGAATGGCTCGCAAACGGCAAGCGCGAGCTATCAAGCGCTGCCTGAAAGCGCCTGAACGCATGTCGCTGTACGACGCTACAAATTGGACATTGGAAACGTCGTTTCTTGAACCGGTAAGCTGAGCTTGTGCTTCTTACTTGGCGATGGACCACCCGCAGGAAGCGCGTGCTGGAGATGTGAGGTGCATACGCACCCACGCTCCCCAGCACTCAAATCATCGGGCCTGGCGCTGGCTTGCAATGTGGCTCTCGTGCGCGTCGTGCACGGGCTACATCGAATCCGAGACCGCGCCGCCGTTCGGCGCAGATCCGCTGGGTACGCGCGGCCAAGGCGATTTCGGCGCGGCTGGCTCGAACGGGAACAATCTTCCGCCCAGTGGCAATGGCCCGGGCGGAGTTATCGCTCTTCCACCTGCGAATTGTCAGCCTGGCACGCCGCCCGCCACGACGCGACTCACAAGGTTGACACACAAACAATACGACAACACGATCGCCGCGCTGACCGGCCTACCGCTGCATCCCGCTGAGGATTTTCTCGCGGATCAGCGCCAAGCAGGTTTTGATCGTGGCACCGACTTGCAGGTCGGCGATGTGCTCGCGCGCGCTTACCGCGACGCCGCTGAGAGCGTCGCCGAGACTGTTGTCGGCGACCCGACCGCGTACACGCGCGTGCTCGGCTGCGCGCCGACCCAGGGCGACAGCTGTGCGCGCAGCTTCGTCGATTCATTCGGCAAGCGCGCGTTTCGCCGGCCGGTGACGGCGGCGGAGCAGAGCTCGTATCTCGCGCTGTTTCAGCAAGGCCCGCAGCTGGTCGACACCGGCGACGACTTTCAGCGCGGCGTGCGCGTCGTGTTGGAAGCGATGCTGCAGTCGCCGAAGTTCTTGTACCGCGCGGAGCTGAGCGAAACCCCAGCTGCCGGCGCGATCGCGCTGAGCAGCTACGAAGTGGCGTCGCGCATCTCGTACATGCTCGTCAGCGCGCCGCCCGATCCCACGTTGATGCAAGCCGCAGACGCCGATCAGCTGCGCGATCCGAATATGGTCGCCGCGCAAGCCACGCGTGTGCTCACCGCGGGCAAAGGCGCCCACGAGACCGTACGCGACTTCCATCACCAGTGGCTCGAGCTCGACATCTTCCCGCAGAAGCTCACCAAAGATCCGGTGCGCTTTCCGAGCGTCGGTCCGGCGCTCGCAGGCGCGCTCGAGAGCGAGGTCGAGATGTTCGTCGACGCCGTCAGCTTCACCCAGAAGCGCGGCTTCAAGAGCTTGATGACTGCGCCGTTTACATTCGTGAACCGCACTACAGCCGCGATCTACGGCGTCACCGGGCAGTTCACCGACGACACGCTGCAGCGCGTCGAGCTCGATCCTACGCAGCGCGCGGGCCTCTTGACACAGGTCGGGTTCCTCGCGAGCCACGCCTTTAGCACGGTGAGCAGCCCGATCCACCGCGGCGTGTTCGTGCAGCGGCGCTTGCTCTGCAACCTGATTCCGCCTCCCCCGCCGATGATCCCCGCGCTGCCCACGGTCGACGGCGCGCAGATCCGCACCACGCGCCAGCAGGTGGATCAGCACACTGCACCGTCGGCGTGCTCGGGCTGTCACCACGGGCTGATCAATCCGGTGGGCTTCGGGCTCGAGCACTTCGACGCGGTCGGTGCGTACCGCACCCAAGAAAACAACGTGCCGATCGATGCGAGCGGCACACTCGCAGGCACGGGCTCGAACGCGATGTTCAGCGACGGCGTGGGCCTCGCACGCGCGGTCGCAGAAGCGCCCGAGGCGCGCGCTTGTTATGCCAAGAACTGGTTCCGCTACACGCTCGGCCGCGCCGAGACAACCGCGGACGCGTGCACGATCTCGCAGATCGCAGACAAGCTCCAGAATGACGAGTACACGGCGCTCGACCTCCTGACCGACATCACACGCAGCAACACGTTTATGTATCGCGCCGCGGAGAATCCATGACTCGACCAGCGATCGCTCGCAGAATGTTTCTCCGCGGACTGGCGGGCGTGGCCGTGTCGCTGCCGTTCCTCGAGAGCTTCGCACCGCACAAAGCGCTGGCCCAAGCCGGGCCCAAGCGCATGGCTGTGTTCTTCTCGACCAACGGCGTCAACATGGAGCGGTTTTGGCCGAAGGGCTCGTACGGCGCGCTCACGGCCGACATGCTCATGGGCACCGGCCTCGAGCCCCTCGCCTCTTACGCGAGCAAGCTGCTGATCCCACGCGGCATCCATCTCGTCCCGCGTGGCTTCGGCCGCGATCCCGCGGGCGGCGATGATCACTCAAAGGCCGTCGGGCATCGCCTCACTGCAGCGGCGAACCAAGACACGCAGGAGCGCTACGCGTCGGGGCCGTCGCTCGATCACGTGATTGCGCCCTCGATCAATCCCGGTGGCAAGGGTCCGCTCAACTTGATGGTCGGCCATCGCGCGAACGATGTGCTCGGCAGCTTCTCGTACACAGGCTCGGGCCAACAAGCGATCCCGTTCCAGGATCCTTGGAAAGCATTCAAGGACTGGGCAGGTGGCGGTGCGACGACGATGGCCGGTGGCGCGATGATGGATCGCGCAGTCATGCGCCGTCAGAGCATCCTGGATCTGGTGAAAACCGACCTCGATGCCCTCAAGAACAGCAGCGTGATCGGCGTAGCCGACCGCACCAAGCTCGATATGCATCTCACCTCGATCCGCGGCCTCGAAACCAACATGGCCGCCACTGGCGTCACGAGCATGAGCGCGTCCGGCTGCGGTCTGCCCGCGGAGCGCCAGCAAGAGATCTCCGTGATCAATCCCAGGAACGTCACGCTCGACACCGAGTACTTGAAGATGGGCGACATGCTGCTCGATGTCATGGCGCTCGCGATGGCTTGCGATCAGAACCGCGTAGTCACGATCCAATGGGGCTCCGGCGCGGGCGGTCCGATCTTCAGCTGGCTCGGCATGGGCGCTGACGACGTCAATAACCGCTACAACCATCACAAGCTTTCGCACGGCGCTACGACCGATGCGGCGACCTCGCCGAACCTGCCCACCGATCAGTGGAAGTCGGCGTTGTTCAGCATCGACCAGTGGTACATGGAGCGCTTCAAAGGCTTGCTCGATCGCTTGGCGGCGTACAGCGAGCCGGGCGGCAGCGTGCTCGACAACAGCGCTGTTTGCTACATGAACGATCTCGGCGATGGGCTCGGCCACAACTGGATGGACCTGCCGAACATCATCGCGGGCGGCGCAGGCGGTTACTTCAAGCTCGGCCAATACGTGAAGCTCACGCGCGGCTCAGGCACGGCCAACGACACCGATGCGCCGAGCAACATGCTCCTGACCACGCTCGCCAACTCGGTCGGCGCGACCATGCCCGACGGCAAGCCGATCACAAATTTCGGCAGAGCGCCCACCGGCAAAGCAGGCGAATTCGACGCGCTCAAGACCTGAGCGTTAGCGCTCGAGCACTTCGTTCGGGACTCTCACGTCGGACAAGCCGTCGTCCTTGACCGGTGCGGGATTGGAAGCACCGATCGGCTGCACTGCGACGCGGTACAAGCGCAGATCGCCATCGCCCATGCTGTCGGCCGGCACACCGTTGTCGGTGAACAACTGGCGATAAGCGACGCTGGGCGTGCGCTCCCCGCGATGCGTCGCATCAGGCAAGAGGTAATGCCAGCTGCCCTTGCGCTCGAAGCCTACGCCGTGCTCCACGGTGATCGCGCGGTCAACGAAGCTCTCACTGCGCGTGCCGAGCTCGCCGTCGTCTGTCAGGAGCGACACCTCGACGCGCAACGTCGGCAGCATGACGTCGAGCCTGCCGCCGAGCGATGCAGCGCGCTCGATCCAGCGCTGACGCGCCACCGCCGCCGCCGTCAGCAGCGCACGTGCGAACGATGAACCGCGCGCAGATCGCCACAAGCGCGGCCGGTCGCCGCTGCGCAGCAGCACCATGACCTCGACCGGATCGAGCCGACGCACAGCTTCAGGAAATGACGAGATACGCGGCGGCATCGTACCGGCGACCAGCTTGCGCGCGACCACAGCGAGCCCTTCGCGCAACGCCGGGCTCAAGCTACGCAATGGATCGAGCACGTAGAACGCCGCGCTGCGGTTGAAGAAGACACCCTGCAGGCCGTTCACCCGCGTCATCTGTGCGAGCTGCTGAGCGACGCCTTGGTTCGACTGTCTGACGTCGATCAGCAAGCCGTGCACGTTCGCGCCGGTCATCGCCTGCACCACCGCGGCGTTGTCGGTGCCGCGCAGCGCTTCAGCGAGCGCGGGAATGCCCGACAGCGGCAGCAGCGTTGTACCGCTCGGATGAAGCTCCCAACCGCTGCCGTCGCCGACCAGCACCACGCGACCGCGGCCTATCACCGCGCGCTCGATCTGGTTGCGATCCGCATCGGAGCAGCCGGCGAGCAGGCTCAGCGCGGCCAAGCCCAGCATGAAAACCCGGAAACTCCCGGGCGCGTAGCGACCTCTCAGCATGTGCCGCATCAGTAGCGCAGCCCACCGGCGAGTTGGAGCGAGAACTGACGCAGCAACGCCTGTGGCAGACTGGCGCCTTGCGCTTCCTGCGGAACAGCAGGTGTGATCAGGTCGAAGCCCACTGTGAGCGCGATCGAGAGCAAGCGGTAACGCTCCTCCGCGCCCAAAAACATACGCACGCGCGCACGACTCACATCGCGGAAACCGGCGATATTCGCGAGCTCACGCATACCTCGCGGGTCTTCACACGTCGGCACGGCCCCCGCGGCGCTCGTCAAGCTCGGCATGCAGCTGGCCCAGGCGCTCTGCTGCGGCGTGAAATCGACAGCGGAGCTCTGCGCGCGCAAGAACAAGAGCTGCAGCGCCATCAGCGGCGTGAGCGTGTGCTCTTGATGCACGACCAGCGGCTTCGAGAGCGTGATGTCGAAGGCTTGCGTCTGCAGTGACAGCTGCGGCGAGCCCATGACCGCTTGTGTCACCGCGCGCAGCGCGACCTCCGGCAGCGCGCCCAGCCCCGAGCGAAAGCCCTCGAACAGCGCGAGCTTGAGCTCTGCCGCGATCACCCAGAGCGACGTGTGCAAACCGAACCCGACCGACGACCCGATCTCGAAGCCGAACGGCAAGCCTTTGCGAACATCCACGCGATGAAAAGAGAGCAGCGAATCGACCGAGTCGTTCTGCGGCGCTGTGGGATCTGCCCCGCGCGTGCCACGCGCCCAGTAGCGCTGCCCACTGCGGATCGTGCTCGCGCTCGAGCTAAGCCCGATATAGAAGCTGCGCGTGCCGCCGCTAGCGGCACCGGTGCGCACAGTAGGTGCGAGCGCGCCTGCCAGCTCCATCGCGAGCAGCTCGAACGACGCATTGTCGGGGCAGACGCTGGCCATGCCGCTCTCGGGGCAGCTGCCGACGCCTGCCGGCTGCGTGAGCCGCGTGAGCTCCGGGTCCATGTCGCCAGCGTGCGCAGGTCCACCGGGCAGCAGACAAGCCCAGAACGCGAGCATGGCTGGGAGGCTGATCGTCTGCAGGGCGCGCCCGAGCTGCACCGTCGGACGCTACACCGAAAGGCCTGTGCCTGTCCCACACTCTTGATCCGTACGCGTGCCCGTGCCCGTGCCCGTGCCCGTACACGATCTAAAGCGATGACCGAGCGCCGGGCACGTTTACGGGCACGGGCACGCGTACGGGTAATATTGCAGTCGCTAGCTGCTATATCGACGCCATGCCTGTCACGCCCAAGCTGCGTTGCAACCCTCTCCAGCCCGCGTTCCGCGTCGTATTGGTCGAGCCCGAGATTCCGCCCAACACCGGGTCGATCGCGCGAACTTGCGCGGCCACGCAGAGCCCCTTGCACTTGATCGAGCCGCTCGGCTTCCGCATCGACGACCGATCGCTCAAGCGCGCGGGCATCGACTACTGGCACTTGGTCGATGTGCACACACACCCGAGCTTCGATGCGTTCGTGCAAGAGCACAGCGCGACGCGCCTGCACCTCCTCAGCTCCGAAGCCGAGCGCAGCTATCTCGACGCCGACTTTCAGCCGGGCGATGCGCTGGTCTTCGGCAAGGAGTCGGTCGGGCTACCGCGTGCGCTCCTGCGAGCTCACCCAGAGCGCGTGTGGGGCATCCCCACCAGCGGCGGCGTGCGTAGCTTGAACCTCTCGAACGCGGTCGCGATCGTGTTGTTCGAAGCGCTACGCAAGCAGAACGCGCTGGCAGAGACCTTCAGTAGTTGACACGCTCGACGCGGACCGCTCGTGCCTCGCTAGGCGCGCGTCATGCGGGAGCCGTGCGGCGCGGACCACTCGTCCCTCGCTCGGCGCGCGCCACTCGGCGGCTCGTTCGTTCCTCGCTCACCAGGAAAGCATGAGCGGCTGAGGGGCGGCCCGTACGGATGTCTCAGTCGTATCGGTCATCATCGCGGCGCGCGCTGCTGCCTCCCGGTCGCTGGCCTCGAGCGCGCGCTGTGAGAGCGCACGGTTGTCGAGTGCGATCAAGATCGCCGCGACGCTGAACGCGATCGATGCGAGCGGCGCGATCATGTTCGTGATTTCGCCGAAGTCCTCGATCCAGTGATCGGTCACGAACACGACATCACCCGGGTACAGCTCGACGTCGTGCGACTCACCATCGACGATGTCGCGCAAGCTCGTGGAGTAGACGCGCGTAGCGTCGATCGGTCCGCGCACGATTCGGATGTCGTCTTTGTCGCCGCCGACATGCACGCCGCCTGCCATCGAGAGCACCTCGGTCAGACGCATGCCGGGGCCCCACTGGACCACCGTGCCGTTGGCTTGACCCATCACGCTGATGGTCAGACCGCGCTCGGACGGGATGTAGATCTGGTCGCCGCCGCGCATGTACACGTTGTGCATCGCGTCGCCGGCCATGGCCCGTTCGAAGTCGACCGGCACGAGCCCGCCCTCGCGCACCAAGCGCGAGCTGCGGAGATCAGAGCCGCTGACCATCTGGCCGTTGACCAAGTTCACCACCGTGCCGCCAGACGCCATGATCACGTCTGCCAAGCGCGCGGCAGGCTGCAGAGGCACGACGCCAGGGCGCGTGACCGCACCCACGACCGTGACTTTGTGACCTTCCATTCCAGCGATCGTCAGCGTGACTTGGATCAGCGAGTCGTAGCGCGAGAGCGCCGCCTTCAGCTTCGCTTCTGCAGCGACCAAGCCCAACCCACGCACCTCGACATCACCGACCAGCGGGACGTGCACGGTGCCCGCCGCTTCGACCAGCACGTTCTGCAACGTGGTCGTGGTCGACGAGGCCATCTCGATGTTCACGCGATCGCCGGGCAGGAGCACGAGCGACGGCGGCCTGTCGTCGGGCACGCCGGTCTTCTTCGCGAGCAGCGGCGCGGCAAAGGCCTTGTCTTCCATCGGATGACGCGGCGCAGGCGGCAGGCCCGCACAACCAGCAAGCATCGAGCAGATCAGAGTCAGAGCAACGTAAGCTCTCATGCGCTCCCTAAAGCGCAGCCTGGGTCCACAAAAGCCGGCCGCGCGCGGGCGCCATGATGGCACTTTCCCTAAGAGAACCAAAGCAAAGAAGGCGCGGTATCAGGGTTCACTGCCCGGCGTAAGCGACGGTCAGTTACCTGCGTCACTGTTAGTGACACGCATGCCGCTCGTTCCTCGCTAGACGCGCAGCATGCCGGAGCCGCGCGACGGGGTTTACGCGGCGCGCTCTTCCCAGAAGCGGTCGACTTCGCCGACGCGATCGGGGAGCTTGACGAAGTCCGGGTTCAGGCCGACGAGCAGCACGCCGATACCCGACGAGCGACCGAGCCGCGAGCGCAGCTGTGCGACCTCGGTGACCGACATCGTGCCCGCGGCCACGACCACCAGCACGCGATCTGCCAGGCGCGACGCGCGACGCAGCGACGGCCCGTGGGGCGGGCCATCCCAAGCTTGTGCAACCGTCATCGCGTCGTTGCCGCGACGCGCGAGCGCGCTGCCGCCGCCAGCAGGAATCTCCGATGCGCCAGGCCGGATCGACGGGCCCGCGCCGAGCGCACCCGGACCGACCACCGGCTCATCCGCGCCCACGACCGAGCGCTGCGTCATGCCGGTCGTCAGGTGACTCAGCCAATAGGCGATCTCCCGTGCCAGCGGCACTTCGTTCACGCGCGCGCCGACGACCAAGGTCGTGCCGCGCACCGCGGGCGCGGCGTCGCTGAGCTCATCGATCAACGCGCCCAGAGTGGTCTGCTCACGCGGCCAAGTCGACGATGCGATCACCGCCGCGTTGGCCCAGAAGCCCGCTTCGCGCGCGGTATGCACGCGCAAGCCGCGCAGCTCGTAAGCGATGATGCCGAACAGCGCGAGCGCGAGCGCGATCAGCGGCATGCGGATCACCATCGCGCGGCGCTTGGAGGCGTTGGGCTTGTCTGGCGTGCCCGCCTTGTTGACCACGCGGAAGTCCGCGGCCGCGCTGCGCGCCTGGTCGAGGTTCTGCACGCGCATGGTCTCGAGCTGCGCCTTGTGCGCCTCTTGCGACGAGATCGCAGCCAGCAGCTGCTGCGCGCGACCTTGTGCCGCCGACAGCTTCGCGAGCCGCTGCTCTGCCTCGGTCAGCAGCTTGCTGTAGTTCTCCTGCCGGGCCGCCGCGGCTTCCTGCTGCACTTTGCTCGCCGAGAGCTGCGCGCGGATGGAATCGTATTGCGGGTTCGCGGACAGGTTCACGGCGCCCTTCACCATGCCGTCCGAGCCTGAACGCACCTTGCCCTCGAGCGCCTCGACCTGTTGCTGCAAACGCAGCACGGTCGGGTGGTCAGAGGAGAGGTGTGCGCGCTCCGAGGCCAGCTGCCCGCGCAGCTCAGCGAGCCGCGTGGCATTCGGATCCGTCAACATGGTGGCCGAAATAGTCGTCGGGGACTGCTTTGCAGCTTCTTGCGCGAGCTTGACCTGGCGCGCGGCCTCGGTCTGCGACTCGGTGCTGCTCATCACCATCTGCTGCTTGAACTCAGCGACCTTGCCCACCCAAAGCTTGAGCTCGGTGTCGAAGTCCGAGAGCACGCCGAGCTCTTCGCGGAACTTGTCATAAGCTTCGCGGGCGCTCGTGAGCTGCTGCGTCGCAGCATTGATGTCCGCATCGAAGCGCTTCACATGCTCCGAGCCGCGATCGCTGCCAATCGAGCGCTGATAAGCGAGAAACACGTCAGCCACGGTGTTTGCGAACAACACAGCGCCCTTGGCGCTACCATCTGTCGCCTCGATGACGACCAGGTGGCTCTGCCCATCGAACAGCAGGTTGATCTTCTCTTTGAGCTCTTCGATGGTTGCCTTGGAACGCAACCGACGCTTCACCTCTTGGAGGTTCGAGGTAAGCTTGATGCTGTCGACCTGCGTGAGGAAGCTCCGGTCCGACGGCTCTGCAGTCGACGGCGGCTCCCACAAGATCGTCGACTTGGCGGTGTACGTGGGCTTGATCAGAAGCATCGCCACGGCGAGTCCGATCAGCGCACCTGCGGCCACGGCAGTGGGGATCACTCTCCAATGCCGGCGGAGCGCCTGCAGCAGCCGCCCCGTGTCTACCGGGACGCCCGGTCGTCCTTTACTCTCGTCCTCTGAGTCG
>Ga0114940_10000079_pt1 | contig 60432 bp, 57 predicted proteins | sample ColdCreekSource_FD_87195 | JGI IMG/M metagenome (GOLD analysis project Ga0114940, IMG submission 87195) | Groundwater microbial communities from Cold Creek, Nevada to study Microbial Dark Matter (Phase II) - Cold Creek Source | ecosystem: Environmental > Aquatic > Deep subsurface > Groundwater ...
CGCCGCAGTCGGCGCAGTTCGCGTTGGTGCCCAGGGGAACGCAGGCGGTTCCGCACATCTTGTTGGGTGAAGAGCACACCGGCGGCGGGTCTCCACACATGCCGTTCGTGCAGACTTGGCCCGATTCACAGCACGAAGTGCCGCATGCCGTGCCGCTGGCGCATCCGCATGAGGTTCCGAGGCACGTCAGGTCGCCACGACAGTCGTCGCCGCAGCGGGCGCAGTTCGCGTTGGTGCCCAGGGGAACGCAGGCGGTTCCGCACATCTCGTTGGGTGAAGGGCATCCCGGCGGCCGGTCTACACACGTTCTGCTCGAGCACATTTGTTCTGGGGGGCAAACGTCGCCGCACCGCGCGCAGTTCGCGTTGGTGTTGATCTCCACACACCTGCCGCCGCAGAGCATCTGGGTGCCGTTGCACGTTGGTTGGCAATCGCTGTCTGTGTTGGAGTTGGCGTTGGATGGGCAACATCCATCTGGGCCATTGAGATTCGCTAAGACGGGTCGGCTGTCGCATCTGCGCGAGCAGCCCGTGCCGGCTACGACGTTGGCCGTGCATGCGTTGCCGTCTGTGTCTGCTGGGCAAGATGTGGGGCAGTTGCCGTCGCAGACTTCGCCGGGCTCGATTACCAGGTTGCCGCAGTCGGGGGTGCAGTCGTTGTCGTTTCTTGCTGTCGCCCCGACGGGGCAGCAGCCGTCGCCGTTGGCTGCAGCGAGAATCAGTTCGAAGCTGCAGCGCATGCCGCACGGGCTGGCAACGAGTGTGCTGCGTGTGCATGCGATGAAGTCTTCGCATTGGGAGGCCGCCGTCGGGCACAAGCCGTCGCAGAACTCGCCGCGTTCGATTAAGCCGTTGCCGCATATTGCTGGGCAGTCGCTGTCGTTGTTTGCGTTGCCACGACCGGATGGGCAGCACATGTCGCCGTTGACCGTGCGCGTGACCGGCGTGTGATTGCACCGCACGTTGCAGTTCTCGGGTGTGCCAGTGGTGATGTCGTCGGTGCACGGGTCGCCATCATCGCAGGACGGGCACGGCCCGTCTGCGCTCGTAGGCTCGCACAACTCTCCCAGCGCTTCCTCGACGACCCCGTTGCCGCAGCCCGGTGAGCATTCACCGTCGTTGGTGTTGTTGCAGTCCGAGGTGCCGCAGCAGCCGTCGCCAGTCATGCAGACATCGATTTGGCTCATCGCGCATACCGCTGAGCAGCTGGCAGCATCGCCTACGATCGTCGCAGTCTGACAGTCGTTCGAGCGCGGGCATGCTGCAGGATCGACCGGGCAATCTCCGTCGCAGAGCTCGCCCATCTCGACAACGCCGTTTCCGCACGTCGCGACCGTGCAATCTGGATCGGTGCTGGAGTCGGTGCCATCCGGGCAGCAGTCATCGCCTGCTATCGCGCTTTGGACTGGATACTCCATGCAGCGTGTCTTGCAGGCGGTGCCTTCCAGCTGCTCTGGCTTGCAACCGCCGGTCCTGCAGCTCTCGGGGCTGTCACAAGCGCCGGGCAGGCCCTGCGGGATCATGGTGTCGCATTCTTCTTCGTCGTTCCATACGCCGTCGCCGCAGTTGCCGCCGATGATGCGTTCGGGTTTGTCGGGGGTGCCGCCGTCGACTGCATTGTTGCCGGAGGTGCCGCCCGCGCCGCGTCGGCCGGGTCCGGATGATCCGCCTTCACCGGACGTGCCGCCGTCGGCCCGGCGCTGTGTTCCCGTGCGCGTTTCCGAGCTGGTGGTCATGCCGCCGTCAGCTGCTGTGATGTTGCCGTCGCTGCCCAGTCCGGGCAGCGAGAGGACATCGACGTCGCTGCTCCAACATTCACCTTCGTAACAAGTCTCCTGCTCGCTGCAGCTCAAGCTCTTTTTGTCGAGACAATCCGCGCTGAACAAGAGCTTCAGCTCGAGCGTGCGCTGCGCGACGAAGCCGCTGCGTGCGCGCAGTACCGCGATCGGATTCTCACCTTCGTAGAGCGTCGCCTCGATCCGGTACGATCGGCGCGCGTCGTTGCCGCGAGGCACCAAGGCGATGCTGTAAGGCCAGAACGGTTCGGCGCCCTCGACCGTCGGGAATGTCTGCTCGTACGGCGCACCATCGACGTGGTCGAATTCGCTGCGGCTCTCGAACTCGACGATCAGCTCGGTGGCGCGGGCGCGTACCTCATCGTCCGCTTCGATCACCAACATGACCTGCGTGCGCGGGTCACTGCTCTTGCATGCGCCGCTTAGAGCGGCAAGGAATGCGCACAGCGCGAGACTGATGCTGAGACCTCGGGGTCTTTGTCTGCCTAACATGGCTCTCCGGCTATTGCCCCAACGTCAACACTTCGATCTTCAGGCCGGTGTTTCCCGGCAGCTCGGACTCGGGGCCCGATGGGCCTGCTGTGAGCGCGATCGCTGTCACCGCGCCGCCGACCACCACTGCGCTGACGATCGTCCAAAACCACCACTGTTGCAGCACGCCATTGCGGCCCGTGTCAGCGGGCGGGGGTGCGACTGGAGGCTGGCCGGGTTCTTCCGAGGGCGACAGCGTTGCGGCTGCGAGCTCGGGCGAGGTGGACGCTGTTGGCTGCGAGCTGTCACGCGCCTCGACCAAGTGGTCGGGTGTAAGCGTGAGCTCCAGGCGAGTGGTCTTGCCGCCCTCGACGGCAATCGTGCGGTGCAGCGAGCGGAAGCCCGGCGCCTGGATGCTCAGGTCGTGCTGGCCGAGGTCAAGCTTCAGCTCGCCTTCGACGCGCTGCCCGTCCAAGGTGACGCTCGCTTGCGCCTCCGGCGGCTTCACTCGGATCGTCAGCCTGCCGATGAACTTTTCGATCCGCAGAAGCAGCCCGAGCACTTCGTGGCGCTGGTCCTCGGAGAGCGGCGAGCGCAGCTCGGTGAGCCCGGCGTTCAGCTCTTTTTGTGCACGGACGTACTCTTTTAGCTCGAACGAGACCTTGCCCATGCCGCGCAAGGTGCGTGCGCTTGGCCGCAGCGCGTGGGCTTGCTCGAAGAGCACGCGAGCTTCCCTCCAGTTGCCCGAGTCGAACTCGAGCACGGCGCCTTCGATGACTTTCTTGTACTCGTCTGGCTTTGCGGTCTGCGCGAACGCCGTGAAGTGGGCGCTCCAGAGCAGTCCAAGTACTGTGATTTGGAATGCGATCAGTCTAAGCGGAGTCAAAAAGCAGTCCCCCAAATGGTCGACGCCTTGCCCTATGCAAACCTCGGCCGTTAGTCAACCGCGCGGCCGCGCAAATGAACAACGTGTCGATGTTAGTGGAGCCGGCAGCAGCTGAGCGCGGCATGTGCGACACGACCTTAGCTCCGAGATACGGCGGCGTGTCCGTCGCCGTGCATCAAAGCTGGCGGCAAATCGGCCAGCGAGAGCAGCAGAGCACGATAAAGCCAGGAGCAGTGAAATCACCACCGGCTGGGCACGCTCCTGCTGCTGACGGCGGCGCCCAGCCAAAACGCTTCCCCTTAACTCGAGCCCGATCCCGAGCCCGATCTCGCCTTACTTCATCGTGAATGATCTGACACACGCAAAGATGCGTCGCGATGCCTCGTTCCCGAGCGCCGCGCTCGACGCGTCGACAGCCCGTGGTGGGCTACTCGCAAACACTGCGTCGATGCCGAGCCGAGCACGCTCGGGGTTTCGCTTGCGCTTGCGGGTTCGGCTTCGTGGGTGCGCAACGAGAGCCCTCTAAGCGCAAAGGAGAACCAACATGTGTTGTCCGCCGCCTTGCAGCTGCCGGTAGGCTTGCAGCTCGTGAACGACAAACCGCATCACTATTGCGTCGCGCCTACGACCACCATGCCCATCGACAAGTACAAGGGACTGCTCGAGGAACTCGGGCTTCGCGCTGAGCGCTTCATCAAAAAGGCGGGTAAGGCGGTCTCATGAAAAAGCTGGAGTTAAACCTATCCGAGTCGGAAACAAAAATCGTGCTCGAGGCTTTGCTGAGGCGCGAGTCGGAGATGGTGGAGGTTTGCCGCTCGTCGGATGACGATGATCTCGTCGCTGATACTGGCAATGAGCTCATTGAGCTTCGGCTTCTTCTGAAGCCGATTCGTGAACGGGCGCTGGAGACGTTCGGATCCAACGTGACGAACTTCAGCCGCGAGGAGCTCTGAGCGGCGCGCCCAATCTTTTCAGTGTTTGCGTGACGTATGCGCGCGAGACTCCTTCGCGCCGCGCCGTCGGAGACATCGGCGAGCGTCCAGCGTCCACCCCACGATCCGGAAAGCAGATGGCTCGCGGCGGTGTCTCGGAAGTCGTGGAAGCGACGACGGCGTTCGATGCTAGCCTCGTCACCCAGCCCGGCCGCACCTCCACGACGCCTGCTTCATCCTTGTAGGGAGTGTCCGCTCATCGGATGCAGTTCGAGCATTGGCGCAGGAGCCAACGCGATCGATCTTCACTCAAGAGAGTCACTTTCGAGACGCTCACATCAGGGTAGGGGCGGCAATTCGGGCGGAGCGCTGAGCGGCGGCCGCAACTGTCGTCTCGATGGATTCACGTGGACCCGAGGTGAACGAGCCGCGATTTGCCCTCGTTCACAGCGGTGAGTGGTCGGTTTTCGATCAGGTATGTGCCCTTGATCGAAATTTCGCGTAAGTGCTGTAAAGCACCGGACATGGTGTGCGTTACTTCGAGCGAAGCTGCTGGCGGCAGGCGCCAGCTTCGCGTCGCGCCAGGGATCTCATACGCCTTCGCCCCATAACGCTTGGTACATTTCGTTGTCGTCGAGCCGGCGTTGACCTTCGGGTCATACAGCTTGCGCATCACGCCACCGAGCGCGAGCGCTGCAACAAGCGAAAGTCTTCTGCCACGGAGCGAGCGGTCTCGTAGGAGCAGCCGACTTTGCGCGCGATCTGTGCCGGAGTCGCTTGTGGATCGCGTTCGAGCGCGTACCAAACATCGGCGCGATAGTTGGCTCCCAGCTCGAGCCGCTTGCGATAGAGCGGGTGGCGCCCCGCGAGTTGTTCGCTTGTATCGACGTCCGCCGCACGCGAGCGCAGGAGCTTGGCGTGCACGCGCAGCGGCGAGCCTGCGAAGCGCGGGTCCGCGCCTGCTCGCTGCAGCTGCATGGCCGTGATCTCGGTGTCGTCGAGGTCGAGTGTCTTCCCGACATACAGACGCTTCATTGCCAACCAACGCGTATCGTGCGCGCCAAGCCAGTGGCCGATCGCTGCCCAAAAGGCCGAGACCAGCGGATCGCCAGCTGCTTTGCGCTTCACCACGCGCCCGAGCCGCGGCACGTTCACGCGTGCGTGATGCTCTTCGAGCCACGTGACGATCACAGCGAGCAGCCGGTAGTCGCGCGGCAGTGCCTGTTCGACGGCTGAGGTGAGAGTCAGCTCGATGTCCGCTGGCTCGCGGCTCGCTGGCGTCGAGCCGACTCGTATGCCGACGCTGCGGAGTGCCGCATCCAGGCTTCCGATCACCTCCGGCTCGGGCTGCGTTCTAGAAAACGGCATCGTACCCGAGCTCCTTGGCGAGCCGGGTCAGCTGTCGCCGCGCCAGTGGTACCCAGTATTTCTCGCGACTGTCAGCGTTGCCTTCGTATTGCTCTACGAAGGGCCAGGCAGCGCGCAGTTCTTCGAGCGAAGGATTGAGGGCGACACAATCTTGGTAGTCGATGCCGCGATCTACTAGCGCCACAAGCTTGGTGCACAGTAAGTCGAGATGACCCAAGGTCAGAAGATGCAGTGAACTGCCGGTGAAAGCGACGCGCAGCCGAGTTCGCCAACCCTCCGGCACGCAGCCCGGGATCGCCACGAAGTCGTGCGCCTTGCTGTTCAGCCACTCTGCATCGATGCCGCTCAAGGCGGCGAAGTCTCTCGCTGCCGCCGCGACGTCCACAGGGATCTCCGGGTCGAGCACGTCGCAGTCATCCGTGGTGCGTGTCACGACGCCGAGCAGTGACAGCGCTGAACCACCCAGGATCACGGCCTCGAAGCGAAGGCCGCGACCCGCGAGGAACGCATCGAACGCAGGGATGACGAGGGACGGTTGCACGGTACTGTTATAAATAGTACTTCGCGAGGGAGTCCGCCAGGTCCGCCCGGCGCTCGCCGCTGCAGTTTTGACCCCGTACACCGGGTACGCCCACCCTTGGCGATTAGGGGCTGCACGCGTCTCTCGCGCAGTGCGCGGAAATTCAAAAGGAATTTGCAGGACGCCGAGCCGGAGCTGGCGGCGCGCACTTGCGACTACGGTGTGGGTAACCTTCGCACGCATCGCTTTCTCGCTCGCTGATCCCGTGCGAGGCCTTTGAGCGGTGAGTCGGCGAGCGCAGCTTCCTCAGCGCGAAACCTCCCGCAGCCAAGGGCGGCGCAGGCTCGGGATCCCAGGTGGCGGCGACCTGCGAGCTTGTGACCATCAAGGCGTCGAGCGATGCGTGCGCAGAAAGCGCAGGCTCTAGCGCGGCTCATTCGTGCCGATAGACCGAGGGCCGTGCGCTGGATTGACGAGCTCTGTTTGTTCGCCGTCGATCACCTGCTCGACCGCCGCCGCTATCCTCGAGATGAATGAAGGCGTGATGAGCGCCACGACGATCTTGCGTTGGAGCTTGAAGTTGGGCTGTGCGCAGGCCTGCATAGCGCCGACGGCGCGCGGATCGGGCCGAGCGAATTCCGCATGGAACTTAGGCGCTCGATGCACTCACGCGGCAACCCATACGGACGAGATCATCGCGTCATGAACCGACGAACCCGCTTCTCTTACGCGTGTGCTGTCTGCGCGCTCGCCGCTGTCAGCTGCGGTCCTTCCGCCGCTGACAGCGCTTCCATGACTCCGCGTCCCGGCCCGGCTTCGCTTCCGCAGCTGGCAGAGGCGGTGTTGCCCGGCTCAACAGCGCTTTACTCCGCGCCTGATGCTGCCGTCGCGAGCCCTGCCAGTGAACCGGACGCACCCGCACCCGCACAGGCGCGTCAGCTCTATCCAGTCGGCACGAGCAGTCTGACCTTGCCGGTCGGCGAGACGCGGCGCGTTCCCGTGCAGCTCTGGTATCCCGCGGTGGAATCCGCGCGCGCCGAAGCGGAAGCAGGGCGTTCCGTGCTCGAGTTCGAGCCGCCCGGCCCGGCGCGCGAGCAATGGGCACGCTTGAACGAGCAAGCGACGCCGTACTACACGCAACGCATGATGCACGCAGCCGACGCGCCGAAGAGCGCCGAAGAACCTGCGCGCCTTCCGCTCGTGTTGATCTCGCACTGCAACGATTGCTTGCGCTTCAGCTACATGGTCGTGGCCGAGCAGCTCGCCGCTCATGGCTTCATCGTCGCCGCACCCGACCACATCGACAACACACTCTACGACGCGATCGACGGCAGCTCGGTAGGCGTAGATCTCAACGACTTCCTCGAGCAGCGGCGCTTGGACATGCTCGCTCTCACCGACGCACTGCTCGACGCCGCGTCCGCAGTCATCCCCGATCATCTGCGCGGCCGCGCAGATGCTGAGCGCGTCGGCATGCTTGGGCACAGCTTCGGTGCGCTCACCACCGCGTATGCATCGACGCGCGACCCGCGGATCAAAGCCATCGGCATCCTCGCCATGGTCGCGTCGCTCGACAATCGCCTGCCGGTCGCGGGTGACCAGCTCGCGGCGCGGGTGATGTTGCAGCCACTCTCCAAGCCCGCATTCTTCCTTCTTGCCGAAGAAGACCGGCTCGCGTTGTTCGGCATCAACGCCATCCTGATCGAGAACTTCAAGCACTACCCGACGCACGCGTGGCTCGCGAGCATGGCGGACGCCGGACACTACTCAGTCACGAACCTGTGCGGGATCGTGGACGTGTACGCTGATGGCTGCGGCCCGGGCGCGCGGGTCGGCAACCTGCTCGAGACGTTTACCTATCTGAACCTCGACTACGCCACCGATCTCACGGCGCAGCTCGTGCGTAGCTTCTTCGAGCAGGAGCTAAACGGGGAGAGCGAGACCAGCCTCTCGCAGATCGCCGCACGCGCCTCGGCAGTGCTCAAAGTCTCCGAGCGCCAGCCGTAGACTGTCTCAAGCAAGGCGGGCAAAACTGACACAGCCGCTGGAAAGTGAATCGGCCCGAAGCAATCATGGCGAGACCAGCCCGCCGGCCCGACTCCTCCCTGAGCTCGGCAGCGAGACCGCCCGATCCGCCGCCCGCGGAGCCGCCGCCATCAGCTGCGAAGACCAGGGCCGAGCTCACCACGGCGCCGAGCGGTGAACGATGCAAGTAGCGCCCGTTTTTCGACGAAGTCGGTCGGCGCGCTAGCCACCAAGAGCCGAAGGTTCCACCGGTATCTGCGTGTGACACCCTTTGGCAGGCTTGGCGCGCGGCGATGTGGCGTGTACACATCCGCCTGCTGAATGCGACTGTTCGCGGCGACTCTGCTTGGCATGCTGCTGATCAGCCAGCGCGCGCTGGCTGACGACCTGACGCTTTCATGGAGCGCTCCGGCGGGCTGTCCAGGGCTCGCTGACCTGCAAACCGGGCTCACCACACGTCAGAAGCAACCTGTGCAGCTCGGGCCGAATGCGCCGCTGCGAATCGACGCTACGGTCACGCGCGATCGACAAGGTTTCCGGCTCGTGCTCGTCGAGCACACGGAGAGCGGAGAGTCGCGGCGCGAGCTGTACACGCAGAGCTGCAACGAGCTCGCACGCGCGACCTTGCTCGTTGCGAGCTTGCTGTTGAGCACGACGCCAGGAGCGACAGCCGTCGACGAAACGGCTGCGCCAGCATTCGAGCCTCGCCCTGCTACCCACGTGCGGCCGTCGTGGCATGTGACCCTGGCCGGCGTGTTGGATGCGGGCAAGCTCGCACTCTTTGCGCCCGGCGCCGCCGTCAAACTTGGCGTGGATTTCGATGCGCTGCGGATTCGCGTGGGAGCGCTCTATCTCGCGCCAAAATCGGTGGCGATCGAGCAGGCGCCAGGCGCGCGCGTGGTCTTGCAGCTGATGGCGGCCGAGGCAGCGCTGTGTTACGGCTGGACGCATGCACCGCGGCTGTCCTCATGCGCCTATGCCGAGCTTGGGTCCCTGCGCGCGCAGGGGAGCGGTCTTGCACAAGACGAACGCACAGCCAGCTTGTGGATCGCAGGTGGGCTCGGCATGCAGCTCAGCGTGGGCCTGTCTTCGTGGCTCGCGTTCGAGGGCGAGCTTTCGCTGGGTGTCCCGTTCCAGCGTGCGCAACTCGCGACGCGCGACCTGGGCGTGGTGTATCGAGTTTCGGCTGTCTACGGTCAGCTTCAAGCGGGGTTGTGTGCTTACTTCCCCTGAGCCTGCGCTTTTCCGCATGGATGGGCCGCCCGTCCTGCACTCACAGCGGACCCTATGCGTTCGATAAGCTTGGTCGGAACGCCCACCGAAGACGCGCGCGCGGCGACGCCTGCGCAGGCATCGGAGCTACGCGTCGACCAGGTGTACGAGGCACACGTCGATTTCATTTGGCGCTCCGCCCGCAGCTTGGGTGTGCGCGAGATGAACATCGACGATGTCGTGCAGGAGGTTTTCGTCGTCGTGCAGCGCAGATTGGCAGAGTTCGAGGGTCGCTCGGACATCAAGACGTGGCTGTTCGGGATCACGCGTCGCGTCGTGCGGGCACATATCCGCCAGCAGATCCGCAGCCGCACACAGACCGAGACCTCTGCCGACCTGGCGGATCCGAACGCCGCATGCGCCGAATCTCAGCTCGCGAGCCTCGAGGGCGCGCGCCTCTTGTACGCACTGCTCGACGAGCTCGACGCCGACCTACGCGAAGTCTTTGTGCTCTCCGAGCTCGAAGAGATGTCCGGTCCTGCGATCGCCGAAGCCCTCGATCTAGAGCTCAGCAACGTCTACGCGCGAGTGCGTCGAGCCCGCCTCGCCTTTGACGCCGCCCTCAAACGCCACCGCGCCCGCCAAGCGAGGACCGCATGAGCGAGCTCAGCCCACGCATGCGCGACGCGCGCTCAGCTGTCGAAGCAGCGCTCACCCGCAAGCGTGCGACTCGTCGCGTGAATGAGCATCATTCCATGGCGTGCGTGCGCGACGCGCCGACCATCGAATCAACGCCGGCGCGCGGTCTTAGCCAGCCACAGCACGAAGCTTCAGCTGTCGATACAGCGTCCGCGCGCCGCCAAGCGAGGACCGCATGAGCGAGCTTAGTTCGGATGCGCGTGACTTGATTGGGCAGGCGCGAAAGCAGAGATCGGAGTTGCTCGGGCCGAGTGTTGAGCAGCGTGCGCAGCTGCGTGAGAGGCTTGCACCGCTTTGGGCGGCGGACGTTATGCAGCCGCGAGCGGCGCGGAGCTTGCGCTGGAAGCTTGGGTCTTCGGCGATCGTCGCCGGTCTAGGCGTGCTCGGATGGCTTTACATGCAGTCGAGCGGTGAGCCCGTGGTCTCATTGCCGCTGTCAGCGGCAGGTGTTGCCCAAAGCGCAGAGGCAGACCAGCGATCGCTGGCGGCGCACGAACAGGGACTGCGCGCGACATCTGCTGACCACGTCGCGGCAGGGCTGACCTCGAATGGCATCGCTGCTCTTTCGGAAAGCGCACGCGGAGCCGAGCCGTGCGCCCCTGGCTCTGTGCTGCGCGCCGGCGTGTGCGCGCAAATCGCTGCAGCGGCTCCTTCGGCAAGCGCACGCGGAGCTGAGCCATGTGCTCATGGCTTTGCGCTGCGTGCCGGCGTGTGCACGCAGATCGGTGCGCCTCCTCCAGCGGGCACGGTCGCTGCGCCTGGGCAGCCGCTCGCAGCGGCGGCGGTACACAAGGCGAAGCGCATGGTCGCATCCGAAGCTAAGATCGCGTCGCAGCTGAAGGCTGCGGTGCGTGCCGCGGTGCCAGCGAGGCAGGCCTCGTCTAAGGCAGCAAACGCGTCGCAGGAACCGGAGGCGCAGGACCCGCTCGCCGGGCTCGAGCTCGGAGGTGATGGGACTGCGCGGAGTGTGCAGCCCGCGCGCAAGGCGACCACCGAACGCTTGCCGCTGAAGGCTGCAGAGGAGCGCACGCCCGTGCGTGCGGTGCAGACTGACGCGGATCCTGGACCGCCGTCGATCGACGGCGAGCTCGAGCTGCTCGGCGCCGCCCAGACTGCGCTGCAGAAGCAGCGGCCATCGCGCGCGCTCACTCTGCTCCAGGAACATGCGTTTCGCTTCCCGACCGGCGCGATGGTCGAAGAGCGCATGGCCATGCAAGCGCTCGCGTTGTGCGCGCTGCAGCGGCGTCACGCCGCGCAAACTGTGCTGTCCAACCTGGAAGCACGTGGCTCACAATCACAACTCTTGCCGCGCGTGCGCAGTCAGTGCGGGTTGTGAGACGAATCGTCTACATCGCTGCGATCGTTGCGCAGGCTTGTCATGCACCCACGCTCTGGGTGGGCACGGCATTGGCACCTGACAGCGGCGCGGCGCTCGGCACTGCGGGGGAGGGGCTGATGGAGGAGCAGCCCGCAGCGGCGGGAATCGGGGGAGTGGGGGGGCACATCACCGAAGCGGTGGGGGGGAATGTGCCTGTGCAAACGCCTGCGGTCGATGCCGGCCAGCAGCCAACAGCTGCAGGCCACGGCGGCAGCCAGCGCGATGCGGGCATCGCCGAGGCTCCACCAGCAGAGGAAGAAGACGCCGGCACAGACGATCCACCGGAAGTGCTCACGCCGAGCAAGCTGCCGACCATCGAGGGCCAGTGCCCCGACATGAGCGAGCCAGGCACATACATGTTCAGCGGGGGTGGCCGCAGCCTGATGGTCGACATCAAGATCGCCAAGGGCGCAAAGGCGATGCCCGCGCCAGGTGGCCCGCTCATCCTCTACTTCCACTCGCTGGGTGGAGTCTCAGCAGAAGTCACGAAAGCATTTGGCCAACCCGCAATCGACCAAGTAATCGCCCAAGGCGGCGTGGTCGCATCATTCACCGCCAGCACATGTTTGCGCTGCGGCCTGGCCGATGACGTCGTGTGGTACGACGAAGACGACGCGGTCAGCGATCAAGTCGTCGCGTGCAGCATGCAGCAAGCGCATATCGATCCACGCCGCATCCACGCGATTGGCTTCAGCTCGGGCGCGCTCCACAGCACACACCTCGCGCTTGCACGCTCGAGCTACATCGCAAGCGTTGTGTCTTACAGCGGAGGCCTACCCGCGGGCCCACTCGACGTACAAGACCCTGCGAACAAAGTCCCTGCGCTGTTGTCGTTCGGACGTGAAGGCATCGACAATGCCTTCCTCGACTTCAACATCGCGAGCCGCGACTGGTACCGCATGTTCGCGCCGCAGGGCTATTACGTGCTGCTCTGCAACCACCAACGAGGCCACGAAATCCCGACGGAGCTCGTTCCGCACGCGCTACGCTTCTTCGCGGATCACCCCTATCGCGTCAACCCAGAGCCGTACCTCAAAACCGTCCCCACGACCTACCCAAGCTTCTGCAAAAACGGCCCGCCGTCTCCCTAGGCGTATTTGCGTCCTGCCGCACAACTGCCTGTATTTATTGGAAATTGTTCGAGCCAGCAGAGACCGTTCAACGCGAGTGAGCTGTCCTGCTAGTATCGTTGGATGGGTCAGATCGGCATGGACCTCGACCGCCCGGACGCAGTGCCCTACTTCAACTGGGATGCGCCCGTAACCAACGCGTCAGTGCGCCAAGCGCTGGTGAGCGGTACCGAGGACGACAAGATCTTCTGGATCGCTAAGATCATGCGCGAAGCACGTTACGGCGATGTTTGGAAATACGTCTCGCTACGTCGAGATGTCCTCCCGCGCTGGCCACAGATCGAGCCGCATCTAGGTAGATGGCGCGGCAAATGGGGATTCCTGATTCAAAGCTGGAAAGAGCGTGGCCTCATATAAACTCAGCCAGCTTCAGGTCGATCTTGTCGAAGCGTTCTTCGGCGCGCTCTCAAACACATTGCGCGGGCCGCTGTTGGCTGCAGCCCGCGCGTGTTTGGTGAGCGACTACGCTCAGGTCTTTGGTAGGACGACAGGCATCGAGCTGGTGAGGCCGCCGTCTACTGGCAGAGCTTGCCCGTTGACGTAAGAGGCTTCGTCGCTCGCGAGGAACAACGCCGCGTTTGCGATTTCGTCAGGTTGGCCCGCGCGCAGCAGTGGGTTGAGCTGGCCGACCTTGTGGATCTTGTTCGCGCCGCGCGCGTAGTCGAAGATCGGTTTGGTCATGCCGGTCTCGATCAAGCCCGGGCAGATCGCGTTCACGCGTACGCCCGTGCCGCGCAGCTGGTTCGCTGCGAGCTGCACCAAGCTGATCACGCCGGCCTTGCTTGCGCTGTACGCGACCGGACCCGCGCCGAAGCGCAAGCCCGCGACCGATGCCGTGCAGATGATCGAGCCTTTGCCCTGCTTGATCAGGTGCGGCGACGTGTACTTGATCGCGAGAAACGGCCCGATCAGGTTCACGCGCAAGATCTCTTGGAACTGCTCGACCGAAGTCTCGGAGATCAAGTGGCTGCCGCCGCTGATGCCTGCGTTCGCGTACACGACGTCGAGGCCGCCGAGCTTGCCGACGGCCTCTTCCACCAGCGCGACCACATCCGACTCTTTGCCGGCGTCGACGCGCGCTGCGAACACCTTGCCGCCGTCAGCTTCAATCAGCTTGCGCGTTTGCTCCAAGCCTTCTTCCGACCAATCCGCGATGAAGACGGTCGCGCCTTCTTGTGCGAAACGCCGGGCACTCGCTCTACCGATGCCGCTGCCTGCTCCCGTAACGATCGCGCGCTTGCCTTCGAGTCGAGTGCCCATGCTGTTTCACCGTTTCTTTCGTAGGTCGGCCGAATGTCTTACTGACGAGTAAAGGTCTTGCCTTGCTCAGCGAGCTGCTGCAGCAAGTTGCTCGGCTTCCAGCTAGCACCGAACTGCTTCTCGTAGCCCTTGATGCTCTCGTACACCTTGGCAAGGCCCACGCTGTCCGCCCAGAACATCGGACCACCGCGGTACACGGGCCAGCCGTAACCGTTGATCCACACCACGTCGATGTCGCTCGCGCGCTGCGCGATGCCTTCTTCGAGGATCTTCGCGCCTTCGTTCACCATCGAGTACAAACAGCGCTCCAAGATCTCTTGGTCGCTGATCTTGCGCTGCGGCTTACCCGACTTCTTCGCGAACTCCGTGACCAGCTCGGCGACCACAGGGTCGATGCTGCGCTCACGCGTCTGCGGATCGTACTTGTAGTAACCCGCGCCGGTCTTCTGACCACGACGACCCAGCTCGACGAGCTTGTCGCGCAGAACGGTCTCAGGCTTCGACGTCTCCGCCGACCAACCGATGTCGAGACCCGCGAGATCGCCCATCGCGAACGAGCCCATCGGCATGCCGAACTCTTCGAGCACGCGATCCACATCCCACGGCATCGCGCCTTCTTCGATCAAGCTCATCGCCTGATCGCGCCGCGCTGCGAGCATGCGGTTGCCGACGAAGCCGTGGCAAACGCCCACAAGCACAGGGATCTTCTTGATCGTCTTGCCGAGCGCCATCGACGTCGCGACGACGTCCTTCGCCGAGTCCTTGCCGCGCACGATCTCGAGCAGCTTCATGACGTTGGCAGGGCTGAAGAAGTGCAGACCGATCACGTCGTTCGGGCGCTTGGTCGACGCTGCGATCTCGTTCACGTCGAGATAGCTCGTGTTCGAAGCCAAGATCGCACCGGGCTTCACGATGTTGTCGAGCTTGCCGAACAGTTGCTTCTTGATGTCCATGTTCTCGAAGACGGCTTCGATCACCAGGTCGCTGTCAGCAACCTTCTCGAGCTCGAGCGAAGGCGTGATCAAGCCCATGCGCTTCTCGACATCCTCTTGCGTCATCTTGCCTTTGCTGGCCGTGCGCTCGTAGTTGCCGCGAATGACCTTGAGGCCGCGATCGAGGAAGTCTTGCTTTGTCTCGATCAGCGTCACGGGAATGCCCGCGTTCAAGAAGTTCATCGCGATGCCGCCGCCCATCGTGCCCGCGCCGATGATGCCGACCTTCTTGATCGGACGCTCTTTCACATCCGAACCGAGGTCCGAGACCTTCGCGGCCTCGCGCTCAGCGAAGAAGTAGTAGCGCTGAGCTTTCGACTCAGAGCTCGCGCGCAGCGCAGCAAAGCTGTCGCGCTCGAACTTCAAGCCTTCGTCGAAGGGCTTCTGCACGGCTGCTTCGACGCACTGGATGATCTTCTCGGGTGCTGGGAAGCCGCGGTTCTTCTTGCCCTGGCTCTTGCGGAACTTCGCGAAGAACTCCGGTGTGCCTTCGCCGAGCTTGTCCTTGAGGTCGCGGATGCGACGCAGCGGACGGTTCTCTGCGATCAGCTTCTCGGCAAACTTCACGGCAAGTGCTTCCAGCTCGCCCGTGCCTTCGAGCAGCTCGTCGACCAAACCGAGCTTCAGCGCTTCCGGCGCGCCGATCGGGTCGCCCGAGATCATCATGTTGAGCGCGCGCTCCAAGCCGATCAGACGCGGCAAACGCTGCGTGCCGCCAGCACCCGGCAGAATACCGAGCTTCACTTCGGGCAGGCCGAGACGCGTGCTCGGCAAGGCCACGCGGTAGTGGCTCGTGAGCGCGACTTCCAGACCACCGCCCAGAGCCGTGCCGTGCAGAGCGGCGACGACGGGCTTGCTCGCGTCCTCGATCGTGTCCATCACCTCGGGCAGGCTGCGGCCTTCCGGCGGCAGGCCGAACTCGCGGATGTCCGCGCCGGCGATGAAGGTCTTGCCTGCGCAGACAAGCACGATGGCTTTGGCGCTGGCGTCTTGGTTGGCGCGGCTGATGGCGTCATAGAGACCGTCGCGGACCCCTCGACTGAGGGCATTCACGGGTGGGTGGTTGACGCGTACGACCGCCACTGCGCCACGGGTTTCCAGATCGACAACGTCATTCACCTTCGTCATGACCGCTCCTTATGCCTCTTGCTTCACTCGCACCGAACGTGCTGAGGCTGACCTCAGATCCTCGGGCTGGCAGCGATCTAATCCAGTTCAGTCAGCATTGCGAGGGGCTTCTGGCGCGCCGAACGGCGCCCCGTCGGCCGACCGTGGGGGCGCTGACATGTGCCTGGCGCGCGCTTCGTGTTTGAACTGAGGGCTGATCCCAAGTAGTGTCAAAAGTGTCTGGCGACGCTGTGCTTATGAGCGACAGCTGTCGCTGATAAGCAATTCGCGCGGAAGTCATGACTAGCGACGACGAGTACACTCAATACCCGGGCGCGCAAGCTCCCGATCGCACGCGCTCCGTGGATTCAAACGGTTTGCGCTTGGCTGTGTACGAGTGGGGGGACGAGGACGATCCGCCCGTGCTGCTCGTCCACGGCGGCTTCGATTTTGCGCGTACGTTCGATGTGTTCGCGCCGATGATCGCCGAGGCTGGCTACCGGGTCGTGTCCTGGGACCACCGAGGGCATGGCGACTCGCAGCATGCGCAGCTGTACAGCTGGCAGGCCGATGTTCGAGATTTGCTCTGTGTGGTGAACGACGTTTCGCGCGAGCCCGTGCCGGTGATCGGTCATTCCAAAGGCGGTGCGCTGCTCGTGCACACCATCGAGGCGATGCCGCACCGCTTTTCGCGTTTTGTCGCGATCGATGGCCTGCCGTTTCGCAGGCCGCTGCCTGACGTGGCCGAGCGTGAGCGCGTGCTCTCGATGCACGACGAGGTCTCGAACTGGCTCGACCATCGGCAGCGGACAGCGGCGTTGTCGCGCAAACCGGGCACGATCGACAATTTGGCGCAGCGTCGTTTGCGCATGAATCCACGCTTGTCGCTCGATTGGCTGCGTTACCTCGTGCATCAGGGCGCGCGTGAGGATGCCGACGGTTGGCGCTGGAAGATCGACCCGAGCTTGCGCATGGGCGGCTTCGGTCCGTGGCGCTCGCGCTGGCTGACCGATCGCCTGCCAGGCTTTCCGATTCCGTTGCTCGCGATCTTAGGCACCGAGAACGAGCCGATGGGCTGGGGCGTGCGTCGCGAAGACATCGCGCCGTACTTGCCGGCGAGCGCGCGCGTCGAGGTGATGCGCGACACCGGTCACTTCATCCACATCGAGCATCCGCACGAAACGGCCTCTTTAGTTCTGGATTTTTTGGAAGCATGACCGCACCGCAATCCACTGTGTTCCTGCAGCACAACCGCGTTCGTCTGGCGCTGCATACCCTGCGCGCAGGCGAGGGGCGGACGCTGTTGCTCCTGCACGGTCTCGGCGAGGCTTCACCCGCCCGCGAGCCGGTCGAGCTCGTCGAGTGGCCTGGTCCGATCTACGCGCTCGACTTCACCGGTCACGGTGCTTCCACCGTCCCGCAGGGTGGCGGTTACACTTGCGAGCTGCTGATGGCAGACGTGGACATCGCGCTGACGCGGCTGCAAGGCGCGACGTTGATGGGTCGCGGGCTCGGGGCCTATGTCGCCTTGCTTGCGGCTGGAGGTCGTCCTGACCGTGTGCGCGGCGCGATTCTGCGCGATGGGCCGGGCATGGCAGGTGGCGGGCCCGCGTTCAACTCACCGTTCATCGCGCATGTCGACACTTCGCAGAAAGCGCCGCCCGATCCGTTCGCGTTGGTCGAGCTTGCGACCGACGTGCGTCCCGCGGATTACGCCAGCACGTTCGCGCGTCAGTCGGGACAGTTTTCTGGGCTTTCGCAGCCGATCATGGTGTGCGCGCGTGAGCGTCCTCCTTGGCTCGCTGCGGTCATGACTGAGCTCGACATCGAGACTTCGACGCTGCACCAAGCGGTTAGTTGGTACGCTCGATCGGATAGCTAAGTTTTCTGTACGCGTACGGGATGCTGCCGCTGTCAGCGGCTACGACAGCTTGACGCTGTCAGCTGCAGTGGGCGCCTGATCATGCGCATGTGCTTCAGCTGCGGGGCTGAGCTTGAACGTGCTTTGCTCGACCACTGTGAGCGCTGTCTTTCCGAGGAACCGACCCAGCGGATCCGCGATCCAAAGCGGCAGCAAGCGCAGGAGGCTGATGCCATATGCATCAAAGCCATACCGCACCATCGCCTGATCACGCCGCACTGCACGCAAGGCCTTCCTCGCGAGACCCTCCGGACTCGGCGCGCCTTTGATCATCTTCGCAGCTTCGTCGAGCTTGAAGCCCACACCCTCGCGCGTGAGGATGTCGGTCTTCACGGTGCCCGGACAGAGCACAGTCACGCCGACGCCATGAGCGGCAAGCTCCCAGCGCAGCTGCAAGCTGAAGCCCACCACCGCGAACTTCGACAGCGAATATCCACTCATGCCTGGCACGGGGAACAGGCCTGCAGCCGACGCCGTGTTGATCACGTGACCTGCGCCTTGCTTCACGAAGTGCTCGGCAAAGATCCGACTGCCATGCACTACGCCCGCGATGTTGATGTCGATCACGCGCTGGAACTGCGCCGCGCTTGTCTCGACGAGCGGGGTCGCATTGAACACGCCAGCGTTGTTGAACATCACATGACAGCTGCCAAGCTCTGCCAACGTGCGATCGAGCAGCGTCTGCAGCGCATCGTGACTGCGAACATCGGTAGGCACGCAGATGCAACGCCGTCCGAGCGCGATCACCTGCGCTGCGACCTGATCCATGCGCGCGCGATCGATATCGGCGAGCGCGAGATCCATGCCCGCTCGCGCGCACTCCAGCGCCAGTGCTTGCCCGATACCACCCGCTGCGCCCGTAACGACCGCAACCTTGCCTGCCAAGTCCTTCATCGTGAGACTCATGTACAGAACAACGGCGGTGCGTGCCAGCTCCCATGATCGTGCCTGGACATGGCTTGCCCACGCATCCGTGCCAAACCCTTGGTGGTTCTGGCGGAGATAAGGCTTGTGTGTGGTAGCTGACTTGTGCTGCTGTCGCGGCGCGTGGCGAGCGAAGCACGACAATTTGATTTGGTGTTGTTTGGAGCCAGCGGGTTCACCGGTGGCCTCGTGGCGCAACACGTCGCAAAGCATGCTCGCGAGCATATTCGTATCGCGCTCGCAGGCCGCCGAGCCGAGGTTTTGCAAGCGTTGCGAGATCGGTTGCGTTCTGAGCATCCGCAGCGCGAGATCGGCGTGATCGTGGCGGATGTCAGCGACTCCGAATCGCTGACGCGGATGGCGGCGAGCACGCGCGCGGTGTTGTCGACCGTGGGTCCCTTCAGCGACTACGGCGAGCCGCTCGTGCGCGCCTGCGTCGAGCAAGGCACCGACTACCTCGACAGCACCGGCGAGCGACCGTTTGTGCTCGCCATGATCGAGCGCTACGACGAGCTCGCGCGCGCACGTGGTGTGCGTCTGATCTTTGCGTGCGGCTTCGACAGCATTCCAGCCGATCTAGGTGTGTATTTCACCGTGCAGCAGCTGCCAGCGGCGGAAGCGATCAGCGTCGACAGCTATTTGTCGTTTCGCGGCGTGTTCTCTGGCGGCACCGAGCGCTCTGCGATCATGGAGATGTCCGCAGCGCGGCCCGCTCCAAATGCATATGTTTACGCAGAAGCGGGTCGCAGCGGCCGAGTGCTGAAAGGCCGTGCGCATCGCGCACAAAACATCGACGCTTGGGTCGCCTCGTTCATCGATGCTGTCGACTCCAACATCGTGCTGCGTAGCGCCCGAGTGCTCGACAGTTACGGTCCAAGCTTCACTTACACACCTTGGGTCGTGCACGCGAACCTGCTCGTTATGCTGTCGCTCATGGGCGTCGGCGCCACTGCAGGCGCGGCTGCGAAGAGCGCGCCGCTGCGCGCGTTGCTCCTCAAGCTGGTGAAACCATCCGGCCAGGGCCCGACGCCCGAGCAGATGGCGAAGGGCTGGTTCCGCGTGCGCTTCGAGGGGCGTTCGGCGAGCAAGCACGTGACCACCGAGGTCTCAGGTCCCGACCCTGGCTATGGCGCGACCTCCGTCATGCTCGGCCAATCGGCCCTCTGCCTGCTCGAAGATAGGGACGTGTTGCCTGCGCGCGGTGGCGTGGTGACGACGGCCGCCGCCCTCGGTGAGCGGCTCATCCAGCGGCTTGAAGCGCATGCGCTGACCTTCCGAGTGCTTCCGTAAGCTGGGTCGTAGACGTGGTTGCGGCGTGGGCTGCCCGCCAGCGGCCAAAGTTGCCAGAGCCGTCCAGCTGCTTGCTCACGTTCAGTGCAAACACAGTTTTCCCGCAGCGCGGCGACTTGCCAGGCTTTAGGACCTTTCGCACGCAGACGCCGCCTGTCATAACTGACGATGTATGGTAACCGCGCAGTCGAGTATACCCAGGTACGAACGGGCAATCGTGATCGGCGCCAGCATGGGCGGGCTGGCTGCCGCACGGGCCCTGAGCGACCACTTTCGTGAAGTCGTCGTGATCGAGCGCGACACGCTCTCCTTGGAGCATCCCGAGCACCGGCCGGGTGTCGCGCAGAGCTGGCACATCCATGGGCTGACGATCGGCGGGCAGCGCGCGCTGGAAGAGCTGTTTCCGGGCTTCGTCGACGAAGCGATCAACCTGGGCGCGATGCGCGTCGACGACCGCGCGGACTTCGCGATCTACAACAAATACGGCTGGTCCTCGCGCGTCGAGAGCGAGTTCATCTGCTTGTCGGCCACGCGCATCCTGCTCGAGTTCGCGGAGCGCAAGCGCTTCTTCGCGCTGATGAAGAACGTGCGGTTCCTGAGCAACACGCGCGTGATGGATTTGATCTTCGACAAGTCTGGTGAGCGTCCGCGCGTCACTGGCGTGATCACGAATCGTAGCGACGAGCAGCGGATCACAGCAGATCTCGTGGTCGATTGCTCGGGTCGCTCGTACGGTTGGAAGACGTGGTTCAACGCGCACGAGATTCCGCTGCCGAAAGAGACCGTCGTCGATTCGCGCTGTGCTTACAGCTCGCGCTTCTACCGTCCGCGCAATCCCAGCGAGTTTAACTGGAAGGGCATGACGGTCGAGCCCGTCTATCCGCACCGGCCGCACTGGGGCGTGATCATACCGCTCGAAAACAACGATTGGGTGGTCACGCTCGGTGGCTTTGACGGCAACTATCCGCCGTCCGATGAGCGCGGCTTCCTCGAGTTCGCGCGCAACTTGCCCACGCCCGAATACATGCGTGCGATCGAGCGTGCCGATCCACTCACGAAGGTGCGCTCGTTCCGCAAGCTCGAGATGCGTTGGAATCACTTCGAGTCGTACAACGCTGTTTCGCGCTTCATGGCGATCGGCGACAGCGCTTGGGCGTACAACCCGCTGTACGGGCAAGGCATGTCGGTGGTCGCGAACTGCGCGCGCATCCTGCGCGACATCGTCGACAGCGACAACGACCTCGACACGCTGCCGCGTCGCTACTATCCGCGCGCGCGCAAGTTTGCTTTGCCGCTGTGGGACAGCACAGCGCAGCTCGATCTGCGCTGGCCCGGTGCGATCGGCAAGCGTCCGTGGCACGGCGCGTTGTCGCTGCCAGCGGCGGAGCTCGCTGTGCGCGCGGCTTCGAAGGATCATGCCATCGCTGCAGCCGCGCTGCAGGTGGCGCACATGATCAAGCCTGTGTCGCAAGCGATTACCCCCGGTGTGATGGCGCGGATCGCACGCTACGCGGTGCAAGAGCTGTTTGCGGGTCCGCCGGCGCTTCAGCTCAGCATGCAGCCGCCGCCACAAGGTCGCTTGCAACCTTCGTCGAGTGTCGTCGCAACTTGCTGCGCTTGCTCACAGCGCCCGTGCGCTTGTGATGCTCCGCGGTTGACTGCCTAACGAGACGCGGCTGTCTCACCGCTTCCTGAGCGGGCAGACGGCTCGGCTGTGCCGCGGGCGCGGGCGTTGTTTGGCGAGGGCAGCGCTGTGGCCGCTCAGGCGTCCGTGGAAGTCGGCGTCGCGCATGCTGAAGCGGATGGTTGTTGGTTTGCCGCTGTTGTCGCTGCCGGCGAGCTCCACGACGACCTCGGTTTGGGGGCCCGCGTTTGGCTCGCGTGGGCGCAGCGCGAAGTCGACGCGCACGGAGCTTGCGCCGCTCGCAGCGGCGAGGCTGGCTACGTCGAGCAGCGGGTACGCTTGACCGGTGAAGCGTTCGCCGTCGGCCGCGACGATCTCTCGCTGCTGCTCCGGGCCTTGTGCGAATAAGAAGCGGCCGTCTCGGCGGATGAGTGGGTTCGGCCCGTGCGTGCCACGCGGGCCGCGTCGCCCTGGGCAGCCGGCCCGACTCTCGAAGACTGAGCAAACCTGAACGCCGCGAGCAGCTGCTCGAGACGGCGCTTGCGATCGTGCGCGAGCGCGGCACCGATGCGCTCACGCTGGCCGTGCTCGCGGAAGAAGCGGGCGTAACAAAGCCGATCGCGTACGAGCACTTCGGCACGCGTTCTGGCCTCTTGGTCGCGCTGTACCAGCAGATCGACGATCGCCAGGTCGAACTCATGCGCGCAGCGATCGAACGCACGCCGCCGCGGCTCGCCGAGGTCGCGCGCGTGGTCAGCGAATCGTATGTCGCGTGTTATCGCGAGCATGGCGCGGAGTGGCTCGCCCTCTCCAGCGCGCTGCACGGCGACGAAGAAATGGACGCATTCCAGCGCAAGCTCTTCGACCGCTACGTCGGCGTCTACCGCGACGCCTTTGCGCCGTACGTCCGCGCGAATAAGCGCGAGCTGGGCTTACGCTGCATCTGCGTCGTCGGCGCCGCGGACGCGATCGCAGGCGACATGGTGCAAGGCCGCGTCAACGAAACCAGCGCAATCGCCACGCTAACCTCACTGATCGTGAGCTGGCTTGGCAAACCTAACCGCTGATCGCAGGGTGACGCTCGTGCGGCACGGCGCATGTCGCGACTTCGCGATGATGCGGCGGAAGGTGCGGGCTTCGCCTCTACCGCGCTTCTGCCGCACGCAAGCGATCATCTCGCGTAGGTCGCACGTGGGTAGCTGCTAGCAGGTCGGACGGTTGCTGACCGGGTGCACGAACCATGCGGGGTTTTCGGAGCCCCCTCAAGTGTGCTAGCCCCAAAGCTCAAAGCCGGAGCTCTCACCATGACAGACGCAAATCCCTTGCTGATCGACGTAAGCGACCGCATTGCAACACTCACCTTCAATCGCCCCCACAAGCTGAATGCACTCTCGCTGGAGATGATCTCGCAAGCGATCGTGGCGCTAGAGCGCTTCGCCGTAGATCCCGAAGTCGGCTGCATTGTTGTGACGGGCGCCGAGCGCGGGTTCTGTGCCGGCGGCGACGTCTCGGCCATGAATGAAGCCAACGCTTCTGGTCACGCGCCGAGCTTCGAAGCGCGCGTCGATCGCCAGCGCAACTCGCATCGCTTGTCGGCCATCCTGCACGCGATGCCCAAAGTCACGATCGCAGCCGTCAACGGCGCCGCAGCCGGAGCGGGCTTCGGCATCGCGCTCGCATGCGACCTACGGATCGCTTCGGACAAAGCCAAGTTCACGACCGCCTTCGCAAAAGTTGGCTTCGGCGGAGACTTTGGCATCACATGGCCGCTCGCGCGCATCGTAGGCGAAGGCAAAGCCAAAGAGCTCATGTTCCTGTCCGACATCCTGACAGCCGAACAAGCACTCCAGCTCAGCCTAGTAAATCGCGTAGTGCCCCACGACTCACTCACAGGCACAGTCCGCGAGCTAGCAGGCCGCATCGCCAACGGCCCGCAAGTCTCATACCGCTACATGAAAGAAAACGTGCAGCTATCAGCGACGCAAGACTATCAGTCCCTGCTCGATCGCGAAGCCTGGACACAACTACGCTGCGGCGACACCGAAGACCACCGCGAAGGCGCCAAGGCCTTCGTCGAGAAGCGTTCACCCACGTTCCAGGGGCGTTGAGCGCCACTCGAGGACTGGCGGTCGACATCGTGCTCTCGTGCACTGATGGAACCGCAATCCACCTGAGCGACTTCGGAGCAGCGATTTCAAATGGGCGCTGACCGCTACTCGAGGAACTTGGGATCGGGCCCGGCGCTGTGGTTCGTTTCGCGCTCCTCGGCTGCAGCGCGCGATCGCACACACGCTACTCAGCGAGCGATCCCAAGAGCCCGGGATCGCTCGCGATGTGTGAGCGCCCGAGCCAATTGTCCAGATCGGTCAGCGCGGCGATCCCGCCGCTGATGGCTGCGGTCGCCGCGGGCTTGCCCTGCACGTAGAGTGTGGCCGGCTCTGTGCGCGGATCCAGCACGAGCGCGACGTGTCCCCCCAAACGAAACCAAAACCGACGACCCCGCCAACACCACATAACAGTACGCGGCCGCCCCACGCGCTAGCTGGGCGCGATGGGTTTACGGCAGTGCTTCCCACAGATCTTCGAGATTCTCGATTGCGCGTTTCACCTCAATCTCAGACAGGTGAGCGTCTAACTGTAAGGCTAAGGACTCGCGAGAGTAAGGTGTGCTGCTAAGAATGCTGCGGAGCAGGTCGAGTGCATCGGCCTGATCGACGCTGTCGGCATATCTCGCCAGCTTCCACGCTAACAGTCGCACTGTCGAGGGACGGGTCACCAGTAGGCCAGGGCAGCGAAATACTTCATGCGTCGCGGCATCGTCAGGCGCCTTGGCGTCACGCTCGAATTTCGACGCGTTCTTGTTGAGCCATTTCTCAGGCCAGCCCTTCTCGACCGCAATGATGCGCGCGTACTCAGGCAACTTCTCGCTTGGCTGCGCGCTCAAAACATCGCAATCGCGTGTGCCTGTCACACGCGTCTTGAACTCAAGCATCATCACGGTCCCTCCCGTGATGCGGAGGTGGAGATCGACACCGTCAGCGAGTGCGAGCGCTCCGAGCCGCACGAGAGCTGCCCGCATCTCGTCCGGAGAGATGACTAGGCTCGATGTGCTCATACGAACGAGACATATTTCGCGGAGGCGTAGAAGCCTCGCGAGCGAAGTGGCTCCGGGCTCTCGTCCGCCAAACGCTTCCGCCCTAGGGCTGTATTGCGGGAGTCGAGGTAGAGCGGCTCGCCTGGAATGGCACCCACGGTCGCAGTCCATGCTGGAGGCAGAACGCCCTGCTGTTCAGCGAGCATCTCTGCAGAGGCAGCTGCAAATGCCAACAAGGTCGCGTCACTCGTGTTGGGCCGCGGTAGCAGGCTGGCGTTGCATCGTTCGCTCAGCTCGTGCCACAAGCTTCTTCGCTCCACGTCCTGGCGAGCCAGAGAGGCTGTGGCTAACAATTCTAGAAGGGTCTTAGCTTCGACCATCGCGGCCATGACAATCGTCATATTGCCACGGGTCACGGCTACCAGCAAACCCAATGTATTCATTGGTATGCGCGGTCCCGTCCGTTGTGCACCCGCGCAATCATGCGCGCGAAGAACTATGCGCTCTCATCGCCGCTCGTTGATGCAGCTTTGGTCGAAGGATCAACTGCAGTCTGAGCTGCTGCAGAGCGCCCCCGCGAGCGGCATGAGGGTCGAGATGGTCCGTTGTTCCTCGAGGTTGAGCGTCTCGAGCTGCGACCACCGCGAGAACGGCAGCTGGCTCGCCAAACCCCGGGTAGATCCGATCCAGTTGTTTGCTGTTTGCGAGTCCCAGCCAGCGCAGCTCGCGCAGCGCGCCGAGAGGCCGGACGTCGTCCACCTCGAGAATCTGAGCTCGGTGCCTGCGCGACCGGCTCGCTGCTGATGGGCGCGCCATCGAGCCAAAGCGTGCAGCTGGAACCAGCGAACCGAAGCTCCAAGTGATCCACGGTGGTCGAGGTAACGCGCGCGTAGATCCCGCCGCTTTCACTGGCAGGGAGGGCTGCGCGTCGTGACTGAGCTCGGGCAGGGCAGCGCTGCGCGTTTCGTCGCGGCAGTGTGCGCAGCGCGCCGAGCGGCCGGCGTGGGCTCCTGGTTGGGAGAGGTCGGGGGAGCTGCCCCTACGGGCGCCTGCAGGCTCTGTACGGCAGCTGCTATTGATCCGAACGCATCGTAGGCGGATGGTCCCAGAGCCACAGCGCGCGCATGTCGATTAGACACGCGCAGCGGCGACCAATACTCCGAGATAGCAGAGCCGTTTTCGCGGCTTGTGCCAGCTCCCGAAGAGCGAAAAATTGCTCTCGCGACGACCACGCAATGCAAATCAGTCAGGCAGAAGATTTGTAGAGGAAGATCGTCGAGCCGGTCCCGTTTGTGAGCTCGTAGGTCAAGTGAAACTCGCATCGCTTGATCTTCGCCTTATGGATTACAGGCCTAACGGTTTCACCCGGTTTCACCAAACATCCCCCTCCTGGCCCTCCGTCGTTTCGCGGCTACCGGCTGCTCCATGAGTACTTTGCATTCCCCACGCGCTTTCAGTTCATCGAAATATGCGGCCTAGCAGACGGCACACGTCGCTGCGACACGGATACCTTAGACCTCCTTATCCCATTGAGTCGCTACGACTCGACGCTCGAAGGCAAGATCGAGACGGATCGCGTCGTCCCGTACGCGACGCCAGCGTTCAATCTTTTCCCCCGCGATTGTGATCGCGTAACGGTGCGCGAAGATCGCCAAGCACTTCCAGTCGTTCCTGATAGAGCACATCCACGCGACTTCGAGATTCATCGCGTGCGGCGCGTTCGCGAGTACACGCAAGGCAGCACACATGAACGCGAAGTCTTGCCGAGGGGTGCGCTCTCCTCGGCGGACTCGACATCCAAACTGCAATATCGTTTGGAGCGGCACGAAAGTGTCGTGAGCTCCGCAGAGCGGCGAGGAACAGAGGAGGTCGGCGGGCAGTATCTCGGCGGAGATGTCTTCCTGACGCTGATCGAGAATGCTCCAGAAGCAACCAAGAGCTCGCGGCCAAGGCAGCTCTCGGTGGAGGCGCTCTGCACGAATCGCGATCTGCCGCTGGCGCTCGCGATCGGCAAGGACGGTGCGGACTTCGTGATGACGACTGGCGCGCCCATCACGGCGATTCGCTGCCTTGCAGGGCCGTCGGCACCGCGGAGCAACATTCTCGATGGCGCTGCGAGCTGGCAATTGATCTCGCATCTATCGTTGAACTATCTATCGCTAGGTGAAGCGAACAGTGGCGCAGAGTCGCTGCGCGAGATGCTCAAGATGTACGCGCGGCTCGGTGACCCACGCCTCGCGCATGAAGCGGAAGGGATCCGTGCCATCTCGGCTTCAACGGTCATCCGCCCAATGCCTCAACCCGGGCCGCGCCACTTTGTCCGCGGCCTTGAAACACAGCTGACGTGCGAGTCCAGCTTCTTCCTACAGGGCGCATTCACGCTGGCGTCGGTGCTATCCATCTTCTTTGCCGGCTACGCGTCGCAACACAGTTTTGCCGAGACCGTGCTGCTATCGCGCGAAGGCAGCGAGGTCCATCGCTGGCGTCCAGTACGCGGAATGCGTTGGACCTTCTAGAGCACAGATCGCATTGACTTCGTGACGATTCGATCGCTTACGCAAGGGGATCGATAAGCGGCGATAGCCGTGATCTGGTGCAGCCATCCAGACGGAGGATGGTGATGACACGTTGGACTCCCCCAGTTGCGCTACAACTGGGATGCCGGTAAGAAGGTGACGATCTGCGGCATAACGGTGACCGACCACTTCATGGGCGAGTTTCATCGGCAAGGTCTTGCGCGCGAGTATGATTGCGTTGGTTCGATACGTCGAAAATTGACGTGGAAGCAAGGAGAAGCGCTGTCTCAACCGCAGTTGCGAAATCCAACAGCGGGTCGGTCGTGAGCCAACGCGTTGTGCGCATGGGTGCGTTGCTCATCTGCGTCGCCTGCACTGCGGAGGGTGCTGCGAATAATCAAGATTCCAATCGTATAAGGCCTGAACCTCAAGGAACCCGTTCGATGTCGACCGATAAAGACGCAATCGAGAAAGTGTTAGGATTCGTACTGCCTGACGATGCAACGGTTCTTCTGATCGAGCGCGAGTCCGGGATCGACGACATGTTGCGCGCGAAGGTTGAGATGTCACGCGTAAGCTTCATGTCCCTGGCGCCGCGCCTTCCTGTTCCAATGACGAGCATGACTCGGGGACCTGGACGTTTGAGTGCGGACAAAGGAGACTGGAATCCGCGAGGCACCCCTGGTGTGAAGTCGGGGCAGGTCGCGCTTGCGGCAGGCCGGTACTTGAACATCGGCGTAGCGGAGTCGAGCGAACGCGTGACGTTGTTTGTGCTCGAGCACGGTACCTGACGGGAACTCCCGAGCCGCGGTGCGAGCGGCGCGCACGAGATCGCGCCTGAGGGGACGACCCACGCGTTCGTGCGTGGGTCAGGGTGCCGCGGGTATGGAAGAAGACTGCGCTCCGATTGCGAACTCCACGCGGCGGTTATTGCGACGGCCTTCGTCCGTGCTGTTGCTGTCGATCGGCCGATCAGGGCCGAACCCTGCAGCTGTCAGCCGCAAGGGGTCGATCCCATGTTCGACCAGCCACTTGCGCACGCTTTGAGCGCGCTGCTTACTGAGCTCGCGATTGTGGTTCACACCACCCGAGCTATCAGTGTGCCCTTCGATCTGCACCGCTTTGATCTCCGGGTGATGTGTAAGAACAGCGAGCACCGCGAGTAGCACGTCCTCACTCTCTTGCCCGGGCAGGATCTCCGCGCTGCTTGTCTTGAACTTCACCTGGTCGAGGATCTTGATCTGGTTGTCGCGAATGAATGCTTTGGGGCAGCCATTGCGCGTGGAATCGCTGCTGGCGGGCCCAGCGTCGTTCGGGCAAGCGTCGCTGATGTCGAGCACGCCGTCGCCATCTGAGTCTTTGGGTGCAGGGCAGCCGTGTTTCGCAGGGTCTGAGCTCGCGACGCCTGGTTCATCTGGACACATATCGTTGGCGTCCAAAATGCTGTCGTGATCGCGGTCAGGTGGAGGCGGCGGCGCAGCGCAGCCGTTCTTCGCGGGATCAGCGCTCGCGATGCCCGGATCGTCCGGGCACGCGTCGACCGGGTCTAGCACCGAGTCGTGATCGCGGTCCGCGGGCGGCGCCGGGCAACCATTTTGCACAGGATCGCTCGACGCAGGCCCCGGCTGGAAACCACAGGCGTCGCGGCAATCGTCGATGCCGTCGGCGTCGCGGTCGGGCGGAGGCGGCAGCGCAGCGTGTACGGCGGGGGTCCACTCGACCGACAGCAAACCACGGTGCTGCGGAGAACCGTAGGCCGGGATCAAACCGAAGCCGAAGCCGGCGCCGAGTCGCAGCCCATCGACGACCAAGTAGTGCAGGCCGAGCATGAGCTCAGTGGGCGTCGTGCGCCGCTTGAAGAACTGATCGTGCGTGAGCGACGTGTGCCCGAAGAGCTCCGGGCCGATCACCAGTCTGCGCTGGACGGCGCGAATACCTGCGCTGATCGAGTACGAGACGTTCGTATCGACGTAAATGTCTGCAAACCGTTGTTCTTCAGGGCGAATGTTGACGCTGACGCGCGCCGCGTACACGAACGCATCCAGCTCGCCGGCGAGCAAGAAACGTGGCGAGATCCGCGCCTGACCATCGCCGGAGTAGGTGTCGCGGTCGCCGCTCGGAAGGGACACTTGTAAGCCGACTGCACCGGTGATCGGATCACCGTGCACACCAAACAGTCGAACATCCGCGCCTAGGCGAATGTCACCGATGCTCCCGCCGTCCCCCGGAGGCTCGACCGACACGCCACCCACCGTCGCAGCCCGACCGTCGACGAGCGGCTGAATCGGAATGTTGACTGCCAAGCGCAACCGATCGAGCAGCACGAGGCTCGCGCCTGCGTGCAGCACAAACTGATTGCGAACAATCGATAGCACGCGGTCGTTCCCCGAGTTGCGCGCGGTCAGCGGACGGTACGCCCAATCTGCAACCACGCCGATCGCGGGTCGAACATGACCCCGCAGATCCAACGAGTCGGAGGCGAACCATTCACTGCCGCGCTCCGAGATCTCGAGCACGTTGAGGCTGTAGCCGCGCTGCTGTGCTCGCGCGCTGTTGCAAGCGAGCAGGGTGATTGCAGCGGCACAGAATATTGTGATCCACTGTTTCATGACTGCGGATCCTTTCCTTCGGGTCCTTGTTCGCGCTCTGGCGCTCGCCGCCGTGGGCGGCGCAGCCACAGCCCGATGGCGAGCATCAAACCGAGCCATTTCCACGGTCGCTCCAGGCTCGTCGACATCGCGTTGCAGCCGCCGCTCAAACGATTGACTGTCGGCGCAGCTGCCTGATTGACGCACTTGCCTCCGATGCAAGCGTTGCTAGCGCAGTCCGCGGCGACCTCACAACCGTCGCCGTCCTTTGTCGCACAAGTGTTCGTGAGCGGGTTGCATGCGCCGGTCGCGCACTGCGATGACCTGCGATCCTCGCTGCACGGCTCGTGCAGCGAATCTGCGAGCAACACCGCGCCGTCCCGCTGCTTAGCGACGCAACTCCTCGTGCGGCCATCACAATACATGCTGGCGCCGCAATCAGCGTCCGACGTGCACTCGCTCGGCGTACGCTCCGCGATGATGCACGCGCCTGTATGAACCTCGCAGACAGGTGCTTGCGCTGGGCAGTTGTCACTCGCGAGCGCATTGGGTTGTGCAGGGTTGAGCTGTGTTTGGCGGGTTGATTCAGCTTGGTCGGACACACAGTCGTTGTCCGAGTCGAGGTCGCGGAAGTCGGGAATGCCGTCTTCGTCCGTGTCGGCCGTGCTCTCGAGCTCATCGCTCAGCGAGTCGCCGTCCGAGTCGGTGTCGAGATAGTCAGGCGTGCCATCGCCGTCGGTGTCCGCGATCTGGCTGCGTCTGTCGCGGGCTTCGTCAGCATCGCTGATTCCGTCGTTGTCCGAGTCGGAATCGCGGTAGTCAGGAGTGCCGTCCCCATCGCTGTCTGCGGGCTCGGCGCCGCTGCCTCGCTCGTATGCGTCAGGTAGCGAGTCGTCATCGGAGTCGAGGTCCACCGCGTCGGGTCGACCATCGCCATCGGTGTCGATCGCACCTTCAGTTGCGCCGGAGCGGGTCTCCTGACTGTCACTGATATCGTCACCATCACTGTCAGACTTGGTGCGGCTCGTGCCCCAAGCGATCTCGTGGACATCGCTGACGCCATCGCCATCGCTGTCACCATCGAGATAGTCAGGAACACCGTCTTGATCTGTGTCTACCGCCTTTTCGACTGAGTCCAGCCAGCCATCACCATCCGCGTCCGTGTCGCGGTAGTTGGGAGTGCCATCCAGATCTGTGTCGGGCGGATGCGTCGGATCGGAACCGGCTTCGAGCCTGTCGGCAATGCCGTCGCCGTCCGAGTCGGTATCGCGCGCATCCGGCACGCCGTCGCGATCCGTGTCGACCAGCACGCCCTCAGGCGCCTCCACGGAGTCGGGGATGCCGTCGTTGTCGCTGTCGGGTGAGTTGGGGTTAAGCCCAAGCTTCGCTTCGAGCTCATCGGAGATGCCGTCGCCGTCTGTGTCGACTAGGCACTTGCCAGCGCCGCTCATGACCGAGCAGACGGCCGTGCCCTGGCATTGATTGCTGCCTGCGCGACATCCGGGCACACACGCATGTGACGCGTCGTCGCAGATCTTACCCGAAGCCGCCTCGCCGCAGTCGGGGTCCGCCGCACAACCGTGTGTGCACAAGCCGAGCTCTGTGTCACAGCGGTCATTGCCTGGCTCGGTGCAGTTGTCGCTCGCGATTGCGTTGGGTGACCGCGCAACGAGCAGGCCAGCCGTGGTCTCTAGCTGATCAGGCAAGCAATCGTTGTCGCTGTCTAGATCCAGATAGTCAGGTATTTCGTCCCCGTCCGTGTCACGCGGCATCGACGGATCTGTACCTGCTTCCAGCACGTCGCGGATGCTGTCGTTGTCACTGTCTGTGTCGAGATAGTTGGGGAAGTTGTCATTGTCGTTGTCGTTGTCCGTCTCGACCTTGTCTGGGATCAAGTCTCCGTCGCTGTCCACGTCGCGCCAGTTGCCGACGTTGTCGCGATCCGGGTCAGATACACCCTCGTCGAAGTCGAGGATGTTGTCGTTGTCGCTGTCAGTGTCGAGCATGTCAGGCGTTTCGTCGCCATCGGTGTCTGCGAGTTGCTCGCCCGAGCCAGCGTGTTCGACGGAGTCGTTGATCCCATCGTCGTCACTGTCCGTGTCGCGGTAGTCAGGGACGGAATCGCCGTCCTTATCGCGTGGATCGCTCGGCGTGGCCCCGGCCTCAATTTCGTCTCTCACGCTGTCATTGTCTGAGTCGACATCGAGGTAGTCCGGCGTCAGGTCGTTGTCGGTGTCGACCAGCGTTCCGTTGGTCGTCTCGACTGCATCGGGGATTTCATCGCCATCGCTGTCATCATCGACGTAGTCCGGCTTCTCGTCGCCGTCCGAGTCGCGCGGATGTTGCCCGTTCGAGCCCGCTTCGACCTGATCCGAGACGCCGTCGCCGTCACTGTCGAGATCGAGGAAATCGGGCAAGTCGTCGTTGTCAGTGTCTGTCAGTCCCTCACAGTCACATTGTTCGACGCGATCCGGAATGGTGTCGCCATCACTGTCGAGATCCAGATAGTTCGGGATGTTGTCGTTGTCAGGGTCTGAGGTCCCTTCCAGCGCATCCAACACGTCGTCGCCATCGCTGTCGACGTCGCGCCAGTTGCCTTTGCTGTCCTGGTCGGGATCGTTTACGCCCTCGACCAAGTCCGGAATGTCGTCTCCGTCGCTGTCCAGATCGATGCGGTCGGGCGTCTCGTCGTCATCGGTATCTACAGCGGCGCCGGTGTTGTTGGACTCCACTGCGTCGCTGATCAAGTCGTCGTCTGAGTCGAGATCTAGATAGTCTGGTGTTTCATCGCCGTCTGTGTCGACAGGCAATCCCTGCGCGCCGCGCTCATTCGCGTCGCTAACGTGATCTCCGTCGGAGTCTGCCGAAAGATAATCCGGCGTCCCGTCGTTGTTCTGATCATTGGGTGCGGTGCTAATGATGCCGCTGCCAGCGGCAGTCTCCACCGCGACCGGGATACCGTTGACTGGATCGACTGCACCCGCCACTGCGCCGCTGTTGTTGGTGTGCAGCGCGATCCCGGGCACCGCCTCGTAGGCGTCTGCGATGCCATCGCCGTCGCAGTCTGTGTCGATGAAGTCAGGAACATCGTCCTCGTCCGTGTCGCGCGGGAGTGCCCCTGCGCCGCGTTCGGTGCTGTCGAGGATGCCGTCGTTGTCCGAGTCCAAATCGAGATAGTCGGCGATCTCGTCCCCGTCCGTGTCCAACGGGTTATCGAGATCTGCGCCTTTTTCCAAGTAGCTCGCGATGCCGTCGTTATCGTTGTCTACGGGTCCGGTGAAGGTCGCGTTGACCTTGGCTGCGAGGCCGGAGGTCAGGACCACCACGTTGGAGGTGACTTGATTCTGCGAGGCGTTCGTCGTGCCTGTGCCTCCGGTCGTCACGGTCGCCGTGTCTACCAACCAGTGGTCGCGCACAGTGGAGATGCGAGTCTTGTATGTACCGATAAGCAGCGTCGGGAACGCGTAAGCACCTGTACTGTCAGAGACCGCGACGATCGGTCTGTCGTCTGCATCCTCGAGAGCGTTGCCGCTCGCATCGAGCAGCTCGACGCGCCCACCGACGACCGGCGCGGAAGCCGGCCCGCGTAACACGCCGCTCAGTGTCGCGCCGCAGATCAGTGGATCTGTTTCATTGGTCGTTGTGATCTGTACTGTTGCCGGTGTGAAGTCGGCCTGAGTCTGATTCTCGAGGTCGACACTGCCGGAGCCGGTCACTGGCGTCGAAGCGGTCGACGGGATCAGCGTGGGGAGAAGACCTCCACCATATGGGCAGGCCGCTTGCGCGACTGTGTTCCAACACAGCTCTGGCGCGCGTCCGATCGCGCGGAAGCGAGCGTTCGCCGTGTTCAGGTCGGTTAGGCCTGTGTAGTTGACCTCGAATGTTGGCGTTTGACCGCTGGCCGCGAGTGAGAGCGTCGAGATATTGAGCGGGTGCGATCCGTCGAGTAGGACTCCGACCCAGCCGGGAATATCGACTCCGGAGCTGTCTTTGATGGTGACACTTGCAGTGGTGTAGCCGGTCGGAGCGGGACTCACCAAGGTGAAAGAATCCCAAGAGCTGATCGTTGGTTGGTCACCACAAGCGAGTCGCGGGAGCGCGATGGCCGCTTTGAACGTGGAGATCGGTGGTGGGGCCTTGCAGCCTGAGGTGCCGGTGGGGATGTCCCACGTCTTGATGATGCCCGCGTCACCGTTGGTCCACAAACAGTTCGAGTTGAGCGGATCGAGGACGGCGGAATACGCACGTCCGATGGGCCCGACTGGAAAGTGAGGGCATTGCGCGCCCGTGGCGACGTCGAAGCAATCCATCTGGTCGCCAGGGATCGGGAAGAACACCTTAGTGATGGATATGTCCTCGCCATTGACCGAGTCGGCACAGCACGAGTGAGCAGGGTTGTTCTGCCTGTAAGTGGGGTAAGACTCCGGCAAGTCATGCGCAGTGCCGTCCAGCTTGTAGCAGACGTCTTGTGCACAAACGTTCCGCACAACTCCGTCGGGACTGGGCACGCCGATGATGGGCTGGTACGAGCCGACCTGCGGCCACGACATATCTGCGCATGCCGCTTTCGTCGCGGGATCGAAGCACGAGATCTGACCGTTGGAGAGCACGTAGATCTTGCCGTTGATCGCGTTGATGCCGGAATACGTGATGTCCGTCCCGCCGAAGCCCGCGTACGGTTGGCCTGCGCACGGAGCGCCGGCCCCGTTGTTTCCGTCTAGATCGAGGCAGGTGAGCGCGCCATGCAGCGCATCCATGCTGTAGAGCTCGCGACCCACGAGCTCCAGATCGATATGCTGGTTGTAGTCCCAGACGCCGCTGAACGCGGGAACGAACTCGTTGGCGCACGCGACCGGCGGCGTGGTCGAGGTTTCTAAGCACTGCCAGCCGCCGTTCCCGTCGCCGTTGAAGGTCTCGTGCCACATGCGCAGGTTCGTCGGGTCGACGTAGCCGGTGGACCGATAGCTCGTGTGATAGAGCGCAAACGGCCAACCTTCGCCGCATGAGCTGCCATCTGCCGTGTTGCGGCACATCACTGTCGCGGGGCCGTCGTGGTGATGCACGTTGTAGACGCGTCCTCGGTCGGGACTGAAGAAAATATTCCAACCGTCACCCGCCGAGCCGCCGGCGAACTCTGCAGCCGCTGGCGGCACCGAGGCATTCGCAGTCCCCACGACAAATTGGCTGCCGTTGAGCGAACCGTCCGAACGGTAGTTGCCGGTTGCTTTGACACTTGTAACGCTGGCCCAGCCTTGTGGTGTCGACGGCGCCGCTAAAAGCTCATCGATGCCGGCGAAGTAAGTGAGCGACCAGTTCTCTGGTCCGACCGGCGGGCCTTGCAGCACGAGGTGTGGATCCCACGAACCTTGGATCACCTGACCGACCAACGCGGGATCGTCGATGACCGGTGCTTTGACTACAAAGTTGACCGGCGCGCCGATGGTGGGCGTCTGATCTGTCGCGCTGATGGCGATCGCGCCGAGGTTAGGCGCGTCCAGCCGGCTCTTGATGATGCCGACCTCGCGCGGCTGCGTACCCGTGCTCTCGCCTCCGCCGCTGCAAGCGGCAAGTGTAAGCAGAGTGATAGACGCTGCAAGTCCTCGAGACATCGGTGTGGCTCCTAGCTGATGAGTGCGAGCTCTGCGAACGCGGGACAACGTGCGGCTGAGGTGGTGCTGGCATGTCCGTGCTGACTCAGCGTTCTACAACACAGCGTTCGCGCATGCTCAACGCTATGCCTCGCGCCGTGACTCGCCCCTTACGACGTTCGAGCATAGAAGAACGCTTTGCGCTTTGAAACGTGAACATGGGTCGGCGCGCTATAAAAACGCTTTTCGTGATGATGCGTTCATGTCTCGTTATCCAGCGCGTTTGCCGCAGCTTGTGCTGCGCATGCTCAAGCAGCGTCAGCTGATGCTAGTCAGCTCGATCAGCCGCAGCCATTGGCGGCGAGCTACGCACGTCGAAAAAACGCAGAGGTTCTGTCGGCATGGCAAGCGGACCATCGACACTGCCCCAGACCTACCTGTGCATCGCCAAAGGTCAAACGCCACACCGGAAGAGCTGCCGTACGAAGCAAGGGCACGAGTAGGGCGCTCGGGGGGAGCACACTCCTTCAGTTGCGCAGGCTAGAGGCGGGTCACGCGTTCGTGAGGGGGCGGCAATTGCGCGCAGCGCTGGCCAAAGTGTCGCACGGGCCCAGAAACGTTGACGACGTGAGACGAACAGGTCATGTCAGCTCCATGCCAGAGCTAAAGATCCGACAAATTGTGTTCGCGGCGCGCGACTTGGCCAGCACCGTCGCGCAGCTCAGCACCGGGCTCGGCGTCAACGTCGCGTACCGTGATCCGCTGGTCGCCGAGTTCGGCCTGCAGAACGCGCTGATGGCGATGGGCGATCAGTTCATCGAGGTTGTGTCACCGACGCGCGAGGACACCGCAGCCGGTCGTCACATCGATCGTCACGGGGACTCGGCGTACATGCTGATCTTGCAGACCAGCGATTTGGACCGCGACCGCGAGCGTTTGTCGGAGCTCGGCGTGCGTCTGGTTTGGGAGGCGGACTACCCGGACATTCGCGCGGTGCACGTGCACCCGAAAGACATCGGCGCTGCGATCGTTTCGCTCGACGAGCCGACGCCCCCCGAATCGTGGCGCTGGGCAGGGCCCGACTGGCAGCGACACGCTGCGAAGAGTGCATCTGGAACGATCGTAGAATGCACGATCGGCGCGGTGGATCCCGCCGCGCTATGTAAGCGCTGGTCGCAAGTGCTCGGCGCTCCCGCATCCGCGGATCATCACATTGAGCTCAGCGGCAGCAGCCTGAAGTTCGAGAAAGCGGAGCGCGATCTGATCGTCGGCTACCGCATCGCAGCCAAGGATCTAACACTACCGTCACAAGAGCTGGCGCTCTGTGGCACGCGTTTTCAGCTGAGCTAATGCGTCACTATGATCACGGTGTGTTGTCACACCGTGTGCGTCCAAAGCGCGGCGAGCCTTCACGGCGGCGGTCTACGCCGCTCGGATCCCGTGCACGTTGCGGTGACCGAGACGCGCACCTGATCTGCTTTCTCATCGTGTTGCACATTGAACTTCGGCACGACGATGTGTCCAATGGCTGGGCGCGTTTCGCAGTAGACGTCGCCCCTGCAGTTTCGTTGCGCGCAATCAACACTCGGCACTTTGCTGTTTGAGATTTCGAGCTCCGCTTCATGCTGAACACTGCCAGCCTCTCAACACTTCCGCAGAGCACCCACGAGCTCTACGCGCAGATGCTGTACGTCGCGCTCCAACGCCTCGGGCTCGATGCGCACGCCTACCTCGACGATCCGGAGCGCGCACGCGCCGCGAGCAAAGCGCTCTCGGTGCTCTGGCTCGCGATCGAGCTGGCAGCGAGCGAGGCGCCGCCGGCTGGCTTGCAAGAAGGCCGCTTCGAGCGCACGCGCGCGCTGCCTTCGCTCGAGCAGTTGCGTCCGCTCGCGAGCGGCCTCGAAGAAGCCGCACGCGAGCAGCTGTCGGCGTTGAGTAGCTCGGGGCTGCTGGATGTCGAGCCTGACCTCTGGGAGCGCCTGGTGCCTCGGCGCGGCACTGACGTGATGTCAACGCTCGCGCTAGCGTGGCTCGCCGAAGCCGCTGTGCTCGGCGATGAGCTGGTCGTGTGGCTCTCGAACTCCAAGGTCCTACGGCGCGTGATCGACGCGCTGGCTTTCTTGCTCGAGGAGACGCTGCAAGCAGGCCCGGCGCTCGTCGCTGCTCATGTTCCGCTGTCACAGAGCGTCGTCTCCGAAGCAGAGCGCAACGCTTTGATCGACGTGTGGAAAGCCGAAAACAACCCAAGCAAGACGAGCGGTATCGTGCTCAAGGAAGCGCCCGCCATTCCGCCCGCGCTCAAATTCAGCGAGCCCGATCCCGGCTGGAGTGCGCCGCGCCTGTTCATCTTCGCGGCAACCTCACTGTTGCTCTTAATCGTGCTTGGCTTGCTCCTAGCGCACTGATCACGCTGCTCTGATCGAGCCCGAGCCCGAGCCCGAGCCCGTGCTCTTTCTTCCGAACACGTCGCAGCGCGCGCGCGCCCCATATCCCACGACCACCTTCATCCCTGCATGGCGACCACCCATAGGTGGTTGCGTAGCTGCAGTGGACAAAAGTGTGTGACCGCATCTCCTCGGCGAGTGCTGGACACTGCGCTGCAACATTGCACTGCACACGCTGAGCACGTGAGCCCTGCGCGGCGTGCGCTTCCTCACCCGCCCGCGCGTCTTTACCGACGAGGAGCTGAAGCAGCTCGGTTAAATGGATGAGAGCCGGCGAAGCGGAGGCGCTTCGCCGGCCCTTATGTGTTTATGCCAAGGAGATCAGCGCGGGTACGCGACTGACGAAGGCAAGTTGTAAGTCTGTCCGACCAACCAGGGCGTGTTGCTCCAGCCCGTGCGGTTGCCGCCGTACGCTCCGAGCGAGCCGCCCGAAGCGGTGCCCGGGACGGTGATCGGCGTGTTGATGGCGGCCGAGCCGCTGCTGAGCGTCACGCGCAGCTGACCGCTCTGCACGTAGGCCGTGATGCGCGACTTGCCAGTTGTCCAACCGGTCTGGTTGGTCATCTCGTTTGCCAGCTCGGTCATGGTCGCGTTGACCACCGGTGTGTTGGCGTTGAATACCGCGCGATACTTCGCGAGCATCTGGTCGAGCACAGGGTAGAGGATGCGATCCTCAGCCAAGTTCGACTGGTGCGCGTAGTGGGCGCGCGGGCTGTTCTGCACGGTGTGCAAGAGCATCATGCGCGCTTCGTACGGTACGATGTACGAGTCGAAGCCGGTCTGGATGTTGAGCGGCGCAATGCAGGTCGAGAGCGGGTTGTTCTCGCACAAGCCGCTGCCGCCGTTGGCTGCTGACGTGTAGATCCAGTTGTACTCATCGGCCATCTCAGTCTTCTTGCCGACGTTGTAGTAGATGTTCATCGGATAGCGCGGACTGGTCTTTCCGGAACCGATGGTGCGTTGCGCAGTTTCACGCGAGTTGTCCGAGCCGACCACGCGGATACCCGCAGCGGTAAACGCACGAGCCAAGTTCGGGTTGTCCGAAGGCTCTTGTGGTGTGCGACGCAGACCCGAGTGCTCACCCGTCACGAGCTCGCCGCTCAAGATGTTCAGACCGCGCTGTGAGCCAAACAGTTGGTTCTGACGGATCTGATTGTAGACGTCGTTGTAGCTCGTCCACAGAATGTTGCCGCGCGCGTCGCGGGCACACTGCCAGGGCGACACCGAGAAGTCCTGGATGCAGCCCAGGTACAAGTGGTCATTCGTGTGATTGACCCAGCGGAAGTTCGCGCGCGTTTGCAGGAGCTTCGTGCCGAGCGGGTAGGTTCCGTTTGCGGCGATCGCGCCGTCGTAACCACCACCGTTGTACACCATGTCAAGCTTGAGGTTGTTGGTGTTCTGCCACGCGATCAGATGGTCGACATCCTGCGTTGTCATCAGAATGTCGGGCTCATCGACAGTCGCAGGACAGTCGTCGCCGATGGTGCAGTTGTTCTGGATGCTCCAACGCGCGTCCGAGAGGAACACGTCGTCGATGTGCATCGTCCACCAGTTACGCTCCGTGCCCAAGTGCACGCCGTAGGTCAGCCAGTTGAAGATGCCGTTGTACAGGGCATGTGTCTGGAACTGATATTGGTTCAGCGAGCTGGTGATCACCATCTGCTCGCGACCGTTGTCGTTGTACACGCCGACCAACACGCCTTGCGACGCGGTCTCCGGAATGCCGACGTTCGCGTACGAACGGAACGTGCGCTTGTTGACCGTATCGTCCGCGAGCGGCGTGGCCAGGTAGCCGTACGTCTCCCAGACCTCGGGATCGACGTTATCGAATGGCACGGGGCCATTCAGATAACCGAAGTGATTGGCGCGACCATCCGCGGTCACTTGCGCGGTGTAACCGTCCAGCGGGCCCAGGTAACCTGGGTTCGCGGGCCAGTTCAGACCGACCGCAGGGCTCGGATACACGTACGCATCGAGCTGGCGGATCTTGAACTCGCGCTCGAACTTCTCGAGCGCGGCTTTCTCCGCCGCCGACAGCTGCGTTGGGTTTTCGCTTGGCAGCACCACCGCTTGGAACTTGGCGCGTCGAATGAAGAGCGACACGGTATCTGCCAAGTAGCTGTCGGTGATCTGTTGGCGCCCTGAGCGCGTGAGATCGATCTCGGTATAAGGGATCATGCCCTCATCGAGACCGGCCTTGATCATCGAAGTGCCGACGTCTTGCGCGGATAACACGAGGACTTTTAGATCCACGCGCCGTGCGAGTACGAGTTGTGCTTCTGCAGTATTGGGTTTGGCAGCGAAGCCCCCCGCAAGACCGCAAACACATGCCATCCAAGCCGCAGCGCGGCTCGGCCACGTGACGTTCCCTTTCATCGCCTGACTCCGTTGCTGACTGGTATGTCGAAACGGCCAAGCGCCCGTCAGATGATGCTGACTAGTACGGTGCTCACCGGACGTCTCGTTTGGAGACGTACTTTTGTCGACACGTCCGAGCTTGAAACACCCCCCCAGTTGTGTCCAGGTGATGTTGTCATCTTTGAGTCAGTCTGCGCTACAACGCCAATCTTGCGCCGCTCGGTTCGCCAGGAGGATCAAACACTTACCACGGCTCACGCGGGATGGCTCCAATGTACGATTTCTGCAGCTGACGGCGGCTGCAGCTGATGGCGGCGACACCATTCGGTGTTTCGCCACGCCCGCGTCACGCAGCCCATTGTGCCAGTGAAAGCTGTGACGCTCTGCAGTGGAATCGAGCGTAGAAAATATGAGATCTGACTGTTAGATGCGCCGCGTACAGCGAGCGTCATACGAGAGGAATCGCCACGGAACGACAGGACCGCCGAAGAACGCCAGAAGTCGAGAAGAGGCTCCGCGGGTTCATGCACACGCGTGCGCAAAGTGCGCGGAGCTCATCTCTGTCTTATTCACTGGGCGTTCCTTGGCGCCTTGGCGGTTCAAATTCTCTCGCCACCGAGGCACCACGTGATCAGCGAGCCTTGGGGTAGATCGCGTAGCTCACAGTGATCTTCGCTTCTCCGAGCACGTGACCTTGCAGAGCCTTCTTCGCATCGGCGAGCGCGAAGCCGCCGCTCAGGTTGAGCGAGGGTAGATCCAGCGCGTACACAGTGAACGTGTAGTGATGCAGACGCTCATCGTTGAAGGGCGGCCACGGACCATCGTAGCCGGCGTATTGCCCTTCGAGATCCTTGTCGCCCCTGAACCAACCCGTGTAGTCGTTCAATCCGCGCACGCCATGACTGACTTTGCCCGGCGCTTTGCCGCGCGCGGTCATGCCTTCGGCGTCTTCACCTTCTCGGAGCTCGGTCGTGCTCGCAGGAATGTCCACGAGCAGCCAGTGCACAAATTCTGTGCGCGGCAGATCGTACGGAACCGTGCGATCAGGCTTGTTCACGTCGTCGGGCTTGGTGGGCACATCGCGATCCACGCACGTCACGACGAACGACTTGGTCCCCGCGGGTGCGCCAGACCACTTCAGGTGAGGACTCTTGTTTGCGCCTGGTTGGGCGCCGCCCGGAGCAGGAACACCCATCGCGTTGGCGGTCGGCATGCGCTGACCGTCGATCAAACTTTGGCTCTCGAGTTTCATGAATCCTCGCTTGGTTGCAGAGCCTCGCAGCGTCGCAGATCCTCCGGGAAAAGAAAGCGTCCTGAGCGCGCGCCCCGTGGTCACGATCGCGCGCCGTCGCGTGCGACGCGCGCGCGAAATCGCACCACGTGTGATCTTCTTCTTGCGTGAGGCGCTCGGAATCGGCAGCCACACAGGCTCCGCCGAGATCCGTCCGTTCTCCAGCGTGAGTCGCACGTGATGACGCTCTTCCGAATGCGCGCCTGCACGGTAGCGCGGCACACGCGCTGCGTTCACGTGCACGAGCCCATGCCGCTCCACGAGCCATGCGCGCTCACCGCCGCCGCGCACTGCGTGGTGCATGTGCCCAGCCACTACACCGAGCACGCGCTTGCCGCAATCGCGCGCGTACTGCAGCGCCTCGCCCAAATCAGGATCGCCCCAGTCGCCATCGCCGGTGCGGAAGTCACAGCCGAAGATCGCGTGCCGCGAGCTGCCGAGCCCGCTCGGTCCGTTGTGCGCGAGCACCAAGATCTGCTGACTTTCGGGCACCGCATCGAACAGCGCACACAGGCGATCCACCGAATCGGTCATGCGCCGCACATTGAAGCGACTCGCCAAATAGCGGCGGAACGCGAGCCGCGGACCGCCCAACGAATGCGGACGCGCGGCGAGCACCGTCAAGCCGTGCGCTTCGAACGGATGCAAGCTGTAGCCGCACAGGGGAATCGGCGAGAGCGCGTTGGCGAGCGCTTGCACGCGGGCGGTCATTCGCAGCGCGAGCGCCTCGCGCGCAAGGTCGGGCGTGCGCATGAGCACCTCGGCGGCGAGCTGCGGCGCGGTCACGGCGTCGTGATTGCCCGGCAAGACCAGCGCGGGTGTCTTCATCTCGGCGATGTCGTGCGCGACCCGCAGCGCGCCATCCAAGCCGAACCCGGCGAGATCACCCACGAACAGCACGAGATCGTAGCCACAATCATCGAGCGCTCGCGTATCACGCTCGTCCCAGAGCAGATGAATGTCACCAACCACCGCGATACGCACGCCCTGAGCTATACATGAGGGCGCCCGCTTCGTTAAGGCTTGGCTGGCTGCTTTCCCCCTGGTGGGGATTCGGGCAGGCTACGCGGTGTGTCCGCACCATCCAAGTCGCTGATCGACGACCTGTCCGAGCTCACATGGTTGCCACCTTGGACTGCGCTGGAGCCCGCTGACGCGGCGCAGCATGAGCTGACACTGTCCACGGTCGTGTCCGATCAGCACCCCTTGCACGGTCGCGGGGGCAAGGCTGTGGCGAGCCGGGTCGACGATGCAGACGACGTCCTGTTCGTCGTCTCCGGGCCGGACGCGCTGTGCGTCGTGAACCTGGCAAGCGCGACCAAGCCTTCGGCCACGCGGCCGTTCTTCATGTTGTTCAGCGCGGTGTCGGAGTTCGAGCAAGGCTGCATGCTGCCCGATCATCTCGAGCACACCGACGAAGACGTGTAGCTAGAGCGCCGAACAGGTCGAACCGCCGCGCTTCCGCGGTTTATCGGGACACTGCGCTCCCGCGGACCCCCTCAACACAGAACCACTATGCCTCGTCGGCCCGCGACACCCGCTACACACGCGCATCCATCGAAGTTTCAACCTGTTCGGCGCTCTAGGCTTTCAACAAGCCCTGCCGCTCGATGAACTCGATGATCTTGTCGAGCCCTTCGCCGGTCTTGAGGTTGCTGAAGATGAAGGGCCGCGCCCCGCGTTGAGCGCGCGCGTCGCGATCCATCACCTCGAGCGACGCACCGACGTGCGGCGCGAGATCGATCTTGTTGATGATAAGCAAGTCGCTCTTGGTGATGCCTGGCCCGCCTTTGCGCGGGATCTTGTCGCCCGCTGCGACGTCGATCACATAGAGTGTGAGATCTGACAGCTCGGGACTGAACGTGGCTGCCAAGTTGTCGCCGCCGCTCTCCACGATCACGAAGTCGAGCTTGCCGAAGCGCTCGAGCAGCGAGTCCACGGCGGCGAGATTCATCGATGCGTCTTCGCGGATCGCGGTGTGCGGACAGCCGCCGGTCTCTACACCGATGATGCGCTCTGCGGGCAAGGCTTCGTTGCGCACGAGAAACTGCGCGTCTTCCTTGGTGTAGATGTCGTTGGTCACGACCGCGATCTGATAGCGATCGCGCAACGCGCGGCACAAAGCATTCACGAGCGCCGTCTTGCCGGATCCCACAGGTCCGCCCACGCCGATACGTAATGTCTGACTCATGACTTCTCCTATGACCGAAATAACCGCGTGTACTGTGTCTCGTGGAGCGCGCTCGCGAGCGCGAGGCCGGGCGTAAACGCGCCGATGTCTTCGTCGGGCAGCGCCGCGGCCTTTGCCACGCAAGCGGGCAGGGCAGCGATGAGCTGGCTCAGCAAGTTCTGTCCCGCGGTCTGCCCGAGCGGAATCAACCGCACCGCCGCGCTCACTTGCCCTTCGGCTTGCGCCCACATGAACCCGAGCAGCGCGTTCGCCTCTGACAGCTGCGAGCTCACCGCTGCGAGCGCAAACATCGTCGCATAACAAACATCATTGCGCTTACAGAACCCTTCGGCGCGGGCGACTCCTTGGCTCACCAACAAACGCGCAAGCGCCGCTCCGAGCTGCGTATCCTCCAGCCTCAGCTCCGAGCTCTCACGACTCGCGAGCAAAAAACCATTCCAATGCGCGACAGCGTCATCATCTGCTGTGGAAAACGCGCGCTGCAGCCGTAACAACACAGGCGCATCGAGCCGCGCGGTAGTGTGCACCGCAAGCCCGACGATCCAATCCGCAGCGCTCGGCTCATCGTGCACAGCCCCACAGTGCACCGCATATTCGAGCGCCCGCGAATAAGCGTAAGCCCCGATCGGCAAACTGGGACTCACAAACCGCAACAAGCTGAGCAACGCCCCAGCGTCCTGCCCCGGCCGCACATCCGTCTCGCCGTCCCCAGCGCTCATGCGCCCGGCTCCAGCGCGCGCAAACGTTCGCCCGCAGCCACGCCGCGAAAGCGCGCCTTGCGTCTAGTGCCAGTGTCTGTTGCCCCCGAGCCCGTGCGGAAGCGCGCATCGCGTCCAGTGTGAGTGTCCGTGCTCGTGAGAGTGAATGCCGCCCAAGTGTTCATGCGAGTGGCCCCGTCTACTGTGCTCGTCCAAGCGGACGCGGCTCTTCCGACCGTGCGAATGGCCGCGGCCCTCGTGCACGCGCGCAAGCGCACTTCCCAGCAAGTGCGACCGGCCATGCCCTTCGTGCCTTTGCGCGCGGCCGCGCGCGTGCACGCCGTTGCGCTCGCGTCCCCCCGAGTGGCCACTGCCCTCGTGTCCGTGCAAACGCGCGCTGCGCGTCTAGTGCGAGTGGCCATGCCCCTCGTGCCCGTGTGCGCGGTCGTCGTGCGAGTGCTCATGCGCATGCGTGTGGTCGTCGTGCGAATGCCCGTGGCTGTGCGAGTGACCGCCCGCGTAAGCACCGCCTTCAGGCTCGAAGGCCGCCGTGCGCTGCGTGACTTGCAGACCCAGCGCCGCAACCATCGCGTCGAGCACATGGTCGTGCTGATAGCGCAGCGCAGCGCGCTCGATCTGCAACGGCACATGCCGATTCCCAAGATGATAAGACGCGCGCGCAAGCAACACCGCATCCGCGCTCGTCACATCCGACACCGACTCGACCGCCGCCCGCACCAACAAAATCTCGCCGCTCTCAGCGGCAAGCAAATCCCCATCCCGCAACGAGCTCCCACGCTCCAGCACGATCGCCACCTCACGCCCGCTCTCCGCCCGCGCGCGCAGCCGACTCTTCTTGCGCTCATCGTACGGGAGAGACAACACATCACTCGGCGTTCCGGTAAGCACCCGGCGTTCGACTCGCAGCATGGAAACTCCTAGAACAGAAAGTAACGTTGCGCGAGCGGCAGCACGCTGGCTGGCTCACAGGTGAGCAGCTGACCATCAGCCCGCACCTCGTACGTTTGAGCATCGACCTCGATCTTCGGCATGTAGTCGTTGTGCACGAGGTCGCGCTTAGTCACCTTGCGCGTGTCGCGCACGGCGACAGTCTGTTTGCGCAACCCGAGCTTCGCACCGATCCCAGCAGCCTGCGCCGCCTGCGACACAAACAACGCCGCTGTCGCTGCAGCACCACCCGGCAGCGCGCCGAACATTGGCCGATAGTGCACCGGCTGAGGCGTAGGAATCGACGCATTGGGATCGCCCATCGGCGCCGCAGCGATCAGCCCGCCGATCATCACGAGCGATGGCTTCGCACCAAAGAACGCAGGCCGCCAAAGCACGAGATCCGCGCGCTTGCCCACCTCGAGCGAGCCCACCTCATGCGAGATGCCGTGCGTGATCGCAGGGTTCAGCGTGTACTTCGCGATGTAACGCTTCACGCGAAAGTTATCGCTGTCCGCGCTGTCAGGCGCCAACGCCCCGCGCTGCGCCTTCATCTTGTGCGCGGTCTGCCAGGTGCGAATGATCACCTCGCCCACGCGGCCCATGGCCTGCGAGTCCGAGCTGATCATGCTGAACGCCCCGAGGTCGTGCAGAATGTCTTCAGCCGCGATCGTCTCGCGCCGAATCCGCGACTCCGCAAACGCCACATCTTCCGGCACGCTCGGATCGAGGTGATGACACACCATCAGCATGTCGAGATGCTCGTCGACCGTGTTGACCGTGTACGGCCGCGTCGGGTTGGTCGACGATGGCAACACATTCGGCAAGCCAGCCACCTTGATGATGTCCGGCGCGTGCCCGCCGCCAGCACCTTCCGTGTGGTAGGTGTGGATCGCGCGACCCTTGAACGCAGCCACAGTATCCTCGACAAAACCCGACTCATTCAGCGTGTCCGTGTGAATGGCCACCTGAATGTCGTAGCGATCGGCGACGCTCAAGCAGCAGTCGATGGCTGCAGGCGTGGTGCCCCAGTCCTCGTGCAGCTTGAGCCCGATCACACCCGCTTCGACCTGCTCGTTCAGCGCTTCCGGCAAGCTCGCGTTGCCCTTGCCGAGCAAACCCAAGTTCATCGGCAACGTATCGACAGCCTGCATCATGCGATGAATGTTCCACGGCCCAGGCGTGGCAGTTGTCGCGTTCGTTCCCGTCGCAGGCCCAGTGCCGCCGCCGATCATCGTCGTGACACCGCTCATCAACGCCTCTTCGATCTGTTGCGGACAGATGAAGTGGATATGCGAATCGATGCCGCCGGCGGTCGCGATCATACCTTCGCCCGCGATGACTTCGGTCCCAGGCCCGATCACGATCGTCACGCCAGGCTGAATGTCCGGGTTGCCGGCTTTGCCGATGCCGGAGATCCGCCCAGCTTTGATGCCGATGTCCGCTTTGACGATGCCCCAATGGTCGATGATCAAAGCGTTCGTGATCACCAGATCAGCGCTCTCACTGCTCGGGCGCTGGCTCTGTCCCATGCCGTCGCGGATCACCTTACCGCCGCCGAACTTCACCTCTTCGCCGTAGATCGCGTGATCTTTTTCGACCTGAACGATCAAGCCCGTATCGCCGAGCCGAACGCGATCGCCCGTCGTGGGCCCAAACATGTCCGCGTACGCCGCGCGTGAAATGCGTGCCATGCTCAGCTCCCCAACTTGCCCGAGATCCGAGCGTTAAACCCGTACACGATGCGTGCACCATCGAGCGCGACCAGCTCGATCGTGCGGTCTTGCCCAGGCTCGAAACGCACCGCGGTACCCGCAGGAATGTTTAAGCGAAAGCCACGCGCCTGTTCGCGATCGAACTGGAGCGCGCCGTTGGTCTCGTAGAAGTGGTAGTGCGAGCCCACTTGGATCGGCCGATCGCCGGTGTTGCTGACCTTCAGCGTCTTCAGCTCGCGGCCCACATTGATCTCGAGCTCGCCAGCAGCAGGAAGAACCTCACCCGGAATCATGGCTGGCCTTTCGCGACCGGCGCGCCGATCGGTTGATGCACCGTGACGAGCTTGGTGCCGTCGGGAAACGTGGCTTCGACCTGCACGTCCGGAATCATGTCCGGGACGCCGTCCATCACATCGTCGCGGTTTAGCAGCGTTGTGCCGTAGCTCATCAGGTCGGCGACGCTGCGGCCATCGCGCGCACCTTCCATGATCGCCGCTGATATGAACGCGACTGCTTCCGGATAGTTCAGCTTGAGCCCGCGTGCCTTGCGGCGTTCGGCGAGCAGCCCTGCGGTGAACAGCAGCAGCTTGTCCTTCTCTCGTGGTGTCAGTTCCATGCTCGTCCTCTGCTCGTCAACGTGCGCAACGAGTCTTCTGGCGTGTCCGCGGTGCCCCTGTCCACAGCAACCCACCGGTATGCACAAGCTGAAACAAGCTCGCAATCAGCAAGTCACTGTAACCGTCGACGTCCGTCGACGTGGACGAGGTCACCCGCCGTCGGCCGCCCGAGTCGGCACCGCAGCGCGCCGCACAAACAAAATAACCGCGCCGATCGCGGTCACGAGGACCGTCGTGACCAGCTCTTTCAGCTCCGCCCCCTGCGCGACCAACACGATGCCGAGCATGGCTGGCAGCGCCCAGAAACGCTCCGAGCGCGCGATCCCGTGAAAGCCACGGTGAGCGAGCATCGCAAGCGCCAAGGTCGCGACCGTGTACTGCGCCAAGGTGGCGATGCTCGCGAGCGCAAACAGTCCCCCCAAGTCCTCGCGCAGCACGGCGATCACCACACCCGTCGCGGTGACCCAGAGCGCGCGCTGCGGCACACGCCGCACGTCCTCACGACCGAACCACTCGCCGAGCGCATCCGCGCGCCCGAGCGCCGAGAGATAGCGCGGCGTGGTGACAGTCTGCCCAAACGCGATGCCGATCGCCGACACGAGCTGTCCGATGCTCACGATGCGCGCGCTGGTCTCGCCACCAAACACACCCGCTGCAGCCACCAGAGGCGCTTTGTGGCCAGCCAGATCCGGCACTGCGATCGCACACAGCGCGTGCAACACGCCGTAAAACAGCATGCACGACGCGAGCGTCCCGACCACCGCCCACGGCATCGAGCGCTGCGAGTGCGAGCTGCCGGCGAGCACGGGCACCACTTCGAAGCCGGTCAGCGCAAACACGACGATCAAGAGCGCGCGCCCGAGGTTGCTGTCGTGCGCTTCTGCGACCGGCGCGAGCTCAGGCAAGCTACCAGTGGCAACTGCCGCGACGCCCAGTGCGCTGAGCATGATCAGCGGCAAGAGCTTGAGGATCGTGACCGAGGTCCAGGCCACGGCCGACAGCTTCAAGCCCGTAGCTGCGACACTCGCAAACACCAGCACGCAGATCACGCCGATTGCCTTCTGCCCAAGCGGAAACTCAGGCCCGAGCGCGCCACTCATATGCGTGCTCAAGCCGGTGATCACCGTCGCCGCGCTAAACACTGACGAAATGTACGTGAGGAAGCCGAGCAGAAAGGCCACCTTGGGCCCGAACGCTAAACGCGCCCACACATACGGCCCACCGTCCTCCGCAAACCGCCCGCCCAAGCGCCCGTAGATCAAACCCACAGGCAACAGCGCGAGCCCAGCCAGCAAGAACACCCAAGCCCCGGAAGGCCCAGGCAGCTGCGCGGCCACTGCGGATGGCGCGAAAAATATCCCGACACCGATCGTCCCATTGATGCCGAGCGTCAGCAGCGAGACAAAGCCAAGCGGTTTGCGTTCACGTTCTGTACTCACGGCACCTTCAAAAACACGCGAGCATACAAGGGCACCGCAAACAACGCGAGCGCTCTAGGCGCAGTCCTCGCTGGCACACCGTGGCTGCGTCAGAAACGTTCGTGACACCGTCATGCTGAGCGCGTCACAGCTTCACGCAGAACAACAGCTCCGCGAATGCCTGCATATTTGCGCCTGTGGGCGACGCTCCCGATTCAGAGAGTGTGACCGTGGCCGAGTGATTGTGCTGACCTTCCGTGATCGCCGACGCGAGCGCTCAGGGCTTCGGCAAAGGCGCTGGCGAGCTTGGCAGGGTCAAGCCGATGCACGCGCCTCCTCCCGGCAGATTCTCTGCGAATGCCTCGCCCGAGTGTGCCTCGGCGATGCGCCGCACCAGGTACAGCCCCAAGCCCACGCCGTGTCGCTCGTCAGCTGCAGCGCCGCGCCCACGTGAAAACGCCTCGAAGAGTTTGGGCAGATCGCCGTCTTCGATGCCGGGACCATCGTCTTCCACGCACACACGCACGCGGGCGCCTTCGGCTACGGCCCGCACCCGGACCTGTTTACCGCCGTGTTTCACCGCATTGTCGAGCAAGAGGGTGAGCGCGCGCGACACCAACGTGGCGTCGCCGCTCACGAACACAGGCGCGGGCGGGTCGACCAGCTCGATGCCCAGCCGATCCGCGCACTCGGTCGCGACATCGCGCAAGTCCAACGTCGTGAGCGTGAGCGCTTGCGCGGAGATGCGTGCTTCGGCGAGCAGCTCCCCGACCAGCGCGTCCATCTCCATGACCTCGCGCTCGAACTTGGTTACGAGCGTTGGGTCGCCGCCGCGGTCTTGCAAGATCGCGAGCAGCACGCGCAGGCGCGCGAGCGGCGTGCGCAGCTCGTGCGAGACCACACCGAGCAATTCTCGCTGTCCGCGCACCAGCGCTTCGATGCGCGCGGCCATGTCGTTGAAGGCTTCGGCGAGCTCCTGCGCTTCGAGCGAGCTGCGCCGCGGCAGGCGTGCGCGGCGGTCGAGCTTGCCTGCTCCGAAGTCTTTCACCGCACGCGCCAGCTCCCATAGCGGCCATGCGAGCGCATGCGCCAAAAAGCCTGTGAACATCCACAGCACATTGCCCGCGATCACCCAGACGATCACTCGGTACAGCGGCGTGGGCGCGTGCACACGGCCGAGCACGTGGCTCACCCAGCCGGTGAACAACATCGTGATCAGGATCGCGATGCCGAAGCCGAAGAACAGCTGCCGCCGTAGGCGACGCGGCTTCTTGCGGAGCTCGTGCATGCGCCGCCGGTACGCGCGCATCGATTCGCGCTCCTGCCGCTGCCAGCTGCGACTGTACTCGGGGTCGATCACGACTCGTCCTTGTCGCGGACCAAAAGATAGCCGACGCCGCGCACAGTGCGGATGCGTTTGCTGCCACCGAGCTTGCTGCGCAGATGCGAGATATGCACATCGACCGTGCGCTCATTGACTGTAGTGTCGGTACGCCCAGCCAAAGAAAACAGCACATCGCGCGGCACCACGCGACCTGCGCGTCGCGCCAGCGCGAGCAGCAGATCAAACTCCAGTGCAGTCAGCGTGACCGCTTGCCCAGCCAACGTGACGTCGCGCATTGTGACGTCGATCAGGATCTCACCGGCCTGCACGCGCTCACTCTGCGCTGCGGGTGCAGCGCGCCGCAACACCGCACGCATCCGCGCCAGGAGCTCACGCGGGCTAAACGGCTTCGGCAAGTAGTCGTCCGCGCCCAGCTCCAGGCCCACCACCCGATCGGTTTCGTCGCCGCGGGCGGTGAGCATCAAGATCGGCAAGCCCGCCTGCTGCTTGCGGATGCGCTTACACACCTCGAGCCCGTCCATTCCGGGCATCGTCAGGTCGAGCAGGACCACATCGAATGCTTCCTGCTCGACCCGCATCAGGCCCTTCGGACCATCGAGCGCATGCACGATCTCAACCCCATGTTGACCGAGATACTCAGAGAGTAGCTCGGCCAAGCGCAGGTCATCATCGATCAACAGGGCACGCAGGCTCATAGGTTGCTCGCGATGGTAAATCGTGCCTCAGCGGCAGTCACGTTCGCACGGCCGATCGTCGTGATGACAATGGTCGTGCCGGTGACCGTGGTGGCCATGTCCGTGCACGGCGTGCCCGATGGCGCTACCGAAGCCGAACAACACGCCTAGGGACAACAACACGATTCGCAGTGGGAATCTTCGTCGCATGGTCAAATCTCCTCAGCGGTTGGGTGATCAGTAGCGCCCTGCGAAGCCGCCGCGGCCGCGCGGTCCATAGCTGAGCATGTCGGCGAGATCGCGACGCTGCTCGGGGTCGAGGCTGGCGTGGATCTCGGTCAAAGCCTGCGTCAGCTCGAGCTTCGTCTTGGCGAGCAAGTCCTCCACCTTGACCAGCGCAGCATGGAGCGACGCCTCATCCACGGTCTCGCCGCGCAGTACTTGTGCGACTTCGCGCCGCACATCGGTCAGCTCACGACGCCCACTCGCCATATGATCCATCAAGCCATCGACGTGTTTCACGATCACCTTCTCTTGCCCCGGGGTTGTATCCAGCTGCTCAAACACACGACGCAGAAACCAGCGCTGTCGACCCTGACGTGCCGCCCATGGCGGCCCTCCGAAGCGACTAAAGTTTCTACCGCCGTAGCCGCAGCCCCACGCAAAGCCGTACTGGTGGCGAAGGGTGGACGCGAGCGCGATCAGGCAAACGGTGCCGATGATAAAACCGAACATGTTCTTCCCTTTGGGTCGGTGGGTTAGCTGCCCGACCACAGGGAAGAAGATGAGGTTCGAATGTGAAGGCTGAACCCGGGCGAATGTTAAGAAACGTTAAGACGCCCGGCGCATACCCTTATAAGGAAATCGGGGCGCCGGCTTAGCCGTGCCCCGAACCCTCCCACTGCGCCAGACGGTGTCCGCCGATTTCCCCTGGCGGCCAAGCCCGTCTCAGAACCTGCTTACACTTCAGACAAACGCGAGCACCAATAAAAGTATCCAAGCGTCGCGAGTCAGCCGATCGGCAGATAAGTCAGTACATCCTCGTCTGGCGGAGGCACCGGCTTCAGCGGGGGCCGCTTCTTAAGGTCCTCGACCTCCGCGAGCCTCGGGTTGCGATTCTGCTTGATGGAAGCTGCTTCGAGTTGTCGTGCTTGGTTCGCCATGCCCCAACGCACTGCAAATCCAATGCCGTGCACGGGCCGGCTCTCCTGAGCGCTCGTTGTCAGGCTTAGCCCGACGCTGGTAGCGGCAGAGACTTCCATCGCGCCTCGCGTGTGTCGAACCCGCCGATGCGCTTGTGCCAGCGCCGCCGTTTTGATTGGCACACCCCGCAAACCAGCGTGTCCGCTGCACATGCAGCGGACGGTCATGCCCGCTTCAGGAGTCGCTCTCCGGCACAGGAAGCGGCGCAAACAGCTGCTCCACGTCGCACTCGCCAAGCACCGGCCCGCTTGCCGTCGGCATGCCGAGCACACTGTGGGCGAGCTCGCGCTTACGCTGCTGCAACCCGAGCATGCGCTCTTCCACGCTGCCGGCGATCACGAGGTTGTAGACGAACACCGGACGCTTCTGTCCGATTCGGTAAGCGCGATCGGTGGCCTGGTCTTGGGCTGCCGGGTTCCACCATGGGTCGTAGTGGATCACGGTGTCGGCACTCACCAAGTTCAATCCTGTCCCACCCGCCTTGAGGCTGATCAGGAACACATCGGCGTCACCGCGCTCGAACGCATCCACGGGCTTCTGGCGATTCTGTGTTGCGCCCGTGAGAATCAGATAGCGAATCGAACGTTCCGTGAGGCCCTGCGCCAGAAGCGAGAGCATGCTCGTGAACTGCGAGAACACGAGGATCCGATGTCCGGCTTGGAGCGAGCTTTCCACAAGCTCGAAGAAAAGGTCGTACTTTGCCGACTCGCGCACAAAGCGAGCGGCTTCACTCTTCACGAGCCGCGGGTCGCAGCACAGCTGGCGCAGCTTCATCAGCGCTTCGAGGATCTTCAAGGTCGAGCCAGCCACGCCGAGCTTACGGATCGTGCTGCGCACGTCCTGATGGGCCGCAACACGGATGCTCTCGTACAGCTCGCGCTGCTTGCCGCGCATCTCGACCGCACGCACGATCTCAGTCTTCTCGGGCAGCTCTTTCGCCACTTCCTTCTTGAGCCGCCGCAAGATGTACGGCGACACCTGCGCGCGCAGTGCAGCCAAGCGCTGCTCGTCTTTGTGCTGCTCGATCGGGATGCGATAGAACTGTCGAAACGCTGTCTCGTTGCCGAGCAAACCCGGCATCAAGAAATCAAACAGCGACCACAGCTCTTCCAAGCCGTTTTCGATCGGCGTACCGCTCAAACACACACGATGCGCCGAGTTCAGCTCGCGCACTGACTTGTGTGCGCGCGAACGGTGATTCTTGATCGTCTGCGCTTCGTCCAGGATGACGTAGTGATATTCCTGGGCGTGAAAGTATTCAGCGTCGCGCAGCAGCACCGGGTAGGTGGTGATGCACACGTCGGCCTTCTTTGCGGCATCGCGGCGCGTGGCGCGCTGCGGACCGTGCAGCACGCAGATCTCGAGGCTGGGCGCGAACTTCGCGAGCTCCCGCTGCCAGTTGCCGACCAAGCTCGTGGGCGCGACGATCAGCGAAGGCTTGTCCGCCCGGCCGCTGTCGATCTCCACGCACAAATGCGCGATCGTCTGCAGGGTCTTGCCGAGACCCATGTCGTCCGCGAGCACTGCGCCCGCGTCGTGCTCGCGTAGGTTCTGTAAGAACGCGACGCCGGCCTTTTGGTACTCGCGCAGCTCCGCACGCAATAGGCGCGGTGCGATCGCCTCTGATGGCTGCGGCACTGCGATCACCGCGCGCGCCCGTTCGTGCAGCTCGGGTGGGCTCTGCAACGACAACCGCGAGCGATCATCGTCAAACGCTTCTTCCAAGTGCCCGAGCGCCGCCGCGCGCACGCCCGGAAACTCTAAGGTCTCTTTGGACTCCAACGTGCCGGGATACAGCTCCGCCATCACCTGGATCAGCGTCTTCAGGCGCTCAGGCGGCACAGGCACATTGCTGCTCGTGCCTGGGATCTGCACAAAGCGCGCAGTCAAGAACCTGTGCCGGTCGCGCAGGTCGACGCCGTCTTCCAGCATGTCGATCAGCACGGGCAACAAGTTCACCCGGTGACCATCGACCTCGATGCCGAGCTCGAGGCTGAACCAATCCGGTTTGTCGCTATCATCGACCACTGCGTACCAGGACGGCTCTTCAGCCAACACTTGGTACGGATAGTCCGTGTCGATCTTGACCTTGAAGCCGAGCGCCCGCAGCTGCGGGATCGCATGCGCGGTGAACGCACAACGTGCATCGCGCGTCTCGTCGGTCTGCACGAGGTAGTGCGCACGCGAGTCCGGAGCGTTGCCGTAGTCTTCCAGCAGCTCCAGATCGATCACGCCGAAGCCTTCGAGCAAGTGACGCGCGCGCGTCTCGGCCTCGTTGTCACGCCCGAACGCAGTGCTGCGACCCCGGTCGCTCGAGAAGAACCGCTGGAGCGCGTCGTTGCATGAGACCGTGAAGCCCGGGTACTCGAACGTCAGCTCGATCACCGGCGCATCGGTCTCTTCGTAGTCGGGCCGCAGCACGTCGCCGCGATTCACCAACAAGCGCTCAGTGAACAGCCGGATGCAAGGGCAGGTGAGCCGCGCCACGGTGGTGGTGGCTTTGGACAACGCCCCTTCGGCACAATCCAGCGCGCGTAACGCCCGTTCCAGCTCGAACTCCGCGTCATTCAACGCAGAAACATCACCTGACATCCGAGCGGTTAGATCAGATCCGATCAGCAAAGTCGAATTCATGGTGCAGGGATGAGCGCGCGCTTGTGCAGCTGGCCGCGACGGACCCCAACATCTCGTATCAATTCGGTGTTGCTGCTATGAACACGTGGTCCAAGCCGCGAATTGCCTGCATGCCCAAGACATCGAAGAAGTATCCGGAGACGCTGTGCGTGTTGGGAGGAGCGCTCGAGCTGCGTTCTCTACCCCTGTGTCCTGAGCTGCGTTTGTGGCTGCTGCACGAAGGCGTGGATCTGAACGCGCGTGTATCGGAGCTGTTCAACAACATCAGTGCGCCGTATTGGGCATTCTGCTGGGGCGCAGGCCAAGCGCTAGCACGCTACTTGCTGGACAACCCCGGGCTGGTACGCGGCAAGCGCGTGATCGACTTCGGCGCGGGCTCGGGCGTCGCGGCCATCGCGGCCATGTTGGCGGGCGCTGAACACGCGACTGCTGTCGACATTGATCCAACCGCCCTGCGCATCGCCGAATGCAACGCCGAAGAAAACGGCGTCGAGCTGGCGGTCAGCCTGACAGTCCCCGAGCACTGGGACGTGCTCCTAGCCAGCGACGTCTTGTACGAGACCGGCAACGAACACTGGCTGCAAACGGCAGCAGCCACCGGCCGCGAAGTCCTCTTGAGCGATCCCCTACGCCACGGCACTCCGCGCCACGGCTTAACAGTCATCGCCGAATTCTCAGTCCGCACGCTACCGGACGTCGACTACCCAATAGGCCGCGCCCTCATCCACCGCCTCGATCACCAACCGTAGTGCCGCGGCAGCCCTCAGCTGCGCGGCCTTACTTCCTCGATCGGCGCACTGCGCAACTCCACCTGCTCCCCAGGTTTCGCCAAGTAATGCACCTCGCGGTAACCGGCGGCAGCGATCGCCCGCATGCTCGCATCCAGCCCCACACCAACATCGTGGGCACCGTGGCCATCATCCCCGAGCGTCACCCCGATCCCCATACTCCGGGCACGCTCTAAGATCGGCGGCAAAGGATAAACCGGCCCAAGCCCACGCCGATGCGTAGCGCAGTTAACCTCGAGCACACCGCCGACCGTTCGCACGGCCTCCAACGCGTCGTCGATCCGCCGATACACCGCAGGGCTGAAGCTAGGCTCAGGCCCATCGAACTTGCGGATCAAATCGATGTGCCCCACCACCTCGGGCCGCAGCGCGCTCACCAAATCGCGAACCGCATCGAAGTACTTGAGCTGCAAGCTCTCCATGCCGCCCTTAGCGTCAGCGACCTTTTGCAGGGCTTCGAGCGTGTAGTCGATCACCAAGCCATCGACATCGTGCACGCTGCCCACGATGTAATCGGGCTTAAAGCGCGCCCGCAGCGCGCTCATCCGCCCGAACCAATCTTCCGGGGGCAGCCGCTCAGTCTCGAACCCCACGAGCAGGTCGAGCCGCCCAGCCACCTGCTCGCGCAGCTTGCGCGCCTCTGCGACATAGGCTTCGAACGTCGTCGCCAGATCGTTCGGTGTCAGGTCTTCTTCGCCCGACAGCAAATCCTCGGTGCGATAGCGCGGCGAGTGCTCAGACAACCCGTAGTGCGTGAAGCCCGCCTCGATCGCTCGCAGCACCACCGCTTCGAGCCCGCCTTTGGCATGACGGCAAAACTGCCCGCTATGCCCACCGTGATAGCTGAACCATGGCATAGGTCAGCACGCTAAAGCGCAATTGCCTCTCCGGCAACCAATCGCGTCGCAACGCCCAACCGGTCACAGATCTCATCCCGTTGCCATTGTCGTCATGGGCCACGCGTTGACGTTCCGAATGCTTGGCTTGGGCGACGTCGCAGCGGTCGCGATCTTAGCTCCACCACATGGCGCGACGCAGCACATCCGGTCTCGCACCAGAGGCCGAAGGGCGTTCTCAGTTGGCGGGAGCGCTCTGCCGGGCGCGCGCGTCAACGACGCCGACCAAGCTGCCGTTGCCGTCAATGTTAACGACCACGACCATGTCCGTGTCCGGGTGAACGTTGGCGGTCGCCGCGGACCCACGCACTTCGAAGCTACGCCAGCACGACCGTCGCATGTCGCGACATGTCCAAGCGGCGCCGCGGCTCAGCCACGATCCCCTTCGGCAACCGCTCATCCGCACGTTCCGCTGCGACCGCGCGAACCTTCGGCGACCATGGAGCGCTGGTGTTGTGGCTGACGCGCGCCACCGTGAAGGTGCCGACCGGCACGCGACGAGGCTTGGGGGCGACTGGCATCTCAGACAGGAACGGCTGCAAGACGGGTGTCATGGTTGCTTCTCTTGCCGACACTGTGGGAGATGGCTGGGGACTGTGCAAGCCGATGTAGCCCGATCGGGGTCGTCCGGATTAGGGTCCCTACCTGGCGGCATGTTTTGCCGTCGCTAAGTCGTTGACAACGTTGAGCTAACGACCAGGCCTGGGGTAGAACCTTCGGCGGAGGCTGACATGGCAGAGAAGGTCGCGTTTCTTGGGCTCGGCGTGATGGGCGGCAACATGGCGCGCCGGCTCGTGCAAGCCGGGCACGAGGTCTGGGTGTGGAACCGCACCGCCAGCAAGGCGGCTGACTTCATGGCAGCTCACGGCGGCAAGGCAGCGGCAACCCCAGCGGAGGCCGCTCGACAGGTCGACATCGTGCTCGTCTGCGTCGGCAACGACGACCACGTGCGCGCGGTGTTAGACGGGCCGGCCGGTGCGTTTGCCGGAATGCGTCCGGGCACACTGCTCATCGACCATTCCACTGTATCGGCCGAGGTGGCTCGCGAGCAGGCGCACCACGCAGCTCGGATCGGCTGCGCGGCGCTGGACGCGCCGGTGAGCGGCGGAGAGGTTGGCGCTCAACAGGGCACGCTGACCATCATGGTGGGGGGCCAAGAGCCTCAGTTTCAGCGCGCGCAGCCTGTATTCGAGGCGTACAGCAAGCGTGCGCGCCTGCTCGGACCCACGGGCAGCGGTCAGCTCGCCAAAATGGTCAATCAAATCTGCATCGCGGGCGTAGTGCAGGGCTTGGCGGAGGGCCTCCACTTCGCCGAGACCGCCGGGCTCGACCCGCTGCAGGTCGTGGATGTCATCGCGCACGGCGCGGCGCAGTCCTGGCAGATGGTCAACCGGCACGCGACCATGGTCGACCGCAAGTTCGAGTTCGGCTTCGCCGTGGACTGGATGCGCAAGGACCTTGGTCTCGCCCTCGAGGAAGCTCGCCGTAACGGTTCGCGCCTGCCGATGACCGCATTGGTGGACCAGTTCTACAGCGATGTTCAGTCTTTAGGAGGCAGTCGATGGGATACCTCGAGCCTAATTGCGAGATTTGATACCAGTTCGCCTAGCCAAAAGAAGCCGTAGTGTAAAAAGTAGGGCGCATTAGAGCCGCCGGACGCAACGGGATCTACAACGACTCGCATTTACCGCGTGGGACGGTGTGGGTCATTGCCGGCAGCGGCATCCCTAGTGGTCTCTTGAACTCATAAACGGGCCTACGTGCGAGACATAAACGAATGTCCAGGGGACGTTCAGCACACGGGAACCCGTGGAGTACGAGACCAGTGCGATGCGGCGGTGGCGACCTGCGAACTGAACGATTCACGAGAGGCGAGAGGTGTTTCCAGATGAGTAACGCAGTGAAGCCTGGGGTCAGCGGCATGAGCATCTATGTGCCGCGTTTGCGCGTGAGCCTGGAAGACTGGTGCGGTTGGACCGGCAATTCCTGGGACAAGATCCAAGCGGTCGTCGGTCGGAGCTTCCGAGTGCCCGGTCGCCACGAGAACGTCTACACGATGGCGGCCAACGCCGTGATTCGTCTGATTCAGAACTACGACATCGACCCCTCGCAGGTCGGGTTCCTCGGTCTGGGTACCGAGTCGAGCACCGACAACGCCGCGGGCGCGGTCATCGTGCGCGGCATGGTGGACCGTGGTCTCGAGGCGCTCGGTCGTCCGCGCTTGTCGCGGCACATGGAAGTGCCCGAGTTCAAGCACGCGTGTTTGGGCGGCATGTACGCGCTCAAAGCCGCTGTCCGTTACGCATCGTGTGATGCTGGTGACCGCGTGGGTATCGTCGTGTGTGCGGACGTCGCGGAATACGAGCGCGGCAGCACCGGCGAGCAGACGCAGGGTGCAGGCGCGGTCGCGTTGCTCGTGACCAAGCAAGCCAAGCTGTTCGAGATCGACCTCGCGCACGCAGGCTGCGCGTCGGACTATCGCGGTCCGGACTTCCGCAAGCCGTTTGCCCGGCACTTCACGAAGGCCTACGCGCCGAACACGCAGCGCATGAGCGACTTCCCGATCTTCAGCGGCAAGTACTCGACCTTCTCGTACTTGGACGAGACCGTTCACGCGGTCGAAGACATGCTGCGCAAGCTGAACGTGTCGGCAGGCAAGTACTACGACAGCGTGCACTCGCTGTTCTTCCATCGCCCGTACCAGATGATGCCGATCCAGGCGATGTCGTTCCTGTACGTGCGCGGCCTCGCCCGCGGCGACCACCACCGCGACGAGCTCAAGCAGCTGTGCAACGAAGCCGGCGTGTCGATGGACAAGGTGATCGCCGAAGCATTGTCGACGCCTGACCTCTATGCGCAGGTGCGTGAGCTCGGCGCGGACGTCGCCGATCCTTACGAAGGGACCACCGCAGTGGCCGGTCTCGTGCGCAAGTCGGCCCGCTTCCGCGAGCTCCTGCAGAAGAAGATGAGCATGGGCTCCACCTTCGTGCGCGATCTCGGCAACCTCTACTCCGCAGCGCTGCCCTCGTGGCTCGCAGCCGCCTTTGACGAAGCGGCGCAGAACGGCGTGGAGCTCACGAACCGCCCGATGGTTGCAGTCGGTTACGGCAGCGGCGACGCGGCCGAATCTTGGCCCATCCGTGCAGTGCCGGGCTGGGAAGCGGCTGCGAAGCGCATCCAATGCGGCAAGGCCGTTGCTGCTCCGATCGACCTTACCCGCGAGCAATACGAAGCCCTGCACGACGGCCGCGAAGTCGAGATCGAGTACCAACCGCAAGACGAGTTCGCGATCAGCCACGTCGGCGAGAAGTACGACGCCTCGTTCCAAGACCTCGGCGTCGAGTACTACCAATACGTCGGCTGACGCTTTTGCCAGCAGCTGACTGAACCGAAAAAGGCCCGCCTAACCAGCGGGCCTTTTTCTTGTGCGCTGCGCTCGATCCACTGCACTGCTACAGCAAATGAGTGCGGCGGCTTCTCGAGAAACGCCGCCTTTAACGCAGAAAGGCCCGCGTCATAGCGGGCCTCCTATCGGTGCTTCCAGAAGCACTCGCTGCAACTCACCTCTCGGGAATGAGCTCAACGAGTCTCTTGGCGAAACGAATCTCTCTCTGTTGCGCGTTTCACGTCGAGTCGTTCGACGCTTACGGCGCTGTGTCGCTGATTACGAGCAATCAACAGCTGTCACCAGTCATCAACCAGATCCAGATACCTCAGACCACTGTCACAGGCGTCCGCGCTCTGCTGCGCTTGCCTGCTGACGGCTCACCAACGATCGCCGCGGTCACCACGGTCGCCACGGTCGCGATCGCCGCGTCCACCGCGCCCGCCGCGTCCACCGCCACGGTCACCACCGCCGCCGCCGCCGCCACGGTCACCACGACCGCCACCG
>Ga0114940_10000081_pt1 | contig 60206 bp, 56 predicted proteins | sample ColdCreekSource_FD_87195 | JGI IMG/M metagenome (GOLD analysis project Ga0114940, IMG submission 87195) | Groundwater microbial communities from Cold Creek, Nevada to study Microbial Dark Matter (Phase II) - Cold Creek Source | ecosystem: Environmental > Aquatic > Deep subsurface > Groundwater ...
ATTAATCTGAGTCGCCATGAGATATTGACAGTAATCCAAACAGGACATTCTATTTGCCATGATTTGACATTAACTTGTTTGCTCTTACCTAATCAAATTTTTCTTTTGCGTAAGTCCTAACTCTGTGATTAACTGGCAGTTAGCTATCAAAAGTTTCTCGTTTTGCCTGCCTTAATTTTATATTATGACTTCTATACTAAAACAGCTTCAAAATTCAGTTAGTCAAGCTTTAGTGGCTGCTTTCGGCGCAGAATTCGCCGATATTGTTCCTTTAGTTGCCCCTGCCAGTAATCCCAAATTTGGCGATTATCAGTCTAATGTGGCTTTATCTTTAGCCAAATCCTTGAAACAAGCCCCAAGAGCGATCGCACAATCCCTTATAGATCATTTACAGATAGACGATATTTGTACCACTCCAGCGATCGCAGGGGCAGGCTTTATTAACTTTACCCTTAAACCTGATTATCTCGCCTTCCTGTTAAGTAAAATTCAAACCGATCCCAGACTGGGTATCGAAACAGTTCAACCGACTCAGAAAGTAGTGGTCGATTTTTCTAGTCCAAACATTGCCAAAGAAATGCACGTTGGACATTTGCGATCGACTATTATTGGCGATTCTATTGCCCGTATTCTCGAATTTCGCGGCTATGATGTTCTCCGCCTCAATCATATTGGTGACTGGGGTACTCAATTTGGGATGTTAATTGCTTACCTGCGATCCGCCTATCCTGAAGCTTTAACTACCGCTAATGCTTTAGATATTGAGAATTTGGTTTCTTTATATAAAAAAGCTAAATTTCGTTTTGATCAGGATGAAGAGTTTAAACAAATTGCTAGGCAAGAAGTAGTTAAATTACAAGCAGGTGCAGAAGATAGTCGCCATGCTTGGCAATTATTATGTGATCAATCTCGTAAAGAGTTTCAAATTATTTACGATTTACTTGATATTAAGCTTCAAGAAAGAGGCGAATCTTTTTATAATTCTTTTCTGGGTGACATTGTTAGTGAGTTAGATAATCAAGGTTTATTAGAAACAAGTGAAGGAGCAAAATGTGTTTTCTTAGAAGGATTTACTAATAAGGACGGCGATCCTCTGCCGCTAATTGTCCAGAAAACCGATGGCGGATTTAATTATGCAACGACGGATTTAGCTGCACTTAAATATCGGGTCAAACAAGACGGCGCAGATAAAATTATTTACGTCACAGATTCGGGACAAGCTAATCACTTTGCAGGAGTATTCCAAGTAGCTAAAAAGGCTGGAATATTGCCAGAAAAAGTCAAAGTTGTTCATGTACCTTTTGGCTTAGTTTTAGGTAAAGATGGCAAGAGAATAAAAACTCGTTCTGGAGAGACAACTAAACTCAAAGATTTATTAGATGAAGCGATAGATCGCGCTCGTCTTGATATAGAAACCAGGTTAACAGAAGATAATCGCCAAGAGACGACAGAGTTTATTAATCATGTTGCTCAAGTAGTAGGAATTAGTGCGGTTAAATATGCCGATCTCAGTCAAAATCGTACTTCTGATTATAAATTTGATTACGATAAAATGCTGGACTTAAAAGGTAATACTGCACCTTATTTACTTTATGCTTATGTTAGACCTCAAGGTATTAGTCGCAAAGGTAAGATTGATTTTGAACAGTTAGATACAGATACTAAAATTAGTTTAGAAGAAGATACTGAATTAGTATTAGCAAAACATCTGGTACAACTAGAAGAAGTAATCAAAGAAGTAGAAGAAAATTTGCTACCTAATCGTATTTGTTTGTATCTATTTGAACTGAGTCAAAAATTCAATCAATTTTACGATCAATGCCCAATTTTACAAGCAGATGAACCCCAGCGCACGTCTCGTTTAATATTAGCAGATTTAACTGCTCGTACTTTAAAACTAGGATTATCTTTACTGGGGATTAATGTATTAGAAAGAATGTAAGCTGTTACGTATTTAATTTATAGTTATTCCCAATAGAAAACATATGACATTCATTGTAGGGCCGAACGGTGAGACAGTTACGCTGGGGTAGGGGCGTTTCGCGAAACGCCCCTACTGTCGAATTAAAAACTACTATAAAATAGTCCATAAATAATGCTTAAAAAAATTAATCCAATATTAATCTCGCTTTTGAGCGGTGTCTTAATGGGATTAGCTCCAGCACCATTAAATGCTTGGTATTTTGCTTGGATTGCTTTAGTCCCTTTATGGATACAAATTAGACAAAATAAGTCTCTTAAACAAATAATTTTACTTGCCTTAGCTTGGGGATGTGGTTATAACGGTTTAGCTTTATCTTGGATTACTGGCATACATCCGATGACTTGGCTGGGAATACCTTGGTTGGCTAGTTTATTGATCACTATATTCTGTTGGTTATTTATTACTTTATGGTCTACTGGAGTAGTAATAATTTGGTCAGTATTAATTAGTTTAATTAACGAGAAAATTAATAACAATAATTTATATAGTTCTTTATTGAGAGTTATAATTGGGGTCACAATTTGGTGTACCTTAGAAACATTATTCAGCTATACTTCTCTATGGTGGGCAACCTTAGCTTATACTCAAAGTCCTCATAATTTAATTATTTTACAGCTAGGTAAAATATCTGGAGTTAATACCGTAAGTGCGGTAATTGTTGCCGTCAATGGCTTGTTAGCTGAAGCAATTCTATTTAAAAATAAATACTCTGATTCTCAAAGCAAGTTAGTGTTATTAATTTCACCTTTAATTGTCTTAATAACTACTCATTTAATTGGCTATTATCTATATCAATATCCTATAGCCAAAGACAATTTAACTCCCATAAAAGTTGGTATTGTTCAAGGTAATATTCCTAATCAAATTAAACTTTTTTCGGCAGGTTGGCAAAAAGCGATCGCAGGGTATACTTCTGGCTATCAAAGATTAGCAAAACAGGGTGTTGATGTAATTCTTACTCCTGAAACTGCCTTACCTTTTTATTGGGATGATGTAATTAACAATTCTAGTTTTTATCAAGCTGTAGTAACAGCAAAAGTTCCTGCTTGGGTAGGCGCACATGGCAGAGATGGCAATAGCTTTACTAATAGCTTATTTACTCTGACTGGTGAAGGAAAAACCTTTAGCCGCTACGACAAGTACAAGCTAGTCCCTTTAGGCGAATATATTCCTTTTGAATCAATATTGGGGAAGGTAATCGATCGCCTGTCTCCTTTAGAAGCTCATTTAGCAGCAGGAAAAGCCGATCAAATATTTAATACTCCTTTCGGTAAAGCCATTGTCGCAATTTGCTACGAGTCAGCATTTCCCCAGCATTTCCAGCGTCAGACAAAAGAAGGAGGTGAGTTTATCATTACTGCATCGAATAATGCTCATTATAGTACGGCAATGCCCGCCCAACACCATGCCTTAGATGTAATGCGCGCTATAGAAAGCGATCGCTGGGCAGCCAGAGCAACTAATACGGGCTATTCTGCGATCGTCGATCCTCATGGACACACTCTCTGGATATCTAAGATCAATGAGTATGCAATCCACTCAGGTACTATCTACCGCCGAAAAAACCAAACTTTATATGTGTGTTGGGGAGACTGGTTAACACCGACATTATTATTATTTAGTGGGGCAATATTGCTACTTTCAGATAAGTTTATAAATAATAAAAACTAGCAACGCCATTTTATGTTTCTTTAAAAAAGAAATCGATTGTTTTTGCAAGTTCTAAAGGATATTCAAAATGGATATTATGACCGCTATTTTGAACAATATTTAATTGAGCTTGAGCGCATAAATTGGCAATTTGATGATTAATCGCAATGAATTTTTGATCTAGTTCACCAACTAAAAGCATGAGCGGAACTTGGTTGGATGATAACTGTTTCCACAGAGAAGGTTGAATTCCTGTGCCAATGTTACGCAGAGATTTAGCAAGTTTTAATGGGTCATTATTTAATTTTCTAGTAAGCGCTTTTTGAAACTGAGGATGTTCCGTAAAGGAGGCAAATAAAGGATTAGAATACCATTTATTTAAAAACTGAATCAGCTCAATTGATTCTAATTCCTCAGCCAACTTTAAATCTTGTTTAATTCTTTGATTGCGTTCTGTAAGTGTCACTAGTCCAGGAGAAGCCGATTCTAGAATAACTCGATTAAAGTATTGGGGAAAGTAAATAGTTAAATATAAAGCTATACGTCCACCCAGAGAATATCCAACTAGAAAACACTGATTAATATCTAGTTTTTGTAGCAACTCAATTAATGCTTGAGCCGTTTTCTCCATTGTATAGTATTCGTCTTGTTGAACTTTGGTTTGTCCATGACCAGGTAAATCTATAGTCAGACAGCAAAATTGATTTGAAACTAAAGCTATTACTTCTTTAAAATCATCGCAATTCCCCATAAATCCATGTAGAAATAAAATGACTGGTTTATTTTTGCTGCCAGTCAGAGAATAGTTGAATTGATCATAATTTTTAGTCATTAGCGAAACGTCGTTTTGACAGAATAACGAGATTAAGGTATTATGCCCAATCTTTTTTTTCCGTCTTGGCGTAACAGCCTTATTTAATAGGGGTATAAAGCTACTAATTTACCCGTAGCGCAAATATGCCCTATATTCAAGTTTGGGTACATTTTGGGTAAAGCGTTTCGCTTAGAGTCAAAAGGTTGAGGGAAGAATCCTTAAGACTCAAGCGATCGCGAAGAGTGAGCGAGGAGGGATTTGAACCCCCGACCTTTTGGTTCGTAGCCAAATGCTCTAATCCACTGAGCTACACGCCCTTAGTTAAGTAATTAGTTATTCACTGAATTTACTCAACAGTATTCGATATTAGCAGAACTTACGGTAACAATGCAAGAAAAAAATAATTTTCATTCTCTTTCTCATTTAAATAATGACGGAGAAGCACAAATGGTGGACGTTTCCACCAAGCAAACAACTCGTCGTCAGGCAGTGGCAGTTGGCAAAATAAGAATGTCTAAATCTGCTTTAGCAACTATCGAAGCGGGAAATGCCCCCAAAGGTGACGTACTGGGTACAGCAAAAATAGCAGGAATTATGGCAGCCAAACAGACAGCCAATTTAATTCCCCTTTGTCATCCCTTACCCATACACAAGATTGAAGTAGAAATCACGCCCGATTTTGAATTGCCTGGATATAACATTAAGGCAACCGTGGCTATCAAAGCCGAGACTGGAGTTGAAATGGAAGCCTTGACCGCTGTTGCTGTTGCAGCTTTAACTTTATACGATATGGCAAAGGCATTAGAGAAATCGATGCAAATAGAAGGGATTCGCCTGCTCAGTAAAACTGGTGGTAAATCGGGAGATTATCTTTATGTCCCTGGAGAAAAGAGCAGCTAAACCGATACAATATTACAATAAAGGTAGTATTACCTGAGTGTATTTAATCTCAATTAAGAATCTATGCCTCCCCGTTGGCCTCGCGAACCAGATCGTAAAACAGACCCAGAATATCGACGTTTAGACGATTTAATTAATTTTGCAATCCATGTCGGCATTTATGCCGCCACTAATTCTGGTTTGTGGTTTGTCCACAATCTGAAGTCGGCAGAATGGTCGTGGTTACTCTGGGTGAATGGGATTTGGTTCGGAATTTTAGCCCTGCATTTTATTTATCTTAAAGCGATCGCAGATTATTCATCGGTAAAAACCTAATGGCTAGTACACAAGAACTCGAAGCTTTAGCAGCTCAAATTGGTGAAAATATCTATATCGACGTGGCTAAATGGCATCTTTATTTAAGAGATGCTCATCTACACACTGTTGTCGCAGAGAAAGTATATCCTCTCTTAGAAAGGAATGCTCTGAACGAAGATGCAGTGACCACTATTCTTCAAGAAATTCCTGTCAAGTTGGGCGGTGGTAAAACTGAATTAGCCTTGGCTGATTTGTTACCTATGCAATGCCTGGTTAATCTTTTAGATTTGCTAGAAGATTATCAAAAGGATATGTAGAAAAAAAGTAAATGTGTTGATTTAATTAGCAATTAGGCAGTAAAGTAATAAAAAGTAATTACACAGAGCTGTTAATTAAAAATGCAACACCTCTTGTTGGTAATCATCAGGAGTCGGCTCAATCTGCCAAACTAAAGCCTCACCAGCATCCAAGTCTACTTCTAAAACAAGCTGTTCTACGGGGTTAGTTGCCACATCCTCGTTACCCTCGAAAGGTTGTAAAGATTCAGTCAGCAACCTTAGTTGGAAACCAGCGGGAATCATGCCACCGAGAGTAATGCTGCGTAACTCAAATCGCCATGCCCCCGCCTCAGTCAGAGGCATAATTTTTAATTCGTAAGGTTGATTAGCGATAGTCATCTGTTTAGCCAAGCCAAAAGCGGGGACAGAATCAGCTAGATTACTGTCTTTAGTTGCCGCACCTCTAGCACCAACCATACTGGGTTGAATTTCAATTTGTCTCCAGCCAAAGTCTTCAGCCAGGTTGGTAACTCCCGACTGTAACCATTGTAATACTGTAGTTCTGGTGGATAAGCCACGGCGAGTGGCGGCGAGATTACTGCACCAGGTGGGATTTTGAATTAAAGCCGCCCAAATACTAAAGGGAACAGCTAGTCGAGGTAGTAGTTGAGATTTACTGCCCAAGCGTTTAATTAGGTTAGTTGCTTGGATAGGAGAGATTGCTGTTAAAGGTTCGACGACAGCTTGAGTCACTTCATCGGGACATACTTCTCGTGCTACCCAAAGAACATCTAAATCGGTAATTAAATCGTCGTCAGCTAAGGCGTAAGTGCGATCGCTCTGACTTAAAATTCCCTTGTTTTTTAGCTGTTGATGAGTTGAATATCCCCAGACTCTAACGTAACCAGCGTCAACGTTAACTTGCACTGCAAGGTAGTAGTCTGCTGCCCACTCAGGGATATCGATCCATTCTTGAGGAACTCGCAATTCGCTTAAATCTTCAGCTTCTGAAGGAATTAAAACCAGTTTGGCATCTTTAAGATTAATCGGAGTACCGTTCACTACTTCCCAAATATTCGCGCACTTAGCTGCATCAAAACCAGCTTTAGCAGTCGCATCTTCTTCGGCTTTTAGCCAAGGTAGGAAAACATTCAGAGCAACCTGATTGAGATAAGTCTGCCAGCGGCTGGTAGGGTTAGCAGCACTTTGGCTTTGACTCCAGGCTTGATTCAAAATAGTTGGTTCGATTTCTAGAACTAATTGAGCGGGATTAAATATATTAAATAAATTATGGTTGGTGGTAGTCATCGGGGTACTCCTGTAAATTCTGTTTTTATTGGTTGTTGCCGTAATAACTAGCCAACCATTCTTCTAATAATGAGCTTATGTTGTCGAGTACGTCCGATGTTAAAGAGATATGCATCGTATCTTTGCTCCATTGAGCAAGAGCTTTGAGCAGTAATTTTCTGCCCCTCGATAATTTACGAGAAATGCTATATTGTTGAGTCTTTAATTGCTTGGCGATTTCAGCCTGCTTTAGTCCCTGAGAGTAATACAGTTCTAATAACTCTTGCTCTTCTTGGCTCAATTTTTGCAGAGTTGCGGTTAAAAATTGATTGATGTCTGTTTGCTGTTGACTACGTTGTTGAGTTTCTTCACCAACAATCATGTCTGTTAATAGCGACTCATCTACTTCGCCGACAATGGAATCAACTATTTCTCCCGAATCATATCCTGGTTTGGGTTGGTTGATTGAAGTTACATTGGGAAACAAGTAAGAACGAGCAGCTTTAACACATACCAGCATCCATTTTTCTAGGCTTTCGGGACTAGCTTGCTCTCTTGATATATTTAACTGCGTTTGACGCTCTTGATTGTAAAGATTTGCGATCGCAATCCAGGTATCTCTTTCTGGTTTCGGCAGTTTGCGAGTCGAACTAGCTCGCTCTGGTACATAAATAGTTTTTAAACAATTCCAAGCTAGAATGTGGCTTTCAATCACATCTTGATCTAGTCCAGCATTAGCTAAAGCCTCGGTCATTCTTTTTTGGCTCAGTTTTCGCAACAGTGACCAATCAGAACAGATATCAATTTCTCGTTTTTGTCGCAGTAGCTCGCGAATTAAGTTGCTGAAAGTAATACTAGCGTAACTCTTGAGATTAAATCCTCGTTCGCGATCAAAGCCTTTGAGTACTTTATCAATTCCGGCGATCGCAACTTGAAAACAGTCTGAAACAGTGTATTGACTACTACTAAAGCCTGCAATAGTTTTTTGAGATGACCAAAAACAAACTTCCTGTAAATAAGCAGCTAAATGGTCTCTTGCCAAACTTTTAGGTTGTTCTACCCAAATTTGATGCCAATATAAAGCCCAAAAATTCTCGGAGTTTGCAGAAGACACTTTGAGCAAAGATTCTTTGATACTGCGACGCAAACGATTGTCTGTCGCCCAAGTACTAAAGCGATCATTGTCAAACTGGATAAAAGTTGAAAAAATCGTAACTGTGTCTTGGCGAGGAAGCATCAATCGACCAACTAAATATAGTAATTCTTTATATTAACTAAAAGTCACCTTAGGGTTATCCAAACCTAACTCTACCATTTTTCAACCGAGTAGTCAGTAACTCTAGAAATAGCCAGCCGTTACCAAAAACGCTTCGATTCCTCTACTCAAAATACGACACAATGCTGATCGAAGGAGCATAATCTGTTTACCGAATGTTGGTATGTATTCTCTTTGATATTTCTTAATCTTGATTACTGCACTTTAGAGCAATGAACAGTCAACAATTCTTGGTTTCAGGTGAATTCAGTTCTGGACAGATAAACTTTCGCTATATAATCTTCTCAGCGCAAAATCAATATAACTTTAATTATTAAATAAAATAATAAAAACTGATGACTGACAATTATTCGGAACAAACTGTTTTAATGACAGGCCCCTTTATCGAATTAGATAATCAGGGTAAAAAGAAGACATTTAAACTAGGCAAAAATCTCAATTGTTTGGGGAGAGATCCTGAATGGGCAAATATGCTAGCCCCTCAAGATTGGACAGTAGTTTCTCGAAAACAAGCCATTGTACAGCAAGAAGGGACTAATTTTCGGATTTACGATGGCGATCGCTATTCCCAAAAACCTAGTGGTAACGGCATTTTTCTCAACCAGTCGCGGATTAACTTAACCGAGGGTCATGTCTTAAAAAACGGTGAACAGCTACATATCGGTCAAGACCCCCGTTTTCAGATAATTTTGACCTATTTTATCAATCAGAAAAGTGCTGAAGTGACTACTCCTACAGTGCGGCGGAAGGATTTAAAAGGTTTGAAAAATTGGCCATTTGAACTAGGGCGATCTCCAAATTCCGCTCATAGTGCTTTTATGCAGTTAGATGCACCTACAGTATCCCGTCTTCACGCCACAATTAATCTTGACGACAAAGGAAGCCATATTTTACAAGACCGTAGTAGTAACGGTACTTTTGTGAATGGCAATCGTCTAGAAAAACAATATTTACTTAATCACGGCGATACGATTCAAATCGGGCCATTTGTTTTACTCTACACAGGCGATGCTCTGGAGTTGACCAACGCTACGAATCAGATTCGCCTCGACGCTCATAAATTAACCTTTAAAGTAACAGACAAAAAAGGTGAATCATTTACGATCCTCAACGATGTATATTTAGTTCTCGAACCAGGACAGTTAGTAGCCTTTGTCGGAGGCAGTGGCGCGGGCAAATCCACCTTGATGAAATCTTTATTAGGAATTGCGCCGATCTCTTCAGGTCATGTCTATCTCAACGGCGATAATCTCCGTAAAAATTGGGCAGTTTATCGATCGCAAGTAGGTTATGTGCCTCAAGATGACATTATTCATCGTAATCTAACTGTAGAAGAAGTATTGCGTTGTGCCTGTCAGTTGCGCCTCCCGCCCGATACCGATATCAATCAAGTAATTATCAACACCTTAGACCAAATCAAACTATCTCACGTCCGCAATACATTAGTGTCCAAGCTTAGTGGAGGGCAGCGCAAAAGGGTCAGCATTGGTGTAGAACTGTTGGCTGACCCCAAATTGTTCTTTCTAGACGAGCCTACTTCTGGACTTGATCCTGGTCTAGACAAGGAAATGATGCTGTTACTTAGAGAACAAGCAGATCGAGGCAGAACTATAGCTTTAGTTACCCATGCCACCGATAATATTGGAATTTGCGATCGCATTGCCTTTATGGGTTTGGGTGGAAGTCTTTGTTATTATGGGCCTCCCGCCGAAGCCTTGCCATTTTTTCAACGGTATGCTGGACAATTTGTAGATGAGAAATTTAATGATATTGCTGACATCTATATTGAACTCAATAAAGGCAAAAACAAAGCCGCTATTTTAGAACGAGTTACCTATTGGTCTGAGCGATATCATACTTCTCCTGAATACAAGTCTTACATCCAAAATTCTCTCAGTCCTGGCAAAGAAACCCAACAGACTGCCAAAGCTGGTAATACCAAGACAGGAATTTCGCCTTTAGCACAGCTATTGCTATTATCTCAACGTTATTGGAAGTTAGTCAGTAGAGATACTACCAGCTTAATTCTCACCTTGCTGTCTGGGCCGATTACCATTGCCTTAACTGGTTTACCTTTGCGTAATCAACAGCCTCTAAGCATAGTCGATGCTCCTAGCGTTACCCAAGCTTCTCTGGCACTGCGTTTATTATTTATCTTTAGTTGTGTAGCAATTTGGATTGGACTTTCCAATGCTATTCGTGAAATTGTCAAGGAAGCTGCGATTTACTTCCGTGAACGACTACTCAATCTCGGTTTACTACCTTATTTCGCCTCTAAACTGATGGTTCGTGGTGGTCTGGCTTTAGCGCAAACAATTTTAATTACTATTGTGGTGCTAATTGTTTTTAAAGGGCCAAAATCTGAACTAATATCTTGGCCAGTCGGGTTTGCTATCACAACTTTTTTAACTCTGTTGGCTAGTACTAGTCTGAGCTTAATGCTATCAGCTTTTGTCAAAACTGAAAACGAAGGTAACGGCATATTACCCTTAATAATGATCCCCCAAATTATCTTTTCAGGCGTGCTATTTAACCTCGAAGGTTGGTCAAGTAAACTTTCTTGGTTGATGCTTAGTCGCTGGTCAATCGGTGCTTATGGCTCACTAGCTGATGTTAATGCCATGGCACCAAAGCCCAATCCCGCTTTGAGTACAGAAATGTTAAATGAGATTTTCAAGGCAACCCCTGCATATGATGCTACCTGGGAAAATTTAGCTTTAAATTGGGGTATTTTGATTGTTCATACTTTAATTTATGCGATCGCTGCTCTCATTGTACAGCGTCGAAAAGATATTTTTTAACTTTATGGTTCTGTTGGCTTTGCCTCTATTTTTTAAATAAAGTTTGCATAAAGGAATTGACATACAAGTTTCTCATAGGATATACCTTGAATGTGTGCGATCAGTATTTTCACTTAAATAGAAATACGTAATTTAAAAGCGGCTACTGTTCAATAAATAAATAGATATATAGATAGTGTATCCGAGTTCAATATCTAATTTTCCAGGTAAATTTTAAAAAGCAGCAAAATAAATCAGTAGCCTTTTATAAATTCAATTTAATGGAAATTTGGAACTCCTAAGCTAAAAATTAAGAAACAAGCTATGTTAGATAAGTTTTCCAGTCCTCCAGATTATATACTAGACAAAAATTATTTTGACAGCGAGGCAACTAAAAGCCAGGATATACGTTCTCCAGGTTATTTGAAATTAGCTGAACGAGAACTTTCCTACAGATTCAAAATAGTTATCTTAGTTATCTTAGACAGTTTGGCACTTTGGTTTGGATGGTCAATGACAGGTGCTTTCAATTTGAAAACCTTGGATATTTACGCTGTCTGGCAACAGACCAATATACATAGCTTGTTTCTAACAACACTCATGTTCATGATATTTCTCTTTTTTGGGTGGGATTTATATCGCAAAGGAGATAGAAGTAGAAGTTTATCAAACTCGATTAAAGCTGTTTTTTTGGCCCATCTTGCCCTAATGCCAATTGTCTTGCAGTTTTACGAACTAAATGTAATTTATCAGCTTACCTTAGCATTTATATTAACCACAGTTATAATTACTTCTCAGCGTCTAACCCTTAATTGGATTTGGTCTTATATTCGTCAGCAACATTATCCTTTAAGACAAAAAATATTACTTATAGGCAATCAAGAAGAACTAGAAAGATCTCAATACTTGTTAGAAAGTAGTGAGGTATTTCAAATTACTGGCAAGTTAAATTTATCAGACTTCGAACACAATAAATCTTTATCCGTAGCTTTAGATCAGATTGACTATCGAGAGCTAGATGAAGTATTCATTTGCTCTTGGGAAGCCGTGAAAGGAGCAGCAAGTTTATATTGGAAACTAAGAACTATGGGTGTTAACTGGCGAATTATACCAATCAATATCAAATTGCCAGATCAACAAGCTGAAATTGCCACTATTTTGGGAGTGCCAACAATTAGGTTTGCTCGCCCAGCTATTGTTGGTCTCGATTTTTTGAGCAAGCGTATTTTTGATGTCATCGTATCCTTAATACTTCTCCTCATAGTTGGGTTACCGATGCTCGTGATCTCTTTACTAATTAAACTAGACTCTCCTGGCTCTATCTTATACAAGCAAACACGGGTTGGGCTTAAAGGCGATTATTTTAAAATCTGGAAATTTCGCACGATGGTCGAAAATGCAGGTGAACTACAGCAAAAATTGGAAGCTCAAAATGAAATTAAAGGAGGAATTCTCTTTAAAATCAAAGACGATCCCCGCATTACCAGAGTAGGGAAGTATCTGCGTCGTTACAGTCTTGATGAGTTTCCCCAGTTGTTTAACGTCTTGCGAGGAGAAATGAGTTTAGTAGGGCCTCGCCCTCTACCCGTAAGAGATGTAGCTAAATTTTCCCAGGCTCATTTTTTCCGCCAAGAAGTATTACCAGGAATTACTGGTCTCTGGCAAGTTAGCGGTCGTTCTAATACGGATTCCGACGGAGTGTTTAATTTAGATTTTGAATATATCGAAAATTGGTCTTTAGTTTTAGATTTAAAAATTTTATTGCAAACAATGAAAGTCGTTTTTGGGGCGAAAGGTGCCTATTAAATCGACTAAATGATGATCAAAACTTCAAATATTTTAATATAGTAAGTTTATAAATTAAAATTCATGGACTCTAACTTACATTTGGAAGAATATATAGATTTCAATAAATACTGGCAAGTATTAAAACGTCGCTGGATCCCAGCCACCGCAACTTTTGCAAGTATAGTTGCTCTTTCTTTAGTGGCAGCATTAGCTTCAAAAAAAGTTTATCAAGCTGAAGCTCAGTTATTAATTAAAACAGATCAAACTGCGAAGCTTACTGGGATAGAAAGCGGTTCAGGCGAAATCAAAGGTTTAACTACTGATCGAGATCCTTTAGAAACAGAAGCGAAAATTATTCAATCTCGACCGATTGTTGAAAAGCTAATTAAAGAACTTGAGCTTAAAAATGATCAGGGCAAACCTCTTACATATAAAGATGTCTCGAAATCTCTTAAAGTTCAGCCAATTATGGGAACTGATTTACTGCAAATTACCTACGCAGACCCAGACCCAGATGTAGCTCTATCTTTGGTCAACGGAGCAGTAGAGTTATATTCCGAAGACCACACCTTAAATAATCGCCGCGAAACTGTCGCTGCCAGGGATTTTATTGCCAAGCAGTTGCCCCAAGTAGAAGGCAACGTTAAAAAAGCCGAAGCAAATTTACGTCACTTTAAAAATCAAAATCGTACTGCTAATCTAGAAGAAGAGACGACTGCCACAATTGGTTCAATCTCTATGGTTGAGAATCAAGTTAATCAGGTACAGGCAGAATTACAAGATGTCAATGCTCGCTACAATCAACTCGGTAGTCAATTGGGTATGACTTGGCAAGAAGCATCTGCTGTCAGTTCTTTGAGCCAATCCCTAGCTGTGCAACAAGTTTTAGAGCAGCTACAGAAAGTGAAATTATCATTAGCTCAAAAGCAAAACTATTTATCTGATAATGCGCCTCAAATTATAAGTCTCAAAGAAGAACAATCTGATTTAACTGCTATGTTAGATCAAGAGATAGCTAATACTTTGGGTAGTGAACAGCCTAATTTAATCAATGATGTCAATATTTTGAGTTTAGGAGAGTTAAAGCAAGCACAGATTGCTGAATTTGCTGACTTAGGATTGCGCAAAGAGGGATTAGACCAGAAATTAGCAGCTCTTAAAAACACTTACGGTGCTTACCAAAACAAATCCGATACTTTACCCCAATTACAGGAGCAACAAAGAGAACTTCAACGTCAAGTAACAGCTGCACAATCAACCTATGAAACTCTTTTAGAGAAGTTACAAGAAACTCAAATTGCTGAACAACAAAATACTGGTAATGTCCGCGTAGTTGATCATGGAGCAGTATTAGAGGATACTATTAACCCTGATAAGAAGATAATTGTAGCGGCTGGTGCAATGATGGGAGCTTTGTTTGGCATGGCATTGGCTTTTCTTTTAGACCTGCGAGACAATACAATTAAAGATACTCAGGAAGTAGAGGCTATGTTTACTTATCCTCTTCATGGAGTCATCCCTAATCTCAATCAAATTGGCAGCACCAAGCAATTGCAGTTACCAGAGAGTTCAACATTAAGCTTGCCATCCCAAGTAGCGAGTGATACATCTATGCTATCTCTCAAAGAAGCCTATCAAAATATTCAGGTAAATCTCAAACTGCTGGATACGGATGCTAGAAAAAAAGTTATTGCCATAACTAGCTCAGTACCCCAAGAAGGAAAATCTTCCGTATCCGCTAACTTAGCTGTGACAAGAGCGCAATGCGGTCAGCGAACTTTACTAGTGGATGCAGATTTGCGCCGCCCCACACAACACAGTGTTTGGGAGATTTCCAACCAAACAGGTTTAAGTAACGTTCTTCAGAGGGAGCTAGGATGGCAAGAAGCAATACAAAATGTGATGCCAAATTTAGATGTCTTAACTTCGGGTTCAATACCAGAACATCCAATCTCTTTACTCGATTCTCCGTTCATGAAGGCTCTCATTGATAATTTGTCTATTCATTATGATCAAATCATTTTCGACACACCACCTTTAATTGGTATTGCTGACACTAAAATTATTGGTAAGCTCGTTGATGGTTTTTTGTTTGTGGTACGGCCTGGAATTGCTGATTATCGAAGTGCAACAGCTGCCAAAAAAATTCTCGATAGTACTGGACAAAAAGTTTTGGGGGTCGTAGTAAATGGGGCAGATATGAACAGAGAAGCGTATTATTACAATAGTTATTATTATTCAAATAAAGATCAAATTGGATCTGTCAATTAAGTAGTTTTATTTTTGTCCTAGTTTTTTTCGGTAGAATGCCATAAATTCAAAAACTTTAATACTACAAATGCACATTATAAAGTTTAGGATAATAGATCGACTTTTAAAAAAAATCTACGACAACCGTCGCTCCGATTCATTGGCAAGCGAGCTCAGGAAGAGGCGTATTATTTTTCTCGAATCTCTTATTACTTCAATACAAACTCCTTTGAAAATTCTCGACGTAGGAGGAAGACCAGTATTCTGGAAAGAGTCTGGTTTTTTTAAAACCCAAAATTTTAGAGAACTAGAAATTACTTTTATTAATATTGAGCAACTTGATGAGCAAGAGTTTTTATGTATTACCGGTGATGCAAAAAACATGAACCAATTCAAAAACCAAGAATTTGACGTTGTTTTTTCTAATTCTGTAATTGAACACGTAGGAGACTATAAAGATCAACATCAGATGGCTAATGAATTAAGGCGAGTAGGTAAAAGGTATTTTGTTCAAACACCTAATCTTTACTTTCCAGTTGAACCTCATTTTTTATTTCCTTTCTTTCAATTTCTGTCAATAGATATCAGAGTGTGGCTATTGACTCACTTTAATATGGGATGGTATCCAAAAATGACTGATGAACAAGAAGCCAGAACTCTAGTGACTCAAACTAGATTGCTGAGTAAAACTAAATTGGTTAATCTCTTTCCTGAAGCAACTATTTACGAAGAAAAAATCTTTGGTTTGACTAAGTCCTTAATAGCATATTATGGCTGGTAAGCTACATGATTGCTACGGGATAAGGGACTTGACAAGCAACCAAGAAATATAATAATTTTCACGGGTTGATTGAGCCAGTTAAAACTAAAAGTTTTTTTATCAGTTTTCCCATTTCAATTCTATTGTTTAAGTTAGGTTTTAGAAAATTTTGCTCTATCAATATAGTAATAAAATACAAAAGCTGTTCGTCATTTAAATGATGAACAATGATTAACAGCTTAGTTTTAATCAAATTATGACCCCAGAGTAAGCGCAAGAAAAATTGAGCCAAAATTATGATATATAGCAAGAATTATGACCATATTAAGCCTTGATTATCAGCCCTATTAAAGTTAACTTTCAATAGTATTGAGAATATTACATCCTTATTGATTATTGCGCTTACCCTGCTTATGACCCATGTCCAGCAATAATAGCAAAGAGAAGTTTTAAAATAAAATTAATTATTAATATGAAAAAACTAACTCGGTTATTTGAAAAAATATTTGTAGTTATATCATTACTATTTTTTACCCAGGGCTTTTTTACGATTATACTTGGCAGCGATGTGGAGTTAAATCCAGACAAAGATAGCTTGTTATTGCGCTTAATTGGTCTATCTATTTATTTAATTGCATTTTTTCTATCGGCTTTTCGTTGGCAAAAAACTTTAACTTTTGTCAGTAAAAATTTATGGATATTATTTTTAGTCAGTTTAGCAATTGTTTCGGTTTCATGGTCTTCTGTTCCAGATATTTCTTTGAGAAAAACGATCGCTTTAATCGGTACAAGTATTTTCGGAATGTATTTAGGTTCTGCTTATAATTTTGAGGAGCAATTAAAACTATATGGATGCACTTTTGGTATTTCTATAATAGCAAGCTTCTTGTTTGTATTTGCGCTTCCAGAATACGGCATACTGAATAACGAAGCAATTACTGGAGCATGGCGTGGAATTTATCCACACAAAAGCGGCATGGGTGAAATTATGTCCATCAGCTTCATTACATTCTATTTTTTGTTGAGTTCAGCGACAAAATACAGGCTATTTATCGCGTTAAATTGCCTTTTTTCTATAATTTTGATCTACAATTCGCAATCTGCAACAGCTCTAACTCTGATTGTATTTATTTTTCTAATTGGAGAAACTTTGAAAAAATTATCATTAAAGTCGAAAGAAAGTGTCTTTCTAATTCTATCATTTTTAATAATTGCCGTTTTTGTACAACTTCTTTTTATTCTTAACTTTAATACATTTTTAGATATTAACGGGAAAGACATTACACTATCTGGGAGAACTACTTTGTGGGAGTCATTATGGGAATTTATTAGATTAAAACTTTGGTTTGGCTATGGTTATGGTACATTTTTTTCTAGTTTAAATAGAGAAACTCAGCTTCTCTGGAAAGTACATACTTGGTCGCCAGTTCATGCTCATAATGGCTACATTCAATTATGGATAAACTTAGGACTAGTTGGATTGTTGACATTTTTAGCAGGATATATTAGTTGTTTATTTAATTCGCTATTCAAATATTTAGTTTTTAAAGATATTAAAATGCTATGGATATTTTCTTTTCTAGTTTACACAGTTTTTTTGAATTTTACCGAAGTATCTTTTATGGCAATCAACAGTATCGTCTGGATAATATCTCTTGCCTCTATTTATTCAATGAAAACAATAAAGACAACCTGATAATTCATGACCAAGAAAAAAAACAATGTTATTTTCAGCAATTTATCCCAAAGCAAATTATTCAAAAATACGGTTACAATTTTTAAATCGTTTATATTACGATTAATTATTCAATCACTTTATTTTGTAATTTTAGCACGTAGCTTTGCGCCAGAAAAATATGGAGCCTATATAGGAATAGTTGCCATTATTTCTATTCTTATTCCTTTTGCCAGCTGGGGGAGCGGGGAAATCTTAATTCAAAATGTTTCGAGAAATCGAATTTTATTTCAAGAATATTGGGGAACTGCAATTCTAAAAACAATAGTTTTTAGCTCAATATTTCTCATCCTAATTTTAATCATCTATAATTTCATTTCGATCCCCTACATCTCTATTTATTCAGTATTTTTTATAGCTTTAGCAAATTTAGTTTTTCTTAAGATTAACGATGTTTCCAGGGATGCTTTTGTATCTGTTGGCTTGCTTAATTATGCAGCCACAACAATAGTAATATTTTCTCTAACTAGGTTCATCGCATCTTTGGCATTTATAGCTTTTTTTGACAATCCAACTATATTTATTTGGTGCGTATTGTATTTTGTGGCAACTTTGATTTCAGCTTTCATAAGTTTGATTCTGGTTTTCAAACAAATTGGTTACCCAAAATTCAACTTATCAAAAATTAATAGCGAATTATATGAAGGTTTTTCTTTCGCAATTAGTGTGTCTGCCCAAAATATTTATAATGATTTAGACAAATCTATGTTGACTAAATTATCAACTTTAGAAGCTACTGGTATATATGGAGCTGCTTATCAGATTTTAAGCGTAGCATTAACTCCAGTACAATCTTTATTATTTGCTTCGTTTAGAAATTTCTTTCAACAAGGAGCTTCAGGAATAAAAAGTAGTTTTGATTTATGCAAAAAACTGCTTCCGTTGTCTTTAGGTTATTCTGTAATTGCTATTATCGGTTTATTCGTTTTTGGACCATTATTACCTAAAATATTGGGGGAAGAATACAGAGATTCTGTTGCCGCATTGATCTGGCTGTCTCCCACAATTTTCTTCAGGACTATGCATTCTTTCGCAGCAGATACTTTGACTGGGGCAGATTATCAAAATACCAGAACTATTATGCAAGTATTAGTAGCAATTATAAATGGGTTGTTAAACTTATGGCTCATTCCTTTATATAGCTGGCATGGTGCAATTTGGGCTACTATTGCTTCTGAATTTTTATTGATGGTTTTTCTTTGGGTATCTATATATATATATTCAAAAAAAGCTCAATAAAGAACAAGTTATATCGTCATGTAATAAATTTTTGTATAGTTCATGAGAGCCAAAAATACACAGATGTGGGTTTTTAGTACATTGGCTAAAGTAAAGTTATTGTCAAATCAACAAGACAGTTTTATGACTAAAAAGAAAAATAAGAGTGGACGGCGTTCATTTTTACTCGGACTAGGAGCTTTTAATCTTGTTGCTTTCACCCAGGAATGTAGGTCATCTAATGTACAAACAGGAGAGATAAATGAATATTTGAATAAGGAAACGCAAAAACAGGAAGAATATAGCCTGCGTCAATTGGCTGCTTCTAAAGGCTTGATTTATGGTGCTTATCCCCAAAGAGAGTATAGCGAATTTCCCAAAGATTTGCAGTTTAAAGATACTTTTGTTCGAGAATGCGCTTTGTTAGTAGGAGGATTCTTTGGAGTTTCTATTGGCCCCGTAGGAGAGTTCCCTACGGGAGGAAACCCGATGGACAAAGGACTCTCCTACGAAGAAAATACTTATAATTTTGAACAGCCTGATTCGTTTTTTGATTTCGCCTCAAAAAACAACTTGATTTTTCGAGCGACTCCTTTAATTTGGAATGAATTTAACTCCCCTTGGCTAGTAGAGAAATTCAAAGACTCTAATACTACTGCTGCGGAAATTGACCGTATTTTTACGAATCACATTGCAATAGTCGCAGGGCGTTATGCTGGAAAAGTGCATTCCTGGGATGTAGTCAATGAAGTGATTAATGTCGATGATGGTCGAGATGATAAGCTTAAGGACACCACTAAGAGTGGTGTTAGAGGAGAAAATTATCCAACTTGGCTTAATTTTCTGGGGCCAGATTATATTGAACGTGCTTTTCGCCTGGCAGCGGAAGTAGACCCGAAAGCGATGCTTGTTTATAATGACAACGGACTCTCTTATAGTAATATTTATGGGAGTAGTTGGGACGAAGCACGTAGAGCCGCAGTTCTACAAACGTTAGAAAGCTTAAAAGGGAAAGGAACTCCTATTCACGCTTTAGGTATTCAAAGTCATTTAGATGCTAGTCGTAATCAAGAATTCGATGCTAAAAAATTTAGAAGATTCTTGAGTGATGTAGCTACTTTGGGGCTGAAAATTATTATTTCCGAGTTAGATGTAACAGACAAGAATTTACCTTCAGATCGAGTAATTCGCGATCGCCTGGTTGCCGAAACCTATTACCAGTATCTCTCTGTAGCACTCGATGAGAGTGCAGTAATTGCTGTAATTAGTTGGGGTTTGAGCGATCGCTATACTTGGTTATCAGATTTTGATCCCAGAGAAGACGGATTACCCCTGCGACCTTTGTTGTTAGACCCAAAATTATCTCGTAAAGCAAGCTGGTGGGCGGTGGCAAGAGCCATAAAAGAAGCTCCAAAACGTTAAATACGTTTTGTAATTTGCAATTAATTACAAAATAAGGAAAGAAACAGAAAAGTCATATTTTGAATTGGAAATTTACAAATTTTTTCAAGAAAATTATCTGGATTTAAAATATTAATCAAGATCAAAAATAGTATAATCCGAAATTACGATATTGTAAATTTACAAGTTTTTATAACATACTATAACCAACCTCAGCTAAATTCAATTTATCAAGTCAGGGAAGCAAATTGAAGTATTACATCGTCCTAACTAGCTCGACTGCTGAACGGATCACAAAAGAATCTTCAGAGCCAAGAACAGTACCTCGCTCCGATCTAAAACTTTTGGCACAAAGTTTAAACGCCTCTTTTCTGATACAAGAATCTTATCCAATTAAATTCATTGATCGAATTCGTGCTCAGTTGTCAGGAACTCCTGAGAATTGGGCATTTGCTCGTGCTTTGGCTGCTCAACTCGGACCAGATGATGTGGTTTTTTGTCCAGGAGAAGAAATTGGAATTCCTCTAGCTAGTGTTTGTAGTGCTAAAAAAGAGCGTCCAAAAATAGCAGTTTGGTTTCATCGTATTGCTGGGCTAAAAGGTCGCGTAGCTTTAAAAATATTTAACATAGCTAAAAGTGTAGATTTATTTTTGGTTGTTACTCGCTCCAATCAAAATTTCCTTCGTCGTTATCTTAATCTTCCAGATTCCCAAGTTCAGTTATTTTGCTATGCTACCGATTGTAATTTCTTTACGCCAGGAACTGCTTCAGCCAATAAAGCTCGCCCGATAATTGCCAGTGTTGGTCTAGAACAACGTGACTACAAGTTGCTAGCCGCAGCAACAAAAAAATTAGATGTGAGTGTTAAGGTTGCTGGATTTTCTCAATTTCAGTCGAGAATTGCCAGGGCTTTTCCCCAAGCAATGCCCGAAAATATGTCCAATGAATTCTATGAATTACCCGATCTGATTCAGCTTTATCGTGATGCCGATATCGTCGCAGTCTGTCTTAAGCAAAGTTTAGGTGCTGCTGGGTCGACAACTTTACTTGAAGCAATGTCTTGCAAAAAGACGATTGTGGCTGTTCGTACCAAAGGGCTTACTGACTATCTCTCCGATGAACAAGCAATTATTAGCGTAGAGCCTGGAGATGCAGTTGGATTGAAAAAAGCAATTTTATATTTATTGAATAATCCACAAGAAGCTAAGTTAAGAGCAGAACGTGCTTATCAACTAGTTTTAGAACGTTACAATTTAGAACAGCAAGTTGAATTTATGGCAACATTGATGCGAACCCTAGCTGGATAAAGTACCAGGGCTATTTCATTCTAAAAAGCGACAAGATATGCTTTAGTTCTAAAATAATTGAAAAGTTAAAAGCAACGTAACCTGGGATAACATGGAAGTAAACAAGCTTAATGGTTTATTTTTTGTCTGGAAAAAATATCAAAGGCGCCCCGAAGTCCTTGCTTCTCTGATTAATTGCCAAGTGACTTTCATTCCTCACTTGTTTAAAAGCAAGTATCTTCGTCCAATTGACTACGCTATTAAAATGGTAGTCAGTATAAAAGATATCTTAAAGAAAAAACCAAGCTTTATTGTTGCTCAATGCCCTCCAACCTTTAGTGCAATTCCTGCTTTAATTACTAAAGTTCCGTATATTATTGATGCACACAATCCGCTTTTCCAGGTGGCAATGTGGCAAAAGCTACCTTTGACTAAATATCTTATTCAAAATGCGCTTGCGATTATTGTCCACAATACCGAAATGTTTGAACTAGTAAAAAAGATTTATCCAACAGTTAAATTATTTACTATTTCCGACCCCATAGAATTTATTGCCGCTTCTAATAATCAAAAACGTCAAGCCAAACAAATATTAGTAATTGCTTCTTTTGATCCTTGGGATGAACCAATCGAACTCTTAATTAAAACGATGGAAGAGTTAAGGGAGTTCAACTTTATAGTTACTGCTGATGTAAGTAAACTACCGCTAGAAACAGCTAAAAGTCTTCAAAAACTGAATAATGTTAACTTGACTGGGTTTTTAGAAACTGAAGAATATCATCAAGTATTATGCTCTAGCATTGCGTCTCTTGTGCTTACTACTAGCAATGCAACTCAACCAAGTGGTGCTTGCGAAGCTTTATCCTCTAATACACAACTTATTATCAGTAAAACTTCTCTGACACAAGAACTATTTGGGGAATGGGCAGTGCTAGTCGATAATTCTGAAGAATCAATCGTAAAAGCAATTAGATCCTTGTCTTTGCGAGATATTGATCTAGCTGTGTATCGCAACCAATGGAATATGTTAGTTAAACAAGAAATTTTAGAGCTTGTTGAATTTATAAGTAGACGCGATCAAAAGAAATGATCATTGATCATTAGTAAGCTTAATCAATAAGTTCAAAGTAATCTTGAATAAAGATTGCTTGGAGAATAACGCATTGATAATTCTTTGGCAGACGCTTTGAGCTGATTTAATAATTGAGGATTATCCAGAATTTTTTGAATAATATCAACAAGATGAAGGTAGTTATCAAAAAATAATGTAGAATCATAAAATTCTGAAGAAACTTGATATTCACGAGGCAACATTCCCGGCTTAGCTGCCCTTAACATATTGAATATCATGCCAGATTCTTTTGTTTGTCCATAAATTTCGGTACTGTTTTTATTGATAAATTGATTGTTAAGCAACAAATCGCAATTTGCCATGGCATTGTCAAATTCTTTGCCGTATACGAATGAATCATGGTAAAAAACTTTATAGCCAGAATCAATTAAATTCGATATGGCTGATTCCATCTCCTTTTTTTCGCGATCAGTAATATATCCTAGTAGATATAAATCTATTCGGTCACGAAGAACTTGAGAATTCTGTTGCAAAATTTTAAATAGTCCCAAATAATCACGTTTGGCTTGTGTAATTACGCCAGGTATACAGATTCTCAAAACCTTGTTGGATTCTGAGTAATCTTCTATCCCCTCATAAATTGCAAACGGAAATACTTTAATTGGAGATTTGCATGACAATTTAATTAATGCTTCTTTTTGTCCTTGACTATGAACTATAAGTTGAAGTTTGTACTTTTCAAACTGAGCAAGTATTTTCTTCCTAAGTGGTCGATAAACTAGGTAGTCTCGAAGCGATCTAGCAACTATACGTGAATATGCTCGGTTCTGATCTTTATTCTTTAAGCTAGAAAGTAAGGTTACTCGCGCTCGATTAAAGTTATCGTTATACCATTCTTCGCATTGGTGTATATGAAGAAAAATTTGATTTGTTTGAGGTTTAAAGAGAGAAAACTCTACATAGTTATCGAAAAGAGTACAAATGTGTAGGCGATCAAATGAAATATTTTCGATGTCTTTGAGGAAATTTTTTAAAGACTGATCTTTATGAAATACTACTGAAGTACAATTTTCCGGCAAGCCATTTTCTTGAAGAGCGCGCTCAATTGATGGCAAAGTATAAACTATTACTTCGTTACTTTCATCGCTGGTGTAAGTCTTGAGCAGTCCATTTACTGCTGAATAATGATTAGGTTCGCTAACTTCAACTATTCCAATGAGCATGACTATAAAATTTCAAGTATTAAGTACTTAAACAACGCTAATGACCTTGCCTTAGCCCATAACCATATAATAGCTAACGCAACAATACCAACAATACGTCCGAGTATACCGAGTTGTAAATTGAAATTGATTACTTTTGAAACTTTTTTAGTTGATCTGTTTACACTTCAGTATTTACACTTCAGTATTTATCGACATAAATGATGTTGATATAGTATCATGACAAAAATCAACAGTAGATCTCTTGCATCAATATTTTTTTTGACTTTATTTGTAAACGGAGCTTCCTCTGACTTCGTAAATATACTGACTAGTAAATATCCGCATATCATCCCAGAAACTTTAGATAACTAAATTAAAGTTTTACTCGTGTATTTAATCTGATAAACATTCAAGAAGAATAAATTATGAGCGTAGCAATTATAACTGGTTCAGCGGGTCTAATTGGCTCCGAAGCAGTCAGATTTTTCGGTAGTTTGGGCATGGATATCATTGGTATTGATAATGATATGCGTAAATTTTTCTTTGGAGAAGAAGCATCAACCAAATGGAATCGCCAACGTCTAGAAAAAGAAGTTGAAAATTATCAACACTATGAAGTAGACATACGGGACTATGAAAAAATCTCTTCGATTTTTCAGCGATTTGGTAAAGACATTTCCTTAATTATTCATACAGCAGCACAACCTTCTCATGATTGGGCAGCTAGGGATCCTTTCTCGGATTTTTCAGTTAATGCCAACGGTACACTAAATCTTTTACAAGCTACTCGTGAATATTGCCCAGAAGCCGTATTTATTTTTACTTCGACGAACAAAGTGTACGGGGATTTACCGAATGCTCTGCCTTTAGTTGAATTAGAAAAGCGGTGGGAAATAGATTCATCTCACAAATACTATTCGGGAATATCCGAAAATATGAGTATTGATCAGTGCAAACACTCTCTTTTTGGAGCTTCTAAAGTTGCTGCTGACATTTTAGTTCAAGAATACGGTCGCTATTTTGGCATTAGGACAGGCTCTTTTAGAGGGGGTTGCCTAACGGGGCCAAATCACTCAGGAACAGAGCTGCATGGTTTTCTTGCTTATTTAATGAAATGTACCGTGACGGGTAAACCTTACACAATTTATGGCTACAAAGGTAAGCAAGTTCGCGACAATATTCACTCGTCAGATTTGATTGCAGCTTTCTACGAATTCTATAAAAACCCTGGTATTGCTGAAGTTTATAACATTGGAGGAGGGCGCGAAAGTAACTGCTCAATGCTAGAAGCGATCGCAATATCTGAAGAACTTTCTGGTAGAAAGCTTGATTATTCTTACACTGATGATAACCGTAGTGGAGATCATATTTGGTATATTAGCGATCTTGCCAAATTTAAGGCTCAGTATCCAAATTGGTCAATTAAATATAACATTAAGCAAATCCTAACTGAAATTTACGAAAGTAGTATTGCAAGGTGGAGCGATCAATGATTAATCAAGGTAGACATTCTATTCTGGGAATTAATGTTAATGCTGTAGATTATGATTTTGCAGTATCAACAATTACTTCAGCAGCAAAAAATCAACAATCTTGTTCTGTAAGTGCTTTAGCAGTTCATGGGGTGATGACTGGATTTTTAGATTCCATACACGGAAAACGTTTAAATGGTCTAGATTTAGTAGTACCTGATGGGCAACCAGTACGGTGGGCATTATATTGGCTATATAAAAAACAATTGCCTGATCGCGTTTATGGTCCTAATCTTACTCTTAAAGTAGCAGAAGCTCTTACCAAAGAGGGATTAAGCATCTATTTATATGGCAGCAGAAAGGAAACTTTAGCAAAATTTGCTCAAAATTTAGCTAAGTCTTACCCTGGTTTAAAAATTGCTGGTATGGAAGCTTCTAAATTTAGAAAGCTATCAGAAGAAGAACGTCTGCAAGTTGTAGAACGTATCAAGGCTTCAGGGGCTAATATCGTTTTCTTAGGTTTGGGTTGCCCAAGACAAGAGACGTGGGCTTATGAATATCGCGATCTTCTCAATATCCCTATTTTGGCTGTTGGTGCTGCCTTTGATTTTCATGCAGGAACTTTGCCTCAAGCTCCCAAATGGATGCAAAACGTTGGTTTAGAGTGGCTGTACCGATTAATTCGAGAACCAAAAAGATTATGGCGACGGTATGCAATTCTTAATCCTCTCTATCTGTGGAATATCTGGCAACAGTACTCGGGTTTGAAAAAATTTGTTCCCGCTATGCCTAATGGAAAAGAAAAAATTGAGTCTTATGGATAATCGGCAACTGTAACGCTCAAGATTGGCAATCGCCAATCTTGAGCAAAAAGAGGATTTGAGCGCGCGCTACTATGCTGCTTGGTGGTTAGGCAGATTTAGAGTCAAAGAGCAAAAAGCGATCGCAATTTTGCTAATGGCACTAGAAATTGAAGTAAGAGTTCCTGATCAACGTGTAATAAGATTCGATCTAAACAATGAAACATTTATATTTAACGGATTTATCTTGACAACAGAACTCACTAGCAATACATTTTAAATTAGTTGCGATCGCAATTAACCACAAGCTAAACGAAGATCAATGCGTTGTTTTTCTATTATCTTGAATATAAGATAGCAATCCGTAAATAAATATTACTATACCCAACATTTCTAACAATTCTTCAATAGTTGAAGCTATCCAATAAGCTTTGGTATCGAAACCCAAAACATCAGCAAAATATCCATCAATTAATTCCATTCCCATCGCCCCGCCTACATATACTCCTCCCGCAAGAAGAAATAAGATTTTTGTTTTCTTTGGAAGATTAACGATAAAATCTCGAAAAACTATTAAAAAGACTATTAAAAGTATAAACGCAGGAATAACCCAAGGGAAAAAGAATATTCCTTTGGCATCAAATACATTTCTAAGAATTGGAATTAATAATTCGTGAATACTGCACAATTCATCGATCGCTAGATACATAAAAATAAAGGATAAAATTGTCCATGATTTAGTGTATAGATACTGTGTAGATTTTTTGATAGTGGCGATCATAGCTAATAAATAGCTACAAAATAATAAGGCTAAAGCAGAGTATAAAGAAGGGAAATTATACTCCAGATCAAAAACGAAAAATCGGGGGATAATTTGGTTGTCTGCTGTAGCATTCAACCAATTGACTATGAGCTTCTCTAAAAAACTTAAAAAAAACAATGTGGCTATCGTCCAAAGCAAATATTTAGTTACTTTATCAGGATGTAAATAGACTATAGGTATGCTAATTTTACTAGGAATATGACTTGTTTTCATCAAAGAATTTCAATAAAGTAATTACTAATTTAATCGTAATTAGCTAATTAGCTCGTAACTTTATTGAAGTTAAATCATACCTTTATTTGAACATCATAAATTTTAATTAAAACTCTTAATTAAGACTATGTTTTTACTTAGCTCGAATTTATTTAGAATAATCATCAACAATCAACCAAGACCTAATATAATTCGAGCTAGCTGTTTAAATTGCAAACTACTGTGACATCTTTGACTAATAAACTAAAGCCAGATTGGGCTGGTGATGATCTGCTATCTCGCTGCGTTAATGTGTTGATCAAAACTAAGCCGATTTATAGCATCATGAAACACCAAGCAAGGCAGGTATTAATTAAAACGGCGGAAAAAAATGGTATCCCCTGGCGAAAAAACTATCAAGAGTTAGAACAGTCTGGGGCAAAACAGTTATTAGAGTCAATTTGCGATCGCGATTTGGTTTATCCTGATTATTATCAAGTACCTTTCCATGCTTACGATGAGGGTAATCTCTGCTGGAAAGCTGCTTTTGAAGCACCCTCGGCGACTTACTCAATGGCGTTACGAGTCTGGAAAAATGAGGATCTAACTTGGCAAGCAGCGCAACAAAGACTACGCAACAGTTTTTATCAAATATTGGAACAATATACTCCTGTATCTATTACCGATATTCTCGATCTTGGTTGTTCGGTTGGTATCTCAACTCTGGCTTTACATCATTACTTTTCCACGAAACAAGATCATCCGATTCGCACCGTTGGTTTAGATTTATCTCCCTATATGCTGTCGGTTGCTAAAATTCTCGATGAGCAACAGGAAGTTTCGCAATGGCTTCATGGGCTAGGTGAGTCTACGGGTTTAGAAGATAACTCTTTTGATCTAGTTACGCTTCAGTTTGTGCTTCATGAATTACCTCATCAAGCAACTAGAGAAATATTCCGAGAGGTATTGCGGATTTTAAAACCAGGGGGAGTTATAGGAATTGTCGATAATAATCCCGCTTCGCCTGTAATTCAAAGTTTGCCACCAGTACTATTCACTCTAATGAAAAGTACCGAACCTTGGAGCGACGATTACTATACTTTTGATATCGAAGCAACTATGCAGGAAGCTGGCTTTGACTACAAAACAACAGTGGCTAGCGATCCTCGCCATCGCACTTTAATTGGGATTAAACCTAATTGAACACACCAAAACTTCTTACTAAAAACTTGAACCAGGTTGAATTAAAAATTCTATTTCTGTTGCCGTCAATTCTCTGCCTAAGATGATATTTCTGTGAGGGAATCTACCGAAGCGATCAATAACTTCTTGATGTGCGATCGCATATTCAAGATAATCCTTTTCACCTAATTTAGCAAATAAATCTACAGATAGTTGTTGATCTGCTGACTTTTCACTGTGCATTAAGGGCATATCAAATTTATAGTCAGCTTATATTCGGGCGAAATAATAGCGATCAATATCAGGGAGGTTTGGCAGCATCTCATCCCAGGTTGTATATGTCCGTAAAACTTTTACCACTTCAGGAATTGGGTCACTAAAAATATGCTTGCAGTCTATTTCTTCGGCAAAGTTAATCTTAAAAGCTAATTGTTCATGAGGCGGCATAAACTGAGCGTCAACTCCTTCTTTATTACCTCGCGCATCTAAACGATACCAGCCATATTCGGGCAAATAGACGGCATTTAATCCATGCAAAGAGTAAGGCGCACCATCATCATAAACACTCAGGCGCTGGTAACAAAAACCAGCGGGAATTGAATTTGCCCTGAGTAAAGCAGCCAGTAAGTGACTTTTAGCATAGCAGTAACCAGTTTTATATTGAAGCACCTCAGAAGCGCGACAGGTGAGAGGATTCATTTTATAGTCGCTACTGTGAAAAATGTTATCTCTTACCCACTCAAAACAAGATTTAGTGGTCGTGTTGATGTCTTGATTTTTAGATGCTAGTTTCTCAGCTAATTGAAAAATATCGGGATGTTGCCAATCAACTACTTCTGTTACTTGGAGGTATTTTTTCATAATTCTCTAACTATTTGACATACTCCGCGCCGTAGAACGGACGGGGAGTATGTCAATTTCTTCTACTCAACCAGATCGAACAATAGTACTTCGGTATTGTTTTCTTGACCTGCGATCGCAATTTGGGTTTCTTGAGTAATTGCCGCACCATCACCAGCTTGAAGTAATTGCTCGTTAAGCAATACTGTTCCCTTGGCTACCTGTAGCCAAACTGCTCTATGCTCTCTGAGATCATAAGTTAGGCGATCTCCTGGTTGCAGAGATGCAGTATAGAGATCAATATCTTGATGAATGGTTACAGAGTTATCTCGTCCATCTTTCGATCCCACTAGCTTTAATGTTCCCTGTCTCTCTTCTACAGAGAAATGTTTCTCTTCATAGCTAGGTGCAATTCCTGTTTCATCTGGTAAAATCCAAATCTGGAGTAAATGGACAGGCTCAGTATCAGAAGCATTAAACTCGCTGTGCGTAATACCCGTGCCTGCTGACATTCGCTGTACGTCACCAGGGCGAATTACCGAACCATTGCCCATACTGTCTTGATGTGACAATTCACCTGCTAAAACATAGGTGACAATTTCCATGTCTCGATGTCCGTGAGTACCAAAACCTTTGGCTGGAACTACTTTGTCCTCATTAATTACCCGAAGACTGGCAAAACCCATATGTTTAGGATCGTAATAATTACCAAAGGAAAAGGTATGCTTACTATCGAGCCAATCAAATTTAGCCACGCCTCTTGCAGCTTGAGGACGAATAGTAATCATTTAGTTTTTCCTCCTTGTATTTTTTTGTATTGCACACATTAAGTTGATCTGCTTGTCTTTCTACAGATTATCTATAATTTGGTCAAAGTGCGAGGATATTATTCCAGATCCAACGGACTGCGAGCAGTGTAATCGTGGCAAATCCTAGTACAATGAACGCCAATAGAGCAATTAGCCCAATTAAAAAGAGCTTGTCGCCTTTACGTCTTTTGGTGAGGTGCAGATGTTTTTCCAATAGAGCAATATTTCTGACATTAGCTTTCCAACCAACATCAAACACATCGCCTACAACTGGAACTATACCAGCCAAGGAATCTAGCACTATATTCCCGACCATTTGACCCAAGATTTTGCGAGGCAATCCCATTCTGGCAGCTTCAACAATAATATAAGCTCCTAACGCCCCAGCTACACTATCACCACCACCAGGAATCAACCCTAAAATAGGGTCAATACCAAGACGAAACCTAGTTCCAGGTATGGGTATGGCGTTGTCGAGCAACTGACTAAGACGACGAAGCTGATTAACTTTGGTGATAACAGTTGTAGGTTGTGACATTAAGGCAATTAAATATCTAAATCTTGTAAAGCCAAGCGAATTTGTTCTAAACGTCTACGATTTACTCCTAAATCAGACTCTCCTTGACGTGCAGCTGATCGCATTTGAATTATATTTTGATCCTTGGGAAAATAAAACTCGCCATCATCAACAAATTTAAAAATGCGGCTTTTAGATTCAATATGGATATAGTCGTCTGTTTGATCGACAACTTGAGTACGAGGCACAACCGAAAGCACTTTCAACAGGGTTTCTCTAGCCACAGTGCGATCGCTTTTATAGGGGATTGGCTCAATATTATGCTCTCCATCTGCATTCTGGCTGACAACGCAGTTAGGAGTGTCAGGACAACTAGATAAATAGCCATTATTAACACCCAGACCAGACGTAGCTGCGAAAGCTGCGGTAGAGAAGATCAAACTGCTAGATAGAGTAATTAGTATGCCGAAAACGATTGAGATCAAACGGGACAACATAAATTTAGTTTTTCACAAAGATACTCTCTTACTATCTCATAAGCTGCTATTGAAGATCACAGAGAAGGCGCGATCATTGGACCTTTTACATAAGTCTCCAAAACCTTGACTCGGTTTCTCGCTCGGGGAAAAATGTATTTATCGATAAACTTCCTTGAAGAATTTGCGATCTACCGATCATGCATGAGTCATAAGATACTGACCGTTCCCATTGTATTCACCGTCGCAAGTCGCAAAAATTGTCCCCAGCATCAGTAAATAGAAGCGCCATATCCGACGGAACTTGGCGTAGTCCATGCCATAGTCCAGAGATTTGACACTTTCTTGAGAATCGTCAAATCTCTGCAACCATGCTGTCAATGTTTTGTGATAATTCATGCCATTCATATACCACCGACTGACGGTTTTAAGATCGCGGTTATGACTCGGAACCGCATCATAATTCCAGTAGCGACCGTGAGGGAAAATGTACTTGTGCGTAAAGCCGGATGACATATTGTTAGGGATGCGAGCAGTGATGATATGAATGAATACCTTCCCATCACTTTTGAGAAAAGACGCCAGCTTTTGGAAAGCATTGGTCAGATTTCCGACATGGCAGAAGACTCCAATCGAGAGGATTTTGTCAAATTTTTCGGGGAACTGAGCGTCGTTTAAATCGCCTTCATGCAGGGTGAATCGACTTGAACTCAGATAGCTCTCTGGATATTGCATTTTGTGACGCATGTACTCGCACTGTTGATGACTTAAGTTCAGCCCTGTGAACCGCACATTGGGTAACTTAGACATAATGTAGTTGGGCACACAGCCCCAGCCACAGCCAAAATCCAAAATATGGTCGCCATCGTTGATTTCTAGTCGCTCAATCACCTGATCGATCATATGCATTTGGGATTCTTCTAGGTCGGCTGCCCCATATTCCCAAAATCCGGTGCTGTACTTGGGATAGATGATTTGCCAATCCCCCAACATTCGATTCAGCATGGCTTGGGGTGAGTCATATTGCACCTTCATGAGTTCTTGTGAAGATTCAGCTAGACGATCAGATTCTTTTAATACCCATTCATAGGGAGCCAGTAGACCGGGGCAATTTTGAAACAAAATGGGCATAGATGTGTGCACCAGCGACCGAAAGACAGAATCCGGTATTTCTAACCCGTTAATATAGGCTTCTGCCAATGCCATTTGAGTCGCATTGAAAACTCCTGCCATTAATCGCGTCGCTTTGTACGCCATTGGACTTTTTAGAGTCATATCTCCCATAATGGGGATATGCTTTTGAATATCTGGAAATATATTTGTAGAAGTCATTTTGGTTTCCCTCAGCTTAGAATACTGCTCGGCTACACAGATATATTGTAATGTAAGAATACATCGGACGTATATTTTAATCAAATAAATAATTAATACTTTAATCAATATCAATAAAAGTTCATTAAACCCTATACTACGGAAGAGGTGTTGAAAACCTTAGTTGAACTTCTACAAGATGATCAAAAAGTATTTCTGTCTATTCGTTTTTACCTTGTCGATATTCTGCTCGTCATCGATTATGACTCCCGCACAAGCTCAGGTGCCATTCATTCAAGACATAGTTATTTATTCTAAACTACTACGCCAACTCCAAGACAACTCCTTAAATTATGCTTGTATCCGTGTGGATGGTCATTGTTTATTCAAGCTGGCTTCTACTGAATCAGAACCTCTAGCAGCTAGAATCAACGAAATTCAAAACCGTTTAAATAACCTGACGAAAACTTATTTAGATCAGGATAATAGCCAATTAATCGTCACTAAACAAGCAACAGGCAACTCATGGGACGTACGTATTAGGATTATCGACAAGACTGGTGGTCTAACTTATCAAGAAGAACGTCTGCTGACTGTGACCGCTCCTGATGCTCAAGCTTATGAAGTGCGTGTAGAAACCAGAGCCGAACAGATATCTGACTTATTACAAGCAGGTTTGCAAAAAGCTAAACAAGAAAGAAAACAACCATTTTTAATTCGTCAGGGTATCTTTGCAGCAGTTACGATTGTAGCCATGTTGCTTAGTAATTTATTGATTGCTCGTGCAATCATCCGAACACAACAGTTTAAAGAGGAATTAGAACCTTTAGACATTTTACCACCATTGCCCATAGCCAATCAGTTAGTTCAAAGGCAACGGAGAAATCTTCGAGAAGTTCAATATAGGCTATTACAGGTGGCTCTGGCTACAGTGTGGGTAGGTGGAATTCTATTGATCCTTAATTTATTTCCCTACACGCGAATATTACCGTTTTTACTGATTGCTGCTCTTCAGATTCCCGCCAGAATTTTTCTGACTGCTTTAATTACTTACATTTTTATTCGTCTGACCTATGCCTTAATTGCTAAATTAAGCACTGCTTTTATCTATAGCTATTCTGGTAATCTCAGAGTCAATCAACGCCCACACTTAAGAGTTACTACTATTATTCATATTCTTAAAGGTGTAGTTACAGTCATTTGGATTGGAGCAGCGATTTTAGCAGTATTGTGGGGTACTGGGGTCAACATAGCTCCTATCCTAGCTGGGGCAGGAATCCTGGGTTTAGGCATCTCCTTGGCTTCTCAAAACTTAATTAAAGATGGGATCAACGGTTTTTTTATTATCCTAGAAGATCAATATGCCGTCGGAGATGTGATCACTGTAGGGGAAGTGGGTGGTTTAGTTGAAAATATTAACTTACGAATTACTCAACTAAGAGATGCTGAGGGGCGTTTAATTACGATTCCTAATAGCGAAATTAAAATTGTGGCTAATCTTTCTAGTCAATGGTCAAGAGCTGATATCACCATTCCTGTAGCCTACCAAGCGGATATTGATCAAGCTTTAGATATAGTTAATCAAGTCGCCGAAGGAATGCTCAAGGATCGAGATTGGCGAGACAAGATTTGGGAATCCCCGCAGATATTAGGAGTCGAAAGTTTTTGCGATCGCGGTATGATGATTAGAGTCTGGATCACAACCGAACCTCTTAAACAGTGGGAAGTAGCGCGGGAGTTTCGTCGTCGTATTAAAATTGCTTTGGATGGGGCGGGCATTCCGATTCCTTTACTCCAGCAGCAGATCTGGTTTAATAAGCAAAGTTCAGCGGATAAAAATAGTCATAGCTAGTTCAGCCTCGAAAAACTAGACTTATAGATTCTAATAATTTCGATTATTTTCGAGTTAGAGAGGCTTTTTGACGATATGTTTCGTTATTTTTCCGATTTGCTGCATATTCTTCACACTTTACTCATATTTGATCGTTAATCTTGAGAAGAAGATTTGACGAGATTTGCCTCGTTACTAAATTAAAATTAATCGTTTGAGAATATTTTGAAACTACCATGATTAATAATTATTTGTTATCAAATCTATCTGAATCAAAAATTACTGCCGAGCCAAAAGGACTACTACTATCGCCTTTTCAGCGAAAACTGTTACAGAAAAATATTGGACAAGATTTGCGCCCAGAATATGTACGTCGAATCAACATTATGCTGATGGCAGATTTGGGACATTCTCAAACCGAAATTTGTGGAACTCTTAATTGTTCTCAAGAAACTGCTAGATACTGGATTGCGATCGCCAGAAGTGGACAAGCCCATAATTGGAGCCAAGAAAAAATTGGTAGACCAAACAAGATTAGTCCAGAACATCTTCAGCGTTTAGAAGAGCTAGTCGCCAAAAGTCCTCGTGAATGCGGTTATGCTTTTAGTCGTTGGACAGCTTATTGGTTAAGCAAACAACTAGAAAAAGAATTTGAAGTAGTAGTTAGCGATCGCCATATTAATCGTTTACTCAAAAAAATGGGACTGTCAACTCGACCAGAAAAGTCTCCCAATGACCAGAAACTCGAAGAAAAGCCCCTGCGCAGCACCAGAATTGTCATTGAAAATATCTGCCCTACGTCGGTGGAAAAATCTAGCCCATCACCAGACTTTTCACCGAACTTTTCTTTCACCGAACTTTTTTCACCACTTATCCAAAAGCAACTAACTCACCACTAACTCAGACTGTTGCGATTTTGCCTGCCGAATCGATTCTCCAGTTAACAGTTCCACTACATCCATGCCATTGCTAATTACTCCTGGCACACTAGGATAGCCAGCACTAGCACCAACTAAGAACAAATTAGGTAATTCGGTTTTATAACCCAAACGATTTAAACCAATCTGTTTGGGAATTAATTTTGCCCCATACATATTGCCTTCGGGCTGTCCGAGATAATATTCGCTAGTGGTAGGTGTGCCATAAATTTTCATCCGTGTGTAGTTATCTACATCGGGAATCAAGTCTCTCACGCTATTCATTATCTGCTGATACACAGCTCGTTTTTTGACTTTATAAGCTTTAGAGTCTTCTTCGTGCAGCTTTTTAAAAGGTTCGTAGGGACAAACTGTAGTAATTTCCAGAATATGATGACCTTCTGGTGCCATACCTGGTTCTCTAGATTTTAAAGTAGGACAAGATAAGAAGATCCAAGGGCGTTCTAAGTTCCCCTCAAATTGTTGTTGATAGGCGTGATTAAGATCGCCGTCAGGGTAGTACCAAATATTCCAATTGCCAATACCATAAGAGCGTGGTTCAAACCTAGAATCTAAACCTAAATAAATATTAAAAGCACTAGCTGAGTATTCATAGTTAGTCAGACGACGATACTCCTGTCGGCTTATAGCCAAAGAGTTGTGCATTAAATTTACGGTCATTTTAGGATCGAGATCGCTAATATAGGCAATCTCTGCTTGATAAGTTTCTCCTCCCGCAGTTACGCTACTTACTTGACGATTGACGACTTCTATATGTTGAACAGGGGTTGAGTATTGAACTACGCCACCGCCTTTAGTAATTACCGAGACAACATTATCGACCAAGTGTTTGAAGTGAAACTGCGGATAATAAGCACCTTCGGCATAATCTTTAGTTAGAGAAGTATGAGTAATTAGGGCAATTTCTGCTGGCGGTAAACCGTAATCTCCGCTTTGTCCAGCTAATAGTGCCTGTAGTTTTAGGGATAGCCCAGCGCGATCATAAAGGTCTTGTAGTGTCCAGTTGCGTCTAGTAAATAGATGCCAATATTTAGGTAATGATAGCCAATCTGACCATTCTATATCGAACCAATTTACTTCAGTGCTGAACTGGCGTATTTCTTGATGTAATTGCTCGATCTCGTTACAGTAGTAGTTAATACCACGGGCTTCTTCTGGGAAAGAGCTTATGGCGCGATCGCGAAATTTCTCCCAATCTAGAGGAATGCGAAAATCTACTTCTGGAGTAATTACTCGATCAATACAGTCTGGATCAAGAGAGTTAAAAGGGACATCGCGATCGATATAAGTTAAAAACTGTTTTACGGCTTGTCCTTCTCCGCATTGATAGATGTAATGAACATCGGCACAAAAACTGTAGTCGCCATAATCAAAAGTATGACAACAACCACCAGGTAGATAATGCTGTTCCAAGACAGCAACCCGATATCCCTGACGAGTCAGACAAGCAGCAGCGGATAATCCACCTAATCCAGCACCTAAAATTACGTAGTCAAAACTTCTCATTTTGTACTCCTGTTTCAGTTAGTTGATAGCGATGAGCTTGCCTCTACTAAGTAGCTCTACCAAAATAAAAGTGAAATAAGTTTATGAGCTAGATAGCAGATAGCTTAGTTGCTAGTTGCTAGTTGCTAGTCGCTATTATTCACCGTTTAATTAGCTTGACCTACTTAACTTATTAGCAATCATCGTTTTTAATACTTCCATCAGGCATAATCGTGCGACAGAACTTAGCACCAGTAAAATCAGCATTGTCAAGTCGAGCATTGCGTAAATTTGCTCCGCGCAAGTTTGCCCATACTAAATGGGCGCGATCAAGCAGCGCATTGCGTAAATCTGCTCCATTTAAATTGGCATGGTTAAGAATAGCTTTACTGAGGTTAGTGTTAAATAGCTCAGCATCAATCAAACTAGCCTGATGTAGATTAGCTTCTTGTAAATCTGCACGATTGCAAATTGCCTGGTTTAAAAAAGCACGTTTTAAATTAGCTTTTCTGAGATTGGCACGGGTTAGATTTGTCTTGCTCAAGTTAATATCTGCTAACTTGGCTTTTTGGAGATTTGCTTGTTGAAGATTGACTTGTGAAAAATCTCTCTCTCCGCATTTAAAACGCTGTTTCAATTCCTCAGCTTGTAGATTAATCGGTCGCCAAAACTGCCTATCTCCTAATACAAAAATGCTTCCTTTAAACATCAAGCTAAACCTCCAAATTGCGACTCAAAACCAATAGCCTATTCTTAAAAATAAAGGACAATCTTGAGGAAGTTGTGAGACTAGCTAAAGATTAGTAATAAGTAGGTCAACTTAATTCAACGGCTAATAATAGCAACTAGCGACTAGCAACTAGCGACTAGCAACTAGCAACTAGCGACTAGCAGTTAAGTTATCTGCGTAACATCAGTTATAAACTTATTTCACTTTTATTTTGGTGGAGCTACTTCAAACAATCAACTAAGTTCTGATGCTCAATCCTGCTATAATCTGTTCTAGAACAGCATCATCAAAACCGATAATGTTGATAATGTTAGTTTAAATTATTATTTTAAGAACCAAAAAAGTTGCAATGTATATTTTTTATTTTCTATTTATCTATAGATTAATAAAGTTTTTTGAATTTTTAATGCGTAAGACTACAAAGATTTTAATTTCGTAAATAATTATCAAAACTAATCATAAGATCAATTTATTGTTTTATTATTGCTATATAGAACTTGAATTATCAATCAAGTAAACATCACGATTAACTACATGGAATTATCGAGGTGAAAAGTATGAAAAGTATGATTTGGCATCCTGAAGAAAAAGATCAAAAAGTCAATCAATATCTAGAACAAAGTAATCATGCGCCTTATGAAGTAATCATGGCTTTATTATTAATAGGTGTGTGTATTTTGACTACTGTAACTTTGTTTTTTATTGTTTAAACAAGAGGTGAGATAGCTTTTATAGATACTACTGCGAAACTTAAAATAAGTGTGTTATATTGCAGTAGTATTTTTATATTTATTTTTTCTATTATTTTTGTCAAATAAAAAAATTAAACAGGGTAAAAATTTGATCTAGCTTGTTTTTTGCTAATCAAGTAGTTTTCAGGTTGGAGTCAAAACTTGAAAACCGCGATCGCGATCGGTAAAACATAAATCTTTGAACTCTTTAAGACAAAAGGTTTTTAGTCTTAAATTTGACTATTAAACAAATTGATCGCCTCATCTTCGATTATTGGGCGTTGATTTTTTTGTGATTTCCTTAACCTGTAATTATCAAAAAATTACCTAAAGCCTCATTGTATTGACGATCTTTTATTGAGAGTTTAAATTTAAGTAATATCTATAAAGAATGGAAGAGTTTCTTTATCAAAAAAATACAAAAAAATACTAATAAAAATGCCAATATTGAGAAACAAAATATTTCTAAACTAGCTCTTTTGCTGGGAATTAATTAATAACCATTTAGTTTTTTTGACTAAATCTAAGGATAGTAATTATTATTATGGTTTTAAACGCAAATACTTTTCAAGACGTTGCTAGTAGCGTTGGCATCAATTGGTCGAGACAAAGAGGAGACGAAGCATTCAGCCTCTCTTTTACAGATTTTAACGGTGATGGTTTACCAGATATCTGGGTTAGCGGACACGGTTATAACGGTGCAGGGGCTTTATTTCCTGCTAAATTTCCTTCTTTATATATCAATAATGGAAACGGTACATTTACCAATCTATTTCCCGAAGACTTTCGTCAAGGTATTGGTGGCGATACTCACGTCGCTCATTTAGTCGATTTCGATAATGATGGCGATGCCGATGTCTTCGTAACTAGTGGTGGACAATTAGGCGGACTAGTGGGAGAAGAACAAGGACAAGCTAACCTTTTCTTTAACACCAGAATTAGTCAATTAGGTATTCTCACAGAAGAAGGAGCGGAGCGTAACGTACAAGACTTATTTGCCAGAGGGCGTTCAACTCTTTGGTTTGATGGGAATGGTGATGGTTTATTAGACTTTATCGAGTTAGTAGCAACTCAAGAAAATGCCAATGGACAACTTGAAGAGCCTACTGCTTATTATCAGCAAAATGCTGACGGTACTTTTTCCGACTTAACCACCACAGTGGGTTTGAATGTTGATGTACCTTCTCGTTACGCTCAATTAGCTGATTTAACTGGCGATGGCAAGTTGGATTTAGTAATTCAAGGAGTTTATCAATTTCCCGCTAAGGTTTATGATTTTTCCTCTGGGAATGGTTTTCAAGATGTTACCAGCAACTTTAATTTTCCTTTAACCTCCGATCTTCCAGCCGATTCTACCGAAGACTTTGAAGATCACGACTCTGCTAGAGATTCAATCATCGCTGACTTCGATGGCGATGGCGACAATGATATTTTTTTAGTCCGTTCTAATATTTCTACCACTGCACCTAGCGTATTTCAGGGTACTAATAATCGAGTAGTTTCAGCCGATTTAATTTTACAAAATCCAGGACAAGAAATTGGCTATAGTTTTACTACTGGTGGTAGTGTTGCGATCGATTTTTTTGACTTGAATGGTTTAGCTGCTCTTCTTTCTCCTTCTGAAATCTTCATTGGTGCTTCAGGACGCAATCCTACCGCTGCGGAATTAGAAGCATTTGTAAATATCAGCTCTGGTTCCACTGCACCAGCTACTGCTAATAATAATCCTAGTACTCCAGCCAACGATCCTGTAGCCGCTTTATTGCTTAATTCTACTAGTGCAGGGGTTAATGGTTTGGCTAGCAATCGCTCTACCAGGGGTGTTTATATCGGCTACAATTCTGCTACTCAAATCTGGGAAATTCGTCTCAACTCCTCTACTTTTGAAAATATTCGTTCGGCGGTAGAATCTACGCAAAATATTACTAATTTAACGCCGATTAATTTTACTAATGTCAATCCTGCTAGCAAGGCTTTAACTAATCAATTCTGGCGATTTGACTCCAATACTGGTAAATTTGTTAATGATTCTGTCGCGGCTGGTTTTACCACTCCTACCTTAGGACAATCAACGGTAGAGGGAGACTTTGACAATGATAAAGATTTAGACATCTATGTCGTTAATAGTTATTCTTCTTTCAATCAACCCAATATCCTGTATGAAAATCAAGGAAATGGTACTTTTACGACCGTAGCCCAAGGTGGTGGCGCGGCAGGTACGACTCTCAATTTTGGCTGGTTAGACTTTCAGGTTGGTTCTCGCGTAGCCACAGCCGATTACGATCAAAATGGTTTCTTAGATATTTTCCTCGGTTCTACTATCGGACGTTCTCCCCGTAAAACATATCTAGCAAATCCTTCGCAACTGTTCCAAAATCAAGGTAATGCCAATAATTGGATTCAAATCAATCTCCAAGGTACTCAATCGAATCGAGATGGAATCGGGGCGCAAGTTCGTGTAACTTCTGGTGGGGTTACTCAACTTCGAGAACAAGGTAGTGGAACTCATCACTTTGCCCAAAATTCTGAGACACTCCATTTCGGTTTGGCACAAGATGGCATAATCAGTAGCATTGAAATTAAGTGGCCTTCTGGGGTGACTCAGATTCTTAATAATGTTGCCGTAAATCAAGTATTAAATATTATCGAAACATTTGTCAGTAATCTAGTAGGGAACAATAGCAGCAATACTCTCAATGGTACTAATGGAGCAGACCAAATTAACGGTTTAGGTAGTAGTGACAATCTAAACGGGAATAATGGTAATGATAGTCTCATTGGTGGTAGCGGGAACGATAGTATTCTCGGTTCTGAAGGTAACGATACTCTTTTAGGGGATAGCGATAACGATACCTTGTTAGGCGGCAACAATAACGACGATCTTAATGGGGGTTCGGAAAATGATCGCTTGGAAGGTAATTTAGGAGACGACACCTTAGACGGAGGTAGTGGCGATGACACGTTATTGGGCAGTGCTGGTTACGACTATCTTTTAGGCGGCAATGGTAATGATTCTCTCGCAGGGGATAGCGATAACGATTTTCTCGATGGTCAAATAGGACTTGATAGTCTTAATGGTGGTAGCGGTAACGATACCCTGAACGGTGGAACTGATAACGACCTGTTGAACGGCGATGGTGGCAATGATAGTCTCGTCGGTGCTGATGGAAGTGATGTCCTCAATGGCGGTGATGGGGCAGATACTCTGACTGGTGATTTAGGCAACGATACCTTGAGAGGTAACAACAATAATGATCTTCTTCAGGGAGGAGATGGCAATGATAGTCTCTATGGCGGCGATGGAGTCGATACTCTCTTCGGTAACAACGAGAATGATCACCTTCTAGGTGAAGGCGGTAACGATAGCCTCGATGGTGGAACAGGTAACGATACTCTCCAAGGTGGAGCAGGTAATGATAGTCTCTATGGCGGCGAAGGCAGCGATCGCATTTTGGAAACGGGAGATAGTAATTTTGTTCTTACTAATACTCGGTTAACTGGCAAAGGTACGGATACCTTTAGCTCAATCGAATCTGTTCGTCTAGTTGGTGCAGGTAGTGCTAATACCCTCAATGCTTCGGCAGTTACCCAATTTAAAGTGATTCTCGAAGGCAGTGGCGGTAACGATACAATAATTGGTGGTTCTGGTAGTGACGATTTAACTGGCGGTGTTGGTAACGATGCCTTAACAGGTGGTGCTGGTGCTGACAGATTTCTTTATACCGAGTTCAATCATCGTATTGATACTATTACTGATTTTGTCGCAGGACAAGATTCTTTAGTATTTGATGCGTCGGCTTTTGGTGGTGGACTAATTCCTGGAATTCTCAGTGCTGCTCAATTTGTTCTCGGTAGTTCGGCAGCGGATGGAGATGATCGCTTTATTTACAATAATACGGACGGCAAACTATTCTTTGATTCCAACGGGAATGCTGCTGGGAGCCAGGTATTGGTTGCCACTTTAACTAATATTCCGACTTTTAGTAACCAAAGTATTACCATCGTGCCTTAAAACTTTAACAGAAGCTATTAGCTATTCGCTCGGCATGAGATCAGGGACAAATTGGTGTGTGTCCCTGCAAAATTATCTATTGCCAACGATTTTTAAAACACCAGTTTACTTGGCTTTCAAACGTGAATTAATACTATTTAAACGTGCTGAACTACTTACTGGAGATCGCGGTTGGGGCAATTCGGAATTAGGCCAATTTTCTAAATCGTTACAGACGCATTCTAAAGATTGAATCCCTATTTCGGTCACAGGAACAGGCATTGCACATCTGGCACAGTCATCTATATCCCAAGCAGGAGACAGCAAATCTTCAATAGTTTCTCTTGAACCCTCTAAATAACAATCTTTGCCGCTAATGGTCATAATTTTTTGCCAACAATCTTCAAACTGTTGGCAATAGCGATCTCCATTTAGAACTGGCTGAGGTAATAGTTGTTCTTGACCATTACGCCATAAGAGTTTTTTACCCAACTGAAACCAGTAGGCAAGATAAGTTCTGACTTGTTGTTCGGATGCCATTGAATATTGTCTCCAATAATTAAAATTATAAATATAGTCAAAGAAATACTAATTAAAGCCTAAAAGCGAATCTGTTAGTAACTGCGATCGCCATTTATGACTGGCTGTAAGAGTGATCACCGCAATATCCTTAAAATAGTTATTTAACAGTAATTCCTACTTATCCAATCCTAATCCTTAATTCCTATTTAACGGGGAATTCATAAGCTATAATTCATAATTGCTTAATGGTTCTCCTAACAGACTGAGATTGAGAACGTGACCCCCTGTAACTAGGTATACCGTGTTAGCAATACCTCCAATTTGCCTGGACAAATGTCCCAAGCGATCGCGAAATACTCGGCCTGATTTATAAACAGGAACTACTCCCCAGCCTGTTTCTTCTGCGACTAAAATAATCTCAGCTTGAGTAGTCTGCAAACTAGCTAGCAATTGAGCAGATATTGCTTGCCAAGCTTCGCGATCCAAATCTAGGAAATTTGCTACCCAAGTTCCTAAAGAATCAATCAGCAAGCACTCAGAAGACAAAGCTTGGGTGATGGTAGCTGGTAACATATCAGATATAGCTAAAGTTTGCCAATTTTTGGGTCTTCTTTGCTGATGCCTGGCAATTCTAGCTTGCCATTCCAAATCCGTTGGATCGACTGTAGCAGTAGCGATATAAACAATTGATTTATCAGTTTTAGTAGCCAGAATTTCGGCAAACTCACTCTTCCCAGAACGAGATGCACCAGTTACTAGAACAATTTTCCCAGATTTTAATCTAGTAAGACTCATAACTTACCGAGAAATTGGGTTTGGTAGAATAAATAAGTCGCGCGGGTCATGCCACTGAGATAAAATTTTTAACCATTGTCAACCATTGTCTCATTTAACACCAGTTTCTGAATATCTATCAAAAATCGATGATTTGCCTCTAGTCTTGACAGGGCCGATTCTGCGTCGTACAGAATCCAATGCTGTTACGATTTGGTTAGCACTAAAAAAAACTTGCTCAGTCGTGCTAAAAGTTTACGCCACAGAAGATGATCTGGGTGCAACCCTTGGCAAAGTTGTATTACAAGGAACAAAAAATACAATACAAGCAGGTCAAAACCTATATATAGTGGCGGTAACAGCAAAACCGATTGAGAATCACTTACTCGAACCAGGACGGATATATGCATACGATCTAGATTTCAATGTAGATTTTGGCAGCAACAAAATCAATTTGATCACCGCCCTAAAAGTCAGAGATTTTGAAGACAGTATTAGCTATTTTGCTCATCAACTACCTACCTTTGCTTTACCGCCAGACAATTTAAACCATCTACGAATTGTTCATGGTTCTTGTCGTAAGCCTCACGGTGGCGGAAAAGATGCCATGCCTTGTTTGGATAACCTGATCCAAGAATCGGCTAGTTTGGCGAATCAACGACCCCATCAGCTATTCCTGACAGGGGATCAAATTTACGGTGATGATGTTGCTGATCCCATGCTTTGGCTGGCACAAGGAGTCAGTGAACTCTTGTTGGGTTGGTCAGAGGAGTTACCTCTAATCGAAGGAAGTATCTCATCTGATCAATTGACCCCAGGTAAACGCACAACAGTTGCAGGTAGAGAAGGTGGTTTAACTGCCATGATTAGTAAGAAATCAGGAGAAGCAAAAAGCCATCTATTTAGCTTTGGCGAATATGCAGCAGCTTATTTACTAGCATGGTCACCAGTATTAATGCCTCATTGCTTTCCCGATGGCAACAGTTTATTTAGAAGTAGGCAACAGGCAAAAAAATGGGATCAAGAAGTCTATGATACTAATAGCTTTATCAACGATTTAGGGAGAGTAAGGAGAGCTTTAGCCAACGTTCCCACCTATACTATCTGTGACGACCACGATATAAGCGATGATTGGTATCTTAATCGTGAATGGTGCGATCGCGTTTTGAGCAAACCTCTAGGTAAAAGAGTAGTGCAAAACGGCTTACTTGCCTACGCTCTATTTCAAGCTTGGGGCAATACACCAGAACAGTTTGAAAAAGATACAAAAGGGCGTAAACTGCTTCAGGCAGCTTCTACATGGTTAGCATCCCAAGGGAAAGATCTAGCTGCTAAGTCAAAATGCGATCGCTATTTAGGCATTCCCCCTATCAATAGTTCTACAGGATTACCCAAGCTACAACAAGACGAAGACGTTTTAATTCTGGCGCGAGACAGTCAAGCTATTTCCTGGCACTACAGCATTAGTAGCAGCAAGCATGAAGTTATTGTTTTAGATACTCGTACTTGGCGCGGTTATCCTCCAGGGGATGATCAAAAACTCGCACCACCAATGTTGCTGAGTCATACTGCTTTTGAGCAACAGCTACAAATTCCTTTAGAACAAACTAAACCCGATATTGAAGCTACCATAATTGTTCTTCCTACTAATTTCGTGGCGTTGAGCATTATTGATCGCATCCAGCATTGGGAGTTAAGCCGCAACAAAGTATTTAGTAGTGATGTCGGGGATTCTTGGAACTTTCATCAAGAAGCTTTTGCCCAATTGTTACTCAGTCTTTGTCAAAGACGCGATCGCGTTATTATTTTATCAGGAGATATTCACTATAGTTGTGCAGTTCGTCTGACTCATTGGTTTCATTCGCCTCTGAAAACCTCGGTGCTAGTGCAATTGACTTCTAGTGCGATTAAAAATTCAGAGTTGGCGACCAGTTTGGTACACAGCAAGCTTAAGTTTCTACTACCAGAAAAAACTGAACGTTACTTAGGATGGCAAGAACCTCTTAAAATCAATAAGATACGTCAACTCAGTTTATGGCAACGCATTTGTTTTTGGCGAAAAGAGAAGTATCCATCTCAACAAGATTCTCTCCCTGACTGGCAATATCGTATTGAGTGGTGCAAACGACAACCCTATCAATCTTTACCCTGGCAACAACCCGAGTTGGAAATTGAAGACAAGCCTAATCTCTGGCAGAGATTTACTAAAAGTTTCTTATTTTTGCTTTGGCGCAATCCTTGGTTGCAAGAAGGGCCAGAAGTAGTAGGCAAGAGCAATCTCAGTTTAGTTAGATTTGAATGGTCAGAAACTAAAACGGTGGTTCAAGAAACTTATTGGCATCCTCCTTGGAATGATACTAGTATTGTCAGAAGCAGCTATGTAATTTCTTTAGAACCAGATCCTTTACCACCGTTACCAAAGACAAAATAATTTTAATTTTGCGATCGCAGTTAATGTTTTAATAGTTAAGATTACTGCTCAATTTCTAATGGTAAGCGCACCTGGAAATTAGTTTCTCCTGGTTTTGATTCAAAGCGAATATTACCTTGATGCTTTTGAACAATAATGCGGCGAGAAATATCTAAACCTAAACCGCTTCCTTTTCCTACTTCTTTGCTAGTAAAAAAAGGTTCAAAAATGCGGGGTTGAATCTCTGAAGGAATACCCGCGCCATTATCAATAATCTCTACTAACACGCAGTTATTTTCTAAACCAGTACGGATAGTTAATTCTCCTTTTCCATCCATTCCATCGATCGCATTATCGATCAAGTTCGTCCATACTTGATTAAGTTCGCTACCGTAAGCAGAAATCTGAGGAATATCTGCACCATAGTTTTTATTGACGCTCACACCATACTTAATCTTGTGGTGCAGAATTTTGAGCGTGTTATCTAACCCCTCATGTAAATCTACGAATTGCAGTGCAGCCTGATCCATGTAGGAGTAGTTTTTAATCGCCCCCACCAAATCAGAAATACGGGTAGTACTTTGCTCGACTTCATTAACTAAACCGTTCATCGTTAAAGTCGCCTCTAGCCAGACTAAAGCTTCGGTAAAAGCTTGGGGTTCCATCTGATTAGCTAAAACTGCCAATTGGGATTGATCTATTCCTGCTGCTACCAAACTGGGTGATAACTCCCAGGCATGATTTACCCCCTGAGATTCTAGCCAGTCAGCCAGGGAATCTTCGCGATCGCTTTGCTCTAAGGGAGACAGGGATTGCTTTTGGTTGATTTGCTTGCTCGCCTGTTGTTGCAATTCTGCTAATAACTGGCGATCGCTTGGCGAGAAATGTTTCCCTCTCAGAGAGAGCATATTCTGTTGCAGAGATGCGATCGCCATAGTTAGCTGTTTAGCGGCTCTTCTGCCTGCTGCCGCAGGATTATTTAATTCGTGAGCTAAACCTGCTGATAATTTACCTAATGCTGCTAATTTTTCTTGCTGACGTAATTTTACTTCTAATTCCTTAGAACGTTCGGCTAAAGCTGGCACAAATAAATCTATGCTTTGAGGACAATTTTTAAGTAACTCTCTAAAATCTTGAAATTCAATTACATGGCTGATATCTATGCTGCTGGCAGTCGCCTGAGAAATCCCACCAGTCAACATACTCAAGTCACCTGTAAATTCACCCCTCTGATGAATGGTGACCACAATTTCTTCGGGTCCCATCTGTTTAGTGATTTTAATTTTGCCGTTAAGAACAACATAAAAACAGTAAGTTAAATCCCCCTCTTTAAATAAAACTTCTCCTGGCATAAGTTTTAAAACCGTGCCACAGGTTTCTAAATTGTGCAGATATTCGTCTTCTAAGACAGGAAAGAGAAGAGAATCAGATAATTGGGTTACTTGAGTGGTCATGTGAGCATCCTCCTTTACCAAATATTAGTTAAATCTAAAACAAAGCCTGGTAAAGTATCTTCACCAGATAAAGTATTGGGCGATTTTAATAATTCGACATCTTGTCCTGAACGACATTGTACCCTTGTGGTATAAATTTCTACTTGTCTGGCTTCTGGATTAATCAACCAACCGAGGAGAACTCCATTGTCGCGATATTCCCTCATTTTCTCCTGAGTATTAATCAAGTAGTCAATCGGAGACATAAGTTCGAGGACAAAATCTGGTGCGAGGGGAATAAACTTTTGTCTTTGTTCACGGGTAAGTTCATCCCAGCGTTCTTTTTTAACCCAAGAGACATCAGGAGATCTATTTGCACCACTGGGTAATTTATAACCTGTAGAAGAGTCAAACACTTCTCCTAATCCAGTTTGTCGATTCCATAAACCTATTTGAATAATTAAATCCGTATTACGTTTTCCTGTTTCTCCGCCTGTGGGGGACATAACTATAATTTCTCCATCGGCATTGCGTTCAAATTTGGTATCGGGATTATGGAGGCAGAGTTGATAGAATTGTTCATCGGTTATGTCGATGATCGAATTAAAATTAACTGTAATGGCAGTCATGGGATATATTCCCCATAGATGAACTATTTTTATAGTAGGAGATCGTATGTAGGAATTCCCCGAAAAATCAACCAATGCGATCTTCTATCTGAAAGATAAGTAAAATGTTAGGCTGCTTTAAAGATCGTTTGGGAAAAGAGAGGAATCATGAACCTTGATACAGAAAAACTCTTGAAGCAATTAGAGCAGCAATACGAAGGTGCTGAAATGAAGCCTTTGTATACGGCTGTGGTAACTGTAACGCCTGGTCAAGAAGGACACGCCCGAATGTCGGGTCATGCGGAAAGTGCTGATGGATTATTAGCCTTAGATTTGGCGATGCCTCAAGAGCTTGGTGGTAGTGGTCAAGGAACCAATCCAGAACAACTTTTTGCCGCTGGATACGCAGCTTGTTTTCATGGAGCGCTTGCTTTGGTTGCTAGAAAGATGCGTGTTGATGCGTCTAAAGCAATAGTGACGTGTGCGGTCACAATTGGCAGAGATCCAGCAGATGGTGGATATATGCTTGCTGCTGAGTTACAAGTGGAGATTCCCAACTCAGAGCGTGAGACACTAGAGCAGGTCGTGGCTCAAGCACATAAACTCTGTCCGTACTCAAAAGCGATTGCTAGTAATATTGACGTAAAGGTGACGGTAGTTTAATGTCGAACAACCCCCATGCACTCAACAGTATTTAGGTGAACTAAAATAGCAAAATTGTAAGTCTCCATTTTTCATTATAACGCGATCGCATAATAATAGGAATTACCCGAAAGATAAATGAACTAATAAATAGTTTTGCCGCTTGCGTTACTTTAATGACAACTTTTGATCAGCGATTATTTATGTAGGGGCGCCAACGCGTTGGCGCCCCTACTACATTTTCACACGCCCACTTCTGCTAGGTAACGATGGATAAACATAATTGCGATCGAACCTTCGCCCACACCTGAAGCCACACGCTTAACTGAATTATGTCGCACGTCTCCAGCGACAAAGATACCAGGAACGCTAGTTTCTAGCAAAAATGGGTCGCGTTTTCTATTCCAGCCGCGAAAGTGTTGGCTTTTTTTTAAGTCTGCACCTGCGTAAACAAATCCCCTTTCGTCTCTGGCGACTATTCCATCTAACCATTCGGTTTCGGGTTTTGCACCAATAAAAATAAATAGAGACTTAGTTTCTACTTGTTCTTTTTCTCCCGTATCGTTATGCAACAGAGTAAGTCCTTCTAAGTGAGTCTCTCCGTGTACTTCTACTACTTCGGTGTAAGCTAGCACTTCAATATTGTTCGTCGCTTCAATTTGCTCGATTAAATACTGAGACATACTTTTAGTTAAAGAGTCGCCACGTACTAACATAGTGACTTTACTAGCATACTGAGAGAAATACATCGCCGCTTGTCCCGCAGAATTAGCCCCGCCAACCATATAAATATGTTCGTCTAAGCAAGAGAGAGCTTCGGTTTTAGCCGCACCATAATAGACACCTCTACCCGTCAGGCGATCGCATCCAGGTAGATTTAATCTGCGCCAATATACTCCCGTCGCCAGTAACAAAGCATGACAATTAATTTCACTCCCGTCGGCTAATTTGACAATCCGATAGGGGTCTTCGAGTCTTACTGAGACTACTTCTTGAGGCGTAAGAATTTCTACGCCAAATCGCCTGGCTTGGGTAACTCCCCGCCTGGCTAAATCGTCTCCACTTAATCCCACAGGGAAACCGAGATAGTTTTCAATACGAGAACTTGAACCAGCCTGTCCTCCTGGTGCCGATCTTTCGATCATTACCGTACTCAAACCTTCGGATGCACCGTATACCGCTGCTGCTAAACCTGCGGGCCCTCCTCCCACAATTACTAAATCATAAAAGGGTTTCTCGGCTTGGGTTTGCAGTCCAATTTTCTCGGCAACTTGCAGATTAGTCGGCTGTTCTAGTTTGTCTCCGTTAGCAAATAATACCAGGGGTAATTTAGGCTTTTCACCCTCGTGAGACACATAGTCAATCAGCTTATTGGCTTCTGGTTCAACCTCTACATCCATCCATTGATAGGGAATTTGATTGCGGGCTAGAAAATCTTTGACATTATGAGAACAGGGCGACCAGCGATCGCCAATAACTCGAATACCTTGAAATACCGGACGATAAACGGCTAACCAATCATTAAGCAAATCGTCCAACACAGGATACAGTTGTTCTTCTGGAGGATCCCAAGGTTTGAGGAGGTAGTAATCGAGTCGGGCGGTATTAATTGCCCTAATTGCGGCATTAGTATCAGCGTAGGCAGTTAATAGCACTCGTTTGGCTTCGGGAAACATGGGTGCAGCTTTTTCAATAAACTCGACCCCGTTCATTTCGGGCATTCTTTGATCGGTAATTAATAAGGCTACTGTCTCATTACGCAACTTTAGTTGTTCTAGGGCTTCAATTGCCGATGCTCCAGAATTAGCACGGACAATGCGAAAGCGATCGCCATATTGGTGTCTTAAGTCACGAGAGATCGCCTGTAAGACTTCTAGATCGTCATCTACGGTCAATATTGTTGGTTTAGCCATGATTGGAAATTAGGGAAATTGGGGAGTTTAGTAGTTAACTATATTGATACTGTTTGAACTACTTCGTAGAGATGGAATTCATTATCGGCGATTCCCTCCCAGTAGGGAGTTTCATCACTAAAGCCTGGGCGTTTTGTCAATAGTGCGATCGCATCTTGATTTTCCCACTGTCCATAGTTAATGACGCGAGTACCATCTAAACTGCGATGAAAAGTTGCTGAGATTAACCCTGGTTGTTCCATAGCTAGCTGAATATGTTCTTTTGCCAGTTCAACCATACGGGGTTGATTCTCTGGCTTCATACTGAATTCGGCGAAATGGGTAAAGTATTCGCCTTCTTGGATTTCGGGAGTGCCTACTTTGGATTCAGATGCCACTATTTCATAAACATGAGAGTCTGGGCGATCAAATTCCCATAATTTGCCAGCTTTAGCCTGTACTTCTTCGTTATTTCTAAAGGCTTCAAAAGCAGCTAAAGTTTCCCACTGGGCATAGTTGGCGACTTTTACGCCATCAATGCTTTGATGCAGGTTAGCAGAGATAAAACCAGGTTGGATTTTAACTATTTCCAAAAATTCTTTAATGGTGTCAATCAGTTCTGTTTGCTTTTCTGGTTTAACAGTAAAAATGATAATTACTGTAGTCCAACTATTATCCAAAGAAAGAGTTACCATTGATATTCCTCGTTTAAGATTAATAAGCAAACAACCGTTCGCCCCAGGTTTCGATTGACTGTTGATTTTCTTCGACGGTAGTATCTTAAATTTTAATTTTAATAAAAAAATCTTCTGGCTGCTTCTGCAATTACTAATAATCGTCGAATCACTGAACCAAATAAAGCAAATTCAATAACTTGCCAGCGATCGCAAAAAGCTTTAATTTCTTCTATAGGAAGTTCTACATTTTTTACTTTCATCTTTTTCCTCTTTAAATATTCACTTTTCGTACTGAGTAATAATTCTTCTAATATCATCGGCTGCTATGTCTGCTTGTTCGGATTTAGTATAGATGGTTAATAAAATAATACCTGTAGCTGTTTGGCAATAGTAAATAAGACGGTAGCCACTACTTGTACCTCTTGCGATATCGCTATTTCGGACTCGTAGCTTGAAAACTGTATAACCAATTCCAGCAATTTGGTTTCCTGGTACTTCACCATTTTCAAGTTGTTTAATTATTGGTTCAATATCATTGCGAATACTACGATATTTCTTGGCAAGGGTTCGTAGATTTCGTTGGAATGTTGGTGATGCTTCAACTTTGACAAAAGATTTATCAGTCATTCTCTAATCCTTCCCAAAGTTGAGCAACAGGTATTGTTTCTCCGTTCATTGCTTCCTGCCAAGCTTGGCGAAAGTCTTCTAGAATTACTTCTTTAGATTGATTATCTTCTTCTAGTTCAGTTTCTTCAGGAATGAGAATAATTACTTCAACACGGCTATTTATATCCATTGTTAAAGGAGAATCTAAAGCCAGTTGCCCTTGTTCATCTACTATTCCCATTACTTTAATTGCTTTCATTATTTCTCCAGAGAAATAGAGTACATAAGTTGTTGATTCATCCAATCTATTGTTTATTCTGTTCGATCGAGTCTGATTGTGTCATTATATTAGGACTTTTGTAGTTAATTGTGCTTTTTTAGGTAGAATTATCACAAATTTAGGTTTTTTGGGAAATGATTCGGGATGCGTTAGTTTTTGGCATTAATAGCTATCAAGCTGAAGGTTTAAGCAATCTTCAATCTCCTGCTGAAGATGCTGAAGCGATCGCAAGTATCCTCGAACAACATGGTGAATTTAACGTTCAAAAACTTACCAATATTTTTATCGCATTAAAGCCTAGCATCAAAGTATACAGTTAACGATAAACAATGAACGACCAACAACTTCAACCATTCATTAAACTCGATCAGTTTCTCAAATGGCAGGGAATTGCCCAGACTGGAGGAGAAGCGAAAATTATTATTAAAGAAGGGCAGGTTGAAGTGAATGGCGACGAAGAAACCAGACGAGGGCGTAAATTGAGAACTGGCGATCGCGTTACTGTAGCAGGAACAACTCATCAGGTAGACTTATAATAGACTATATCTTAGGTTTTTGAGCAATTACGTTCACTTTTGCTAGATATATACCCCATGTGGTCTTATTTTGAGCAAATTGACAGTATTGTTCAATATCTTCAAGAGTTGCTTCACCGGTGGCAATATATTTTTCTGCCAGTTGCCTCGCAGACATTTTCATCATTGTGGCGATATTTGAACCACCTTCAGATAGAGGAACATCATTTTCGACTTGTAGGGATTGTAAACTTAGTTGCTGAAGAATAGATGGTAATTTAATCCCGAAAGCCGAGTCTAATCCTTTGTTAGAGAACATCTGACAAATAGCCTTGTTCACCCTAGTTACAGCTTGGCATTCTCCGTCGCTGCCATAAATTGGTCTAGCGGCAGAAAAATCAGGTTCTTCAAGAGCTATCCAGCCATTTGGTTTCAGCAAATCCAGCATTCTCGACAAGACAACTGAAAAATCGGCAATGTGAATGAGTATATTACGTGCATGAATAAGATCAAAAGAGTTATTAGCTAGAGAAATATGGCGGATATCTGCATTAATAACTTCAACATTCGACAATGAGGTATTTTCCACAAAACGAGTGTCAACATCCACAGCCACAACTTTGCCAGATACCCCAACCTGATCTGACATCCAGTTCATCATCGATCCTGCCCCCGCGCCAACCTCAAGACATCGCCAACCTGGGGCTAAACCTGTTGCTAAAATTCGACGACGACTAGCTGGATCTGATACTGTTTCCAGCATTCGTAGTCGTTCAAGTTCAGAGTTAAATTGAGAATCGGTGAAAATATACTCTGCTTCGGACATTTTTCCCTCTTCTAATACATTATTTTTCCTACAGGTTGTTTCTCAAACTCTTTTGTTTTATTTATTCCTCTCATATTGTTGATATTATCGTTAAGAATATCATTTGTGTTAGTTTAATATCCCTCTGGGAAATTAGTATTAAACAAAATATAGGTCGTTATGTACGATTGATTATTTCTACGAGTGCGATCTAGAAAAATTTAAACATAAATGCGATCGCCTTACAATAAGAAAACTTGTATAGCACTTTAGCCTGTCTATAATAAATCCATAATTAACAATTAAGATTATGCAAGTTCCTACTAAGACCTATTCTTCTCCAGAAGAATATTTAGAACTAGAAACTACTGCTGACTACAAAAGCGAGTATCATGATGGTCAAATAATACCAATGGCAGGTGGCAAACCCAACCACAATCAACTAGCAATTAATCTTACTAGCGCAATTAATTACAACTTAAGAAAAAAACCTTATCGCGTTTTTATGAGCGATCTACGTTTATGGATTTCCGATTGTAGTCTGTACACATATCCTGATGTGATGGTAGTTCAAACTCCCTTAGTATTGGCGGAAAATCGACAAGATACGATCATCAATCCATTGATGATCGCCGAAATTTTATCTGACTCCACAGAAAAATACGACCGTGGTGATAAGTTTAGAATGTACCGCACCATTCCCAGTTTTAAGGAATACCTTTTAGTTAATCAGGCAGCAATGCAGGTAGAGAAATTTACCAAAAATGATGTTAATCAATGGATATTGACTGAATATGCAGGTCAAGAAGCTAAAATTACCTTTGATTCCTTTGAGTTTGAAATTAGTTTAGATGAGCTTTATGATCGTGTTAATTTTGTATAAGAAACATTGACACTCAGGACATTGCATTTGTCTTAAATTTTTGATTATTTGGCGATCGCTTTTACTAAAATTAATGGGTTTAAAGCCCCTTCTGCTAGGGCATTATTAGCAACTAGCAAAAATGCGCCTACGGCGTAAACCAAGGAGAGTCTTTTACTAAAAATCAGCTTTCAATTCAGCAACACAGATAAATCTTCCACTTCACGAATTGAACCGTCGGGGGCTTCTAAGATAAATCCTGCATCGCGAATCATGTCCAAATCAGCACGGGCAGCTTGCCCCGCCGTCGTGAGATAATCGCCGATAAAAATAGAGTTGGCTGGATACAAGCCCATTGGTTGGAGCGATCGCAAGTGGACTTCTCGACCACCAGCAATTCGCAGTTCTTGCTTGGGTAAGATAAATCTAAATAAACATAAAATCCGTAAGCAGCGACGGGGATTCAGTTGATTAATATCTCCTAAGAGAGTTCCTGCAATGGGAATTAAAAAGTTAATCGGGACACTGGTAACGTTTAATTCTCTAAGAGAATAAGCCAAGTCCAGAATATCGTCGTCGGTTTCATTCATGCCGACAATACCGCCTGAACAAGTTGTAATGCCTGCGGCTTGAACGTTTTTAATCGTGGCAACGCGATCGCCAAATGTATGAGTGCTACAAATATTAGCGTGATGATTTTCTGAAGTATTTAAGTTGTGGTTAACCCGATCTACACCTACCGCTGCCAAACGTTGGGTTTGCTCTTCACTCAATAAGCCCAAACAGGCACATATTTTTAAGTCATGTTTAGCCTTAACTGCGGTAAACGCATCTAACACCTGGGTAAAAACTGACTCAGATGGCGATCGCCCAGAGATTGCCATACAAAACGTACCTGCTTTTAATTCGGCGGCGCGATCTGCGGCTTGAATTATTTTCTCTTGGGCAATTAAAGGATACTTTTCAATCTCAGCACTAGAGATTTTTGACTGAGAACAATAGTTGCAATCTTCTGGACATAAGCCACTCTGGGCATTAAGTAAGAAATGCAGTCTGACGCGATTTGACCAATAATGGTGGCGCACTTTATAGGCGGCGGCTAACTGTTCTAACAGCACTAGATCAGGTGCTTGTAAAATACTTTTGGCAGTGGCGCAATCAATTAACTCTCCAGCCAGGGAAAGTTTAGCTATGGCATTAAAGTCTGGTTGTTTGGTCATGGCGATCGCATTCTTTATCTTTTGCTCGGGTATTTACTTTTCTACCACGAGTTAGGAGCGTTAAAGATAGAGAAAAATTTAAAGTTAAAAGTTATTACTAAACTAATTGCACACTTCGACTGCGAATAGTATTTGCGATCGCTGCCAACCATTCTTCAGTGATCATCTCGCTAGATAATTGAAATACACAATAGCCATGTTGTTGGGCTAAATTTAGCTTTTCGTAATCTCTGAGCAAGCTTTTCCCCGTGCTGTGTCCGCCTTTATGCCAGATTTGCCCATTAATTTCAATCGCCACTTTAGCAGGGATATTGGCATAGTCAAATTTAAAGCGTCTACGAGGAATTAGCCTTACTTCCGTTTGCAGATCGAGGTCTGGGTAAAGGTCATCCCACATCAAATCAAATTGGAATTCGAGACTACTAATGCTCATTTATCTATTACAATTGCAGGCGATCGACTTTTTAAAAAGATAACCTCGATTGATGATCTTGACCACGTGCGATCGCTTTTTTGATAATGGCTTCCTATTTTTACCTTCACCTATATACTTTTGCATAATCTTAGAAACTCCTTATATTTTGTTAGTAAACTAGGACAAAGTTTGATCACAAACCTTTACATTTTGTCTTAATTAATCACGCTAGAATTAAAGAAATATCGAGGTTTGATAACCAGGGAGGCATTATGTTTCTCAAACAAATATCTAGTGGTGACTTAGTAGAACTATTAGAAGTGCAAAACCTTTACGATCCTTTCAAAAAAGAAATCTTGGGAAGATTCCACGCTGGGGAAGAAATGCAAGATCCAGAAATGTTTTTGAAGTCAGAACTTATTTTTACTTCTGGTGAAGCTTTACCTGAGTGTTGGCTAGATCCAAACTATCAACACATTATCCATAAACAATCTCAATTCGTAGTGGCATAAGCTTTAACAAAGCTATCAATTTTCAGCTATTGTCTTCCTAATTTTTGTTTGCAAGTAGCTACACTTGATTAAACGTTAAATGATGAACTTAGGTAAAAGGGTGTAAGAGAAGAAATAATATTCTCTTGTAATTTATTTAGGTTTAAATACTTAATTAAAAGCTTGGTGTTTTTATTTTTGCTTAAATAAGTTTGTCTTTGAAAAAAATATAAAATACCTAAAAACTGAGGCTACTTTTGCATATTTGCTAGTTATTTTTTAATTGAAACTAAATAAATAATGATTAGCATCTAAATAAATAATGATTAGCATCAACCTGGTGTAGATAATTATGAATCAGGTTAATTTGAGCATTTTGCTTGCATGAATAAATCAGGAGAATTGACATGAGTAATATGTTGCATATGTCCCATGAAGAAAACCAATCCCATTCCTCGGCTGAAAATCATCAAGAGACACACGACTCAATAATCCCAATCTTGAGCGTAGCTGACTTTAATGGCGATGGTAGTGTAGATAATCTAGACATTGAGGATATTGGTACTCGTTATGGTTCGGTTGAGGGAGAGGATTTATATCATCCCTTATATGACTTAAATGCCAATGGAACAATTGATGATCAAGATTTAACAGAGGCAAATAATAATCTAGGTGCAGATGTACCTTTACTGGATCAACAAATCGCCCAGGCAACTCAAGCAACCATGAAATATTATGGCTCAGAGGGACTAGAACAGGCGATCTCTGATGGCTATGTTCCAACTACCCAAGAGGCTATGGGACATGGTATTCACTACTATAATCCAACTCTGGCTAATGAAATTGGCAATTCAGCAGAATTAGATATTGAACGTCCAGTTGGATTAAATTATAACAACGAAGGTAATTTAACAGCTGTTTTTTATCTTCGGTTTCCTGAAACTCAGGAAGCAACAGCAGAGAACCCTTTGGCAGGGCTGATGATCGACCCAGCAGATGACTTTCCGCCTTCCTCTTTTGATACCTTAACGGCTGATGATTGGCATCATCATCACGATGCCTGGATTACTGGGCTTGGCAATTTAAATTCTGAATTAGTCTACTTTGAAGAAGATGTACCTTTGGAAACGCTTGCTTCGCGCCTAGAACAGCTTGATTACAAAGTATTTCCAGAATCAGATCAGGGCTTTAGTCCTAAGTTTTTGATGATGCACGGATGGTTTCACTCTTTCAATCCCGATGGCACTTTTGCAATCAGCAATCACCATGAAGGTGTATATGCACCTGAAGAATTAGGCGCACACGGCGGACATTTTGAAGACAATATTGATCCTTTGATTGCGGGAACAGATGCAGGAGAGGGATTATTCGGTACAGAAGAAGCCGATCGCATCAATGGTTTCGACGGCGATGATTGGCTACTTGGCAAAATGGGTGATGATTCTATTTGGGGTGGTCATGGTAATGACTGGATCAGGGGAGATGACGATTATGCCTGTGAAAGTGGCGATGATATGCTCTACGGAGGGCCTGGACACGATTTGATTTATGGTCATGGTGGTAGCGATCGCATATTCGGCGGTACAGAAAATGATTACTTGGTAGCTGGCACTGGGGATGATTTATTGCGGGGTGGTTTGGGCTATGACATTCTCACAGGAGATGAAGGTCATGATAGTTTTGTAATTGCTGCTGGTGAAGGTACAGATCTTATTACTGATTTTGAACTTGAGTTTGATACTTTAGTGCTTTACACTGGTGTTTCTTCTGAAACCATAGCAATTAGTCAGCTTGATAATAATACTGTGCTTTCTTTTTCTGATGAAACTTTAGCTGTACTTAATGGGGTGAGTGCTGAAGATTTACTGGCAGTCAAAGATCATGTTTTTCTGGATGTTTAATGAGAACAATCTAAGTACAGGACAAAAATTGTCAAGAGTAGAGAAACTCATCAGATTTTCAATCCAAATCAGTAACAAGAAATAAGGCGATCGCGTGCGTCCTAAAACTTCTTTACCTACTCGGTCTGAAATTACTCAAGTATTAAAAGAAGCAATTGAGCTATTGACATAACTTATGAATATATTGTTTGATTTAGAAATGATTGTTTGATGTCGAGTTCTAATCGCACTACAAGAGCAGCTATCGCCTGACTTTTAAGACTGTCTCTACAAAATTAGCGATCACGCTTGGAAGAAAAGGCGATCGCACCCTGATCAAGCATCAGACATCAGCGATCGCCTGACTTTTAACACAGTCTCTACAAAATTAGCGATCACGCTCTATCAGCTAATTCGCTTTAGCAATATCTCATTAATAACTGTTTGATAGCCAATGCCTCTTTTTTGGGCTTCTTCTTTAGCCCAGGCTAGGACTTTTGGGTGAAGTCTGAGGGAAATTAATTCATACTTCTCATCTTCATTTTTTGCTGGTCTACCCCGCTTTCTCAACTTCATGCCAAACTGTTCGGAAATCGCTTCTCTGAATTTCTGACTTTCTTCTGGTGTGACTCGCCTCGCCCTCTCAAAAGGGAACTCAGATTCCTTCTTCATATCTCTTGCGCTCTATTTTTGTCGCTTTTCTTGCACTTATTATCCTTATCTGTTCTCCTCGCATTGTAAAGACAACCACGATCGTCGAGCCATTTTCCGCTTCCCCAATTGCCCATTCTCTTTCTTCTTGCTCGGAATGCTTGGAGTCTTCCGTAAACAGGAGATAGGGATCGGCAAAAACTGTCACGGCTTCCTCAAATGTAATGCCATGCTCAAGAAAATTAGACTCAGCTTTGTTGTCGTCCCACTCAAAGCACATTTATAGTATATACCAAAAATCTGTCTTCCAGTTATTTTATACTAGCCGATCGCCCTTTCTCATCTAGCAGTTAACCATTGCTCCGTTATCCGCGATCGCACTTGAACGAATAGACATCGCACCCTTATCAACCATCATACTTGAGCGATCGCATTGCTTTTAAGACTGTCTCTCCAAAATTAGCGTTCGCACTGCTCTAAAATGCTATTTGTACACATCTCCTCTAGTGCCAATTGTGTAAATTTCAAGGTCAGCAGAATCAAGGCTTACTGTAAAGATAACTCGAATCTTGACATCAAGAAGCCGATAAAATCCTTCCCATTCCCCCTTCATCTTCTTGATGTCAAGAACGGTAAATGGAATAACGCCTTGCTCTTCATCACTCACGTAGGGCATGAGAACCTGACACAGCAATAGTCGCTCCTCTCGCAAAACTTCTCGAACACTTTCCTTGATTAACGCTTTTAATTCTACAATTTCCATTTGCTTTTTCCTTGGATAGCTAATAGTCTCACACTTTTTCTCGATCTTCGGGATTTTCAACAAATTCAATAGCTTGCTGAAATGCTGAGGTTTTCATCATTTTTCAAAGATGGTAATGGTTTTCCCTCTATTTTATCGTTATCAGTAACCCACCGAATTAATGATAGAGGTGGTGCGTTTCACTTCGTTAACGCATTCTACGAAAGCTTTTAACACAGTCCCTACAAGATCGGCGATCGCATTGCTTTTAACACAGTCTCTACAAGATTAGCGATCGCACTCTTAAGAACAGGCGATGGCGTAACTCGGCGTGGCATTAGCGGCGATCGCACTATAGATTCACGGGAAGAATTCTGTAGGGTGGGTTAGCGTTAGCGTAATCCACCATTATTAAGTCATTCAGAGCAGAATTAGATGGTGCGTTCGTTAACGCACCCTACGAAAGCGATCGCACCAAAAACTAACGGGTTTAAAGCCCCTTCAGGAATGGGCATCCAGTTTTTGGTAGCTATACCACAAGGGTACAATGTGGGTGAACGAAAAAAGGTGTGGGAGAGGGAGATAGGGTTAGCGACTAATTTACGATAACATAGGTAAAAGCTAATTAAAATTTTAACTCCCGACAATAGAAGATGAATAATTTTCAGTCGA
>Ga0114940_10000082_pt1 | contig 60026 bp, 88 predicted proteins | sample ColdCreekSource_FD_87195 | JGI IMG/M metagenome (GOLD analysis project Ga0114940, IMG submission 87195) | Groundwater microbial communities from Cold Creek, Nevada to study Microbial Dark Matter (Phase II) - Cold Creek Source | ecosystem: Environmental > Aquatic > Deep subsurface > Groundwater ...
CGCGCTGCGCCAGCTCGACCGCGACCTCGCCGAACGAAGTCGGGGCGCGACGGGCGAGGTGCACGCGCTCATCGCATACATGCGCTTTCGACTGACCACGATCGCCAGTGGTCTTACACCGCCCCACGAAAAGCACGCGTTCACCCCGGCGGGGGCTCGACGCCTCTCGCACGAGATGAACTAACTCCCGGCTCCGACATGGGAGGCATCGAGGGCATGGGCAAGGCGGCGGAAGTCATGCGCCAGATCGCCGACCAGATCCGAGCGCACGGGCACGTCGTCGAATACACCGACGCCGACCGTGGTCGAACGTTCCCCCCGCCGGCTGTACGTAAGTCGCGATCGAAAGACGCGCCGGAGAAAGCCGCGCGGCAAGCGCCTCGCAAGAGGGTCCAGAATCGCGCGGCAGGGTCGCGCGGGGGGAAATCCTGATGGCGCGACTGATGTCGTTCGCGCTCACCGAAACGCCGCTCATGACGGGCGCGAAGGACGTCACGCGCCGGCTCGGCTTTCGTGACGCCAAGGTCGACGAGTGGTTTCAAGCCGTCCGTAAAGCGATGGGCCTGCGCAAGGGCGAGCAGGTCACGCGCTTGTGTATGGTGCAAATGCGCGCAGTGAGCTTCGAACCGCTCGAGGCGATCACGCCCGACGAGGTGCGTCGCGAGGGTTTCCCCGAGATGACGCCGCCCGAGTTCGTGTCGATGTTCTGCGCGGCCCATCGCGCCAAACGCTGTCGACCCGACACCGAGGTGACGCGGCTAGCGTTCGTGTCGACGGCACGCACGATCATTCACGTGCTAGCCAACGGCCTCGCGCTCTGCGGCAAGGCGGGTCCGCCGGGTGAGCTGTGGCCCGCCGCTCACCGGTGGGTCTCGTTCGAGGACCCCGGCGCTCACCATGCCAATTGCACCCGGTGCGTCGAGGCGCTGCTCGCCATGCGAGTGCGGCTCGCGCGGCCGTTCGAGGAGTACCGACGCCATGCCAGCCAAAGTTAGACGCTACGCGCAAGACACTGAGGTTCCCGCGGGCAAGAGCTCCCCTCGGGCGAGACCGTCGGCGACGACGCGCACTCGCCGCGAGCTCGGTGGCGCTCTTTGGCGAGCTTCTTTTTGCGGCGGCAATAGATGCGATACGCGAGCCGCTCGGCCGTCGCGAGGTCGAGCGCCTCGACGTAAACGACGCTGCCGTCGGCCTGCGCAATCTCGCGAACGCTCTCGACCTTGCCCGTGTCCGGGTTGAATTCGACCCGCCAGTACCGCATTGAAACATGATGCGCTCGCGCGCTCGTTCACACAATGCCCCGCGTCAGCACGGTGTGTTCCAACGTGAGACGCTCGACGACTGAACGCGCGTCGTCGCTCGTCGCTGGGGCTTGCGCGACGCCTCGCGATCGCTATTGTGCACAGTTCGTGGGCTCGCATGTCGCGAGCTCGGGGAAGGGTTCCGCTATGATGGGGAGTCAGGCCGTTAACGACGTCGACGCGAGCTCGGCGCGCGTCAATCCGTTCGAGTCGCATTGCACGGCGACCGGCATCAATTCGACCGATCGCGCCGCGTGGCTCGCTGCGCGGCGCACGGGGCTCGGCGGCAGCGACGTCGCCGCGATCCTGCACCTGCACCCGTATAAGAGCGCGCTCGAGGTGTACGCCGACAAGGTCGGCGCGTCCGCGCCCGACGCCGACGCGGGCGAAATAGCGCTGTGGGGCCACATTCTCGAGGGGCCGATCCTCGCCGAGTTCGCGCGCCGCACGAAACGCACCGTGCTCGCGAGCGGTGAGCTGTTCAAGAGCAAGGCCCGCCGCTCGCTCATCGTCACACCCGACGGCATACAGCTCGACTGCGCGCCGCGGTGGGCGGTCGGGCCCGGCACCGCCGAAGTCAAAACCACCGGCTACGGCGCGCAGTGGCACGAGGAAATCCCCGCCTACGTGCAGGTGCAAAAGCAACACGAGATGCTCGTGACGGGCGCGACGTGGGGTTCGTTGATTTGGTTGCCGCTGCCCGAGCGTAAACTGCAGTGGTTCGACGTTGCGCCGCACCGCGAGTTTCAGGCCATGCTCGCAGAAAAGTGCAGCGAGTTTTGGCTGCGCGTGATCGAGCGGCGCCCGCCCGACCCCGACGGCAGCGAGAGCGCCCGGCGCGCGCTGCACGCGCTGCACCCCGAGCTCGACGACCAGACGATCGAGCTCGACCAAGACGCCGAGGCCGTCGCCGACGAGGCCGAGCGGATCGCCGCCGCGATCGCCGCGCTCGAGGAGCGCAAAAAGCTGATCTCGAACCGAGTCATCGCGACGCTCGGCAGCGAGAAAGTCGCGCTGCTCTCGAGCGGGCGTTACTGGAATAGCTGGACGTGCGAGCCGCGCGAGACGAAATGCCCGTCGTGCGATGCCGTCACGGGCACGACCGCAGGCTTTCGCGCGGTGCGCCTCATGCAGCCGCGTAAGAAGCCGCACCCCTTGCCCGTCGAGCGGCGCTCGCTCGCGACGCCGGCGTCGGCCGAGATTGCCAAGCTGCTCGAGGCCTCACTCGAGAGCGTGCGCCGGGGGGCGGCGTGAATCACGAATATTGGCTGCGCCGAGCTGCCGAGGTCGCGTCGCGTGCAACGTGCCGCCGCAAGCGCTGCGGCGCGGTCGTCATAGTAAACGAGGTCGTCGGCGGCGTCGGTTGGAACGGTCCGCCGCCGGGCGTCGCGCACCGTTGCCTCGTTGCCAAGGCGAGCAAGGCGCACCCTCGCTCGGATCGCACCTGCTGCGTTCACGCCGAGCAACGCGCGCTCATCGAATACGCTCGAGGCAACTGGCAAGGGCGACGGCCACGGCTTTATTTTGCTCGGCTCGACGACGCTGGAACCATCGCGCCATCAGGCCACCCGTATTGCACGATGTGTTCGCGCATGGCCCTCGACGTCGGCATTCACGAATGGATCATGCTGACCGGCGACGGCGTGCAGGTGTGGCCCGCCGCCGTGTTCGACGAGCTCTCTCACCAGGAGCCGCCCAACCCGTGAGCACGCGGGCCACCAAATACCCCGAGCCCGCCATGGGCGAACGCGGGCGCCTGCGCCGCATGCAGCTCGGCTATTCGCTGCGGTCGCTCGCCGCCATGATCGGAGTGACGCCGGCCCACATGCGCGACCTCGAACGCGATGGCGCTACGACGATCCGATCTGTTCGGAGATGGGCCGTCGCCCTCCAAATGGATCCCGGCGAGCTCGCGTTCGGCGCGACGAAACCCGTTCCGCTCCGGAACGGTCGCGACGATTTTCGCTCAAGCCCCGATTGCGTCGACCGTTCACGGGGCCATGAAGCGCACGACGACCGCCACTGAAGTTGCTACGATGACCGACGACGAGCGCGCGCAAGCCGCTCGCGACAACTGCCGAACCACAATCGCGCAGCTCACCCGCTTGGAACAACAGGCCGTTCCGTCTCTCGCCAAGGCCGAACGCGCCGCCGCCGGCGCCTGCTTTCGCAACGTGACGACGATCCTCAACCGAAAGGTCCGATAACCGATGACTGAGCCCGCCCGCAAAACCACCGGCCCCGGCCCCGCCAAGGGCAAACCCGATCGCCCCGTCGAACGCATCGACGAGGTGCGATCGCTCGTGCGCAAGACGATGCCCGGCTACGTCGCCAAGCTGCTCGGCAAAGACGCCGACGTGCAGCGGTTCGTTTACATGTTCATGAACGCGATCGAGGGCGGCCCCGCCGACCTCGTGCGTTGCACGAATGGCTCGCTCGCGCGCGCGATGCTGCTCGCCGCCGAGGTGCGGCTCGAGGTCGGCCGCGGGCCGTACCCTCACGCCTACCTGATCCCCTATTGGAATTCGCAAGCCCTCGGCAAAGACCAGGGCGCGCACGAGGCGCAGTTGCAAATCAGCGTGTGGGGTTACACCGAGCTCGTGCGCCGCGCCGGCGTGCGCAAGGTGTGGGCCGACGTCGTGTGCGAGGCCGACGAGTTCGAGTGCATCAGTGGCACCGCGGGTAAGCAGATCGTGCACAAACCCAATTGGTTCGGCACGCGCGCCGATCGCGGGCATGTGCTCGGCTCCTACGCCTGCGCGTTGCTTGAGAACGGCGAAACCGTGTTCGAGCCCGTCTCGCGCGAGGAGCTCGAAACGGCGCGCGCTCAGAACCGCGGCAAGTCGCCGGCGTGGGATCTGTGGTTCGAGCAGCAGTGCCAGAAAGTCGCGCTCAAGCGCTTGAGCAAGTATCTGCCGAAAGGCGACCAGGCCGATCGCGCGCTCTTGATCGACGAGGACCCAAACACCAAGCCGACGATCGACGTGCCCGGGCTCGACGTGACCGACCGCGACGGCGGCAGCGTCCGCTCGCAGCCGGCGCAGGGTCCGCTCGACCAGGCCGTCGCCGACGCCAAGGCCGCCGACGCTTCCGCCAGTTGGGGCACACCGCCTGCGGCGAGCGGTGTCAAGACTGGCCCGGGGTGGGTTTCGAGCAGCCCGCACGATCCGACGCTCATCGACCGCGACAAGCTGTTCGCGATGCTGGTCGACGCCGACGAACGGTGGGCCTCGCGGCGCTCGCGAGTCGATGGCTGGGACGAGGTCGAAGCGTTGAGCGTGTGGCGTTTCCTGCGCGTCGTGCTGCACGACGGCCCAGCCGATGGCGAGGCGCCGCCCGAAATCCCGGCGTGCATGCGCATCGAGCGCGACGAGGCGGCCGCGTGAGCGCGGCCGACGTCGTGATCTGGATTCTCGTCGTCGTGCTCGTCGCGGTCGTCGTGCTCGGGCTCGGCCTCGCCGGCGGGTTCGAGGGGCCCGCCGGCGTGCTGCTCTCGCCGCGTCGCATGGCCCGAGTGCGGGCCTCGTACGAAAAGCTCGGGCCGACGCCCGAGGCACGTGAGCGGAACTTTCACGCCCTCGTCGAGGCCGAGCGACGTAACCGCATGGCCGAGCGTGACGCATACTGGCAGCGCCGAAGTAGGAGAGAGGCGCCGCCGTGACGCCCGCCAACGACACGGCCGAGCCCTGCACGCGGTCGGCTGCCCTCGACGCCGGCGAGCGCTACGCCGCCCGGCACCCCGGCGACGCCCTCGTGCTGCGCCACACGGGCGCCGACGGTCAGCGCTGGCAGCTCGTTTCCCACCACCCCGAGCACGGGCTCGCCGTCGCGCGCTTCAAACGCGACCGCGACACGCTCGTGCGAGGGGGACTCGCGATCTGGAATCACGGCATTGTGACGCGGTTCGAGCTCGGCGAGCTCGCCGAGGGCGCTGTGCGCCGATCCGGCACAGACTGATTTCGCTAAAGGTTGGTCCACTCGAACCGTTCTGAGGGGTCATGAACGCAACGAACCTCACCCGCAAAACCCTCCCGCCGCCCGCGGGATACGCCGCCACCGTCGCCCGCTCGCGCAACGTGCTCACCGCGACGCTGCCCGTCGACGAGCGCTCGTATGCCGCGCTGCGCGCGATTCGCTCGCAGATCGTTCGCGAGATGTACGACGAGACGACCCCCTCGAACGTTTTCGGGGCGCAGTGATCCGCCGCACGCACCCGGCCCTCGCGGGCCTGCAATGCCGAATCGGCCGCCCGCTGCCCGGGCGCCGCCCCGTTTCGCACCACTACCTCGCCGGCTACAATGCCGCGATCCAGGCCTGCAATGCCGAGGGCGCCGTCGTCCTCGAGCAGGGCGAGCCGAAAGGGTTCGTTAACGATTACGTCGACGGCTGGCGCTCGGGGCTCGCAATGGCGCGAGCACTCGGCGTGCGCGAGCTCGTCGCCGTCGGAGGGGAATCATCATGATCAGAACGTTCCTAAACGCTGTCCTCGGCACCTCGTCGCCCCCGCCGGCGAACGACTCCGATCTCGCCGAGACACTGCCCCCGTCGAGCGCGTCCATGAGCGACGTCGACCTGCTCGAGCCCTCGCCGAGCAGCCTGCGCGCGCCGCCCTCGCCCGTGTTCGCGAGCGACATTGCCTGTTACATGGCCCTCGCCGGCCGCTGCGAAAGCGACGTGTCGTAATGTGGCACCCCCACTACCTCGCCCCGGCCGACGCCGAGCGGCTCGCGCTCATCGCCGAGATTGCCGCCGCCGAGACCCACGGCCCGTCGAGCGACGTCGGCCGGCAGGTGCTCGAGTTCGTGCGCTCCGAGCCGGGCCGCTATCGGGTGTGCAATGACATCGAGCGCGCGTTCGCCGTCGAGGTGTCGGCGTGAACACGCCGACCTTGCGCTCGCCTACGCGGTCGACGATGCCCTCGGCGGCGTGCCTCTGCTGCGCCGAGCAGCAATGCCCCGAGCACTACAGCCGAGAGCTCGAGCCGCACGACGAGACCGTCGCCGAGCTGCAGAGCGTCGTCGTCGCGATGCGCCACCGCGGCGAGTCTGACGACCTGCTCGATCTCGAGCTCGAGATCACCCACGCCTATAACAAATTGCGTCGGGCCACGCTGCCCGCCGACCGAATCCGCAACGCGATCGCGCTCGCCGCGCTCGCCGTCCGTTACCGAGAGGAACTCGCGCCATGACCGAAAAACCCCTGCGCATCGTCGAGCTCAAGATTCAGAACATCAAGCGGATCCGCGCCGTGTGCGTAAAGCCGAACGGCGACCCCACGGTCATCATTGGCGGCGAGAACGGCGCCGGCAAAACCAGCGTGCTCGACGCGATCGAAATGGCGTTCGCCGGCGCCCGCGCGATCCCCGAGGACCCGATCCGGCACGGGGCAAAGCAGGGCTCGATCGTCGCGAACCTCGGCGACCTGGTCGTCGAGCGCGTGATCACGAAAACCGGTACCACGCTCACCGTGCGCGACGCCGACGGTAACAAGCAGAGCTCGCCGCAATCGCTGCTCGACAAGCTGTGCGCGCGCATCGCGTTCGACCCGCTCGCGTTCATGGGCCTAGAACCGGCCAAGCAAAACGAGCTCATGCGGCAACTGCTCGGGCTCGACTTTTCGAAGCTCGACGCCGAACGACAGCGCGCCTACGACCAGCGCACCACCATCGCCCGCGACGCCAAGGCGGCCCGCACGAACGCCGAGGCCATCGTCGTGCCGCCGAGCACGCCAGCCGAGGGCGTCGTTGTCGCCGACCTGCTCGCGCAACTGCGCGAGGCGAACCGCGTCGGCGACGCGCACAAGCTGCACGCGCGCAAGGTGGCCGATGCGTCGACGGCCGTCGTCGAGGCCGCCAAGGCCGTGCAGGTCGCCGAGGTGGCGCTCATGCAAGCCAAGGGCAAGGCCGCCCAACTAGCCCGCGAGGCGCTGCCCGCGCTCGTCGCGGTCGAGCCGATCGAGACGGCGCTCGCCGCGGCCGAGACCACGAACCGCAACGTCGCCTCGCGCAAACAACGCGACGAGCTCGAGGCGAAAGCCAACGGGCTCGACGCCGAGGCCGCGAAGCTGACCGCTCGCATCGAGGCGATCGACGCCGACAAGGCCGCTCAGATCGCCGCGCAACCCTTTCCCGTGGCGGGCCTCGCCCTTGGCGAGAACGGGCCGACGCTCGACAACGTGCCGCTCGAGCAAGCGAGCGCCGCCCAAAAGCTGCGGGTGTCGGTCGCCCTCGGCCTCGCCCGGCACCCTCGGCTGAAAGTGCTGCTCGTGCGCGACGCCTCGCTGCTCGACAAAAACTCGCTCGCCCTGGTCTCGCAAATGGCCGCCGACGCCGGCGCGCAGGTGTGGCTCGAACGCGTCGGCGACGGCGACCCGACGGCGGTCGTCATTGCCGACGGCCAGGTCGAGCGCGAGCCGACGCACGACGCGGCGTGAGTGGCCAACAAAACGAATTGTTTAACGTGAAACACTCCGCCAACGCCAACGCCTTGTGCCCCCGCTGCGGCGACGAGGGCGAGCTCGTGAGCCAGGGGGGCGGTCGGTGGTGGGAATGCTCGTGCCCGAGCTGCGGCGACGGCCGCCTCGGGCTGTTCGGCGCGGGACCGAGTCAACTCGTCGCCGTCGACCGTTGGATCGAGGCGACCGAGCTCGCGCTGCTGCAAGGCAGCGTTGCCTCGACGGCAGTTGGGTCGCCGAGGTCAGCCAAGCCGCATGGGGTCATCGCGCCCCCAAGGCGACGTGGCTTTTGCTGGTCGGCGCCGACCCGCCAGACACAGACTGGTCGCGGCCGAAAACGGAGGCCGTAATCAGCGGCGCAGCCAACCGGTGCAGCGTGGAAAAACGAGTGTGGAGCGCAGAGGCCAGAAAGACGCCCCCCCCTCTTTGCCGAATTTCTCGTCGACATCGCCCGAAAGGTAGTCCGCTGATGGCCTCACGACGCCGCACCCAATCGCTCGAGGCGATACGCGCCGCGCGCGCCGCCCAATACACCGACGCGGAACGCGAGCTCGTGACGGCGCCGTGTCGACTGCATTCCCGAAACGCGGTCTGCGATCAGTGCTGCGGCATGGCGCGAACGGATAGCCTCGGGTTCCCCCACCCGGCTTTCGCCAAGGGCCGCACCCGCTGCCGCCTCTGCCCCGTGTGCGGCAAGCTGAAAACGATCGACGAGTGGAACGTCGACGAGGTCGCGCTGCGCAAGGGCGAGGCGTGGCGCGGCGGGGTCTGCAAGTCGTGCACGGCCGCGGGCGACGGGCTCGCCTCGCTGCACCGGGAACTCGCGCCATGAGGGGCATCGTGCGGCTCTGCCAGTGGTGTCGCTGCGAGCTCCCGGCGACGGCCCCCACCTGGCAGCGGCATTGCTCGAAAGCCTGCCGTCAACGGTGGTGGCGCGCCCGCAAGGTGTCGCTGATGGAGGGAGCCGACGGGCCCCCGAAACGCATCGCCTACGCCGACCCGCCGTTTCCGGGCATGGCTCGCAAATACTACCAGCACGAGCCGACGTATGCGGGCGAGGTCGACCACCGGGCGCTGCTCGCCGAGCTCGTGACGTTCGACGGCTGGGCAGCGACGTGCGCCTCGTGGAGGTAAATCCGCGCGAGCTCGGCGAACAACTCCTCGGCAATGCCGGCAGCGCTATCAGGCTCGGCTGGGCCGCCTCGGCCCTGCGCGACGCGCAAGAGCGTTAGCCGGATGGCGTGAAAGCGCTCGGGCTTCATGTGGGGTAGCTGCTCGGTCATTCGTCGGGTGCCTCCGATAAAAGACGGGCGACGACGACCGCTCGACGGGGGGGGAATCGAGTTCGGCCGCCGTCGCCCCGAAACCAAGAGAGCACGACGCTAGCGCGCAGCGCCACGATTTTTTCGGCGCAGCCGATCGATTTGTGTGCCGATTGCGCACGTGGACCCGAGGGCCTGCACGGGGTAATTTTGACCTGAACCGACATGGCACACCGACAGCAGCGCGCGGGTCGCCCCAAACCCGATCGGTCACGCGCGCGCGCGACCTCACGAAAGGCCCCCCGCGCAACGCGGAAACCCGCCAAAAAGGCCCGATCCGGCAAGCGGAAGCCGAAACCGAAACCCGAGGCGCCGCCGACCGAGTTCGACGCTTGGCTCGCGTCGCTCACCCCGCGCGAACGTCGGGTCGACGAGGTGATCCAGCTGATGAACGCGGGCGCGTGGTTCGGGGCGACGTCACACCGGGCGCTCGCGAAAAAATGGGGCGTCCACCCGGGCACGGTCGAGCACGTGGCGACCGAGGCGAACCGGGTGATCCGGTTGCAGTTCCGCTACGACCGCGACCCGGACGCTCGACGCGACGCGCTCGCGCGCACCGTCCGGAACTTTGAGGCGATCCATCATCTCGCCATGGTGAGCGGCAGCGTGTCGGGGCTGCGCGTGGCGCTCGAGGCGCAGGAGGCATTCGGGCGTTACGTGGGCATCGAGCCCCCGAAAAACGTTCGCGTCAAAACCGGCGACGACGAGTTCGAAAAGCTCACCGACGAGCAGCTCGACGCGGTGTCGCGCGACGGCAGCGCGGCGATCCGGCGCATCAAGAACGAGCAAGACGCGGCCGTCGACGAGGGCGCGAGCCAAGCCAAGTCGCCCGCCGGCGGGGGCAACGCTTGACGGCGCGCAGTCCGTTCGAGCCGGAGCCGTCGGCGCGCGAGGAACTCATGCTGCGCGCGCGAGCTCGGGTCGAGCTCGACAAGCGGCGGGCCGAGTTCGACCTGCGCAAGTTCATCGAGATCTATCAACCCCACTACCGCGACCCGACGCACATGGCCGAGGTGTGCGCCGAGCTCGACCGGTCGATGCGAGAGCCCGTGTACTGCGCGCTCGAGGCGCCGCCGCGGCACGGCAAAACGAGCGTGCTGCAAGCGCACTGCGCGCGGCTGCTCAAGTATCGGCAGAAACCCCGGATCGCATGGTGCACCTACGCGAACGACGTCGCCTATCGCCGCAGCCGCGAGGTGCGCGAGCTCGCGGCGCGCGCCGGGGTGTGGGTGGGCGAGGAGCAAAAGACGGCGCAGCAGTTCGACCCGAGCAAGAGCGTCGCTTTCTGGCAAACGAGCTCGGGCGGGCTGTTCATCGCGGGCGGCCGCCACGCGCAGTGGGTGAGCGAGGGGTTCGACCTCATCGTTTACGACGACGCGCTGAAAGATGCCTCCGAGGCCGAGTCGCCGACGTTTCAAGAGGAGGCTTGGAAAACGTACCGGTCCACCCTCATGAGCCGGCGCGAGCCACGCTGCAGCGTGTTCGTGAGCCATCAGCGCTGGAACGTCGAGGACGTGATCGGCCGCTTGCGCGACTGGCTCGAGAAGGATCCGGACGCGCCGCCGTTCGTGCTGATCACGTTGCGAGCGCTCGAAAACCTGCGAGTCGAGACCGACAGCAACGGCGTCGAGCGCATCCTCGGCGGCGATCCGCTCGACCCGACGCGCTACGATCTGCCGGCGCTCATCGAAACGGCGTCGCTGCTCGGTGACTACTTCTGGCCGAACTTTCAGCAAGACGTGACGCCGCGCGGGCGCAAGGTGTTCCCCGAGCTCGCGCGTTACAAGGTGCCGCAGAGCGTCGGCGCGGTGCTGCTCGTGAGCTGCGATCCCGGCATCGAGGGCAGCGAGACCAAAGAGGCAAAGAAGACCAAGCCGGATCCGAGCGGGCTCGTCGTCGCGTGGGCGTACCTCGTCGATGGGTTCAAGGTCGTGCACGATCGGCACGGCGTCGCTCGCCGCGTGCCGTGCAAGCGCGTGCAGCTCGATGTCATTTGGGCAGAGCAGCTATGGCTCGAACCGCTCGATCTGCTGCAGTTCCTGTTCGATCTGCAGCACGTGCATTATGTCGGCGCCCCCGTGCTGCTCGAGGAAGCGAGCGCATTCCGGATCCTCGAGCTCGTCGCGGCCCGGACGCACGAGCAGCTCGCGATCGTGCCTGTGACGCCGCGGGGCAGTAAGATGCTGCGATCGCTACCGACGGCGGCGAGTGCGCGCGAGCAGCGCGTGCGTGTGCCGGAACAGGGCGACTGGGTGCCAAAGTTTTGCAAAGAGGTGCGCACGTTCACCGGCAAGCCGGGTCGAAAAGACAACATGGTTGACGCACTTACGCAGCTGCACGACTACGCCGAGTTCGCTCTCGGCATTCAAGAGGCTGGCGCAACCAGTGGCGGAACGAGTAGCATGGGCCGCTCAGGCTACTGAGCCGAATCGATACAACTCATAGCGGGCAACTCTCGGAGGCACACGGGAATGGCTGACAGTTCAAGGCGGGGCGCGTTCCCGTCAAAACCAATTAGCGCGGTTGCGGCGGTCGAGGGCATGCTCGATCACGCTGAACAACTCTGGCCGGCGTTCCGCGCCGCCGTCTCGGCGCTCGGCGTCGCGGCAAGCCATCCGGGCTCGCGGGCGACGCTGCGCGAGCTGTGCGCGCAGCACGTCGAGCTCGGGCGCGAGCTCGGCCGCGCCGAGGGGTTCGAGACCATGCGAGCACAGCTCGTGAAGCTGCTCGACGAGGCGACGGCTAAGTTCCACGCCGACGCGACGGTGCTGCTCTGCCCCGATTGCGGGGCGCCCGTGGGGCCCGAGTGCCCGCACGTCGCGCAGCGCCTCGCCGACCCGCCGACGCCGGAAGCGCTCGACGCATGGCGCAACGGGCGGCGCCACCTTTGGGTGCTCGTGACGCATCAAGTGGGGCGCGCTGACATCGCGTCCAGCGAGGCGCAGGTCAAAGCAGCTGGCCGCCGCAAACTCTGCGAGAAAAACCTCGACGCGGTCGCCAACGCGCGGCCCGTGCAAGCTGTGCTCGAGGCCGAGCAACCCTCGCGCCGCAGCCTCCGACAGCGCCTCGGCGCAGCTCTCGCGGCGGGCGTCGCCTCGTGGGAACGGTCGTGAAAGAGGCTCGCTTGAACGTGATGCCGCTCGCCGTCGACTTCACGCCGGCAGAGCGGCTGTTCGCCGAGTATCACCCCGAGGCCATCGAGGAGCTCGAGCAGTGCGTGCGCGACGGCCTGATGACGCGCGACGAGGCGCTCACGATGTTTCGTCGGCTCGACGAACTCGCCGAGGGCGTGCTCGCCGGCGACTTCACCGAGGCCGTCGGGGCGCAGGTCGCGATAGACCTGGCAATCAACGCGCGCGACGGGCGAAAGGCGAATTGATGACGCCAAGCGAGCGAGCCTGCACGCAATGCCTCGCCCGAGGTATCCGCGTCACCGCGTGGTATGTCGCCGCCGACGGCGTGTGCCTCGAATGGTTCGAGTGCGACGAGCACGACGCGACCGACAATGTCGCCGGCGTCACCCGAACGACGCGCACGCCGATCGCCGAGTGGCGTGCCGCGCGGGGGCTCGTCAACGACTAATGCCGCGCCGTTGCATTCCCATGTACGACGCCGCCGGCAACTGGACCGGCAGCGTCACCGTCGACGTGCGAAACCACTACTGCAAGACGTGCGGCCGCGTGGCGACGCTGCAGTGCGATTACCCGACGAGGACGCGCGCCGGCAAAGCGCGCACGTGTGACGCCTGGATCTGCCAGGGCTGCGCGACCGAGGTCGGGCCCGATAGGCACCACTGCCCGCCGCACCAGCGCCAGCACGAGGCGTGGGCCGCGAAAGCCGACGAACAGCTGCGGCTGGCGCTGCCGGGCGCACCTGGGATCAATTCAGAGGCGGCGCAGGCCGTCGAAACGAAAGGGCAAAACCATGACGAGGAGTGAGGGCATGAAACGAGTTTGGGCACAATTGGGCGCGCTAATCTTGGCTCTCGGCTGCGGGGCATCGGGCGGCGACCAGCCACCGGCCGAGGTCGTCGTCGAGGCGCCGCCGGTGGAATACGCGATCGTCGACGGGGCCGAGCTCGGGGCGCAGGCGCCTCGGCTGCTCGCCGAGGTCACCACCGACGAGGGCGTGCGGGTGGCGTTTCACGAGGTGTTCGCTCGCGACGACGAGGCCGAGACGGTGTCGGCGTCAATCATCGTCGCCGAGTTCGGGCACGAGGGCAGCCCGGATCCCGTCGCCGAGGTGCACGCCTCGGTTGACGTGGCGCTCACGAGCGCCGAGCTGTGGGTCGCGCTCACCGGCACGCCCGACGAGCTGCCGACCGATCTGGCGGCGCATCACGAGCGGGAGGTGTGGCTACTCGGGCGCACGAGCACCGAGTTCCTCGCGGCTCGCCGCGTGCCGCTCGAGCCCGTCGTGTTCGCGCAGGCCAAGGGCATCGAGCACAACTTGCAAGCAGATTCGTGGGACGACAACGCGACGTTTCTGCAGCCGTTGCCGGCCCATCAGCACACCGGCGTCATGATCGGGGATTACCAGATGGCCGGGGTGTCGACGCCGGAGCCCAAACCGTTTTACGTGTACGCGTGCACGGGGCGGACGTCGGCCAAGACGGTGCACAAGGGCGTGCTGCCCGGCCTCGCCAACAATTGCGCCAAGACGCGTCAGACGGGTTGGGTGCGCGCCGGCATTGCCAACGTGCTCCTGAACTCGCTGCCCGTGGGCGTCTCGCGCGCGTTTCGCGTCGACCCCTATTACGGGCCCGGGGGTGGGCCCGTCGGCGACGCGTGGGTTGGCATGACGCACTTTTTCCTGGACGACGGGCAGTGGACGGTTTGGGGCTGGAACACGGCGACGTCGAAAGGCCTGTCGCTCGCCGCGTCCCGCGAGTCCCGCGCCGAGCCCTACGTGCGGCTTTACACCGGCGTGATGACCCAAAACTGATCGATGCCGAATTGCAAATCCTGCGGGGCCGCCGTGCGGTGGGTCAAGATGGCGGCCACCGGCAAGAGCATGATCCTCGACGTGCAGCGCTCGGCGAGCGGCAACGTCGTCGTCAACGAGGACGGCTCGGGCGCGATGGCACTGCCCGGCGACGAGCGGCCCCGCTACGTGACGCACTGGTCGACGTGCCCGTTCGCCAGCACACATCGAAAGGCAAAGCGATGAAAAAGCAGGTAGTCCGATGCGACGGCTGCGCGGAGTCTTTCGACCCCGACGAGGTCGAGCACCTTGGCGATTGCGACCTGCACTTTTGCGACGCGTGCATGCCGGCGCGTGCAACGGTGCCGTGGACGCCCGGCATTGCGAGCGAGTGTTTCGGGCAGATCTCAGGCGGGGCCGTGATCCAGATGTTTCGTGTGATGCGAGCGCTGCGGCGGATCGCAGACCGCCAGCCGACGCCCGACACCGCGCAGGCGACGAGCTCGGATATCGCGCGCGAGTCGGGCGTCGACGAGCTCACCGTCAACGGCGCCATGATTCTCGCCGGCGAGCTCGGGCTCGTCGTATTCGAGCGCGCGCCGATCGAGGTGCCGCGGCCGCTGCTCGGCGCGTCGGGCTCACCGGGCGTCGCCTGACGGCTCGACGTGACGTAAGGCCCGGGCCGGGATAGTCTTGCGGGGTGCAGTCAGCCCGCTATCGCGTCGCGACGTCCCTTGCCCCCGTGCCGCCCGCGAACGTCGCCGCCATCGGGCGCGACTATTTCGCCGGGCAGATCCCACACAACGAGCAATACCGCCCGCACTTTGGCCGGGGGCTGAATCTCGACACGATCGACCAGTGCATTCGGGCGGCCAACGCTGGAATGATGAGCCGGATCACGGACCTGTCGCGCGAAACCATCTCGCTCGACGGCCAGGTGATCGGGCTCTTGCAAAAGAGGCTCAATCGCATTTGCTCGCTCGAGCACCAGATCGAGCCCGCCAACGGCCCCGGCATCGACGACGGCCGAGCGAAGGAATACGCGGCGCACGTGCGCGAGAACATCGCGCAGATCTCGAACTGGCGCGACCGCATGTGCGACATCGCGTGGGGCGTGTTCGACGGGCGCTCGGCGAGCGAGATCGAGTGGCAGCGCCGCAGCCGGATCCTTTGGGCGCGAGACCTGCACTGGATCCACCCGCGGCGCATCTCGTTCGGGCCCGACCGCGACCTGCGCGTGATCGAGCCCGAGCGGCAGATCGGTAACTTTTACGACATCGGGTTTCCGCTCGAGGAGCTGCCCTATAAGTTCGTGACGTTCCGGCCGCGCATGTTCGGCGATTACCAGGAGCGCGAGGGGCTCGCGTATCGGACGCTGTACTGGTCGTTTTTCGGCCGCTGCGGCACGCGCGAGCGGCTCGAACTGATGGAAATTTTCGGCAAGCCGTGGCGGATCCTCATTCCGAAAACGGGCGTCGGTATGCCTGCCGTCAACGTCGACGCTCTGCAGCAGGGCTTTCAAGCGCTCACGCTGCTCGGATTCCACAACACGGCGCGCATGCCGGCGAACGTCGACGTGCAGGTCGTGCAGCCCGAGCAGGGGGCGGGCCAGGTGCACGCCGACGTCATCCACGACGCGCGCGACGTGCTCTCGATCATGTACACGGGCCACGTCATCACGACGAGCGCCGCCCCGACGGGCCTCGGCTCGGGCGTGGCGGACCGAGCCAGCGACGCGTTCGAGCTCTTGATCCAGGCCGACGCCGGACGTGTCGCCGAGACGATCGAGGACAAGTTCACCGACGCCATGATCGCGGTGAACTACGGCCCCGAGTGGATGAGCCACGCGCCGCGGTTCAAGCTCATCACGAACCCGCCGGGCGATTCGGGCACCGAAGCCGAGAACATCGACAAGGCGCTGAAAGTCGGCCTGCGCGTCGCCGAGGAGGAAGCGCGCAAACGCACCGGTTTCCGCGAGGTGCGGCCCGATGAACCCTACCTCGTGCGCACGCAGCGCCCCGCCGAGCCCGGCCAGATCGCGCCGCCGCCCGGGCCCGAGCTCGTGTTTCCGCTCGGCAAGGCGCCCGTCGCGGGCGAACTCATCGCGACCCCGGACGTGCCCATCAATCCCGGTGACCTCGAGGGCGGCCTCGACGGACCGCCCGCCCCGCAGCTGCCCCCGTCGCCCGGCGCCGGCAACGACCCGACGGCGCGGGCCGCGCTGCCGTCGCCCGGTGATGACACCGACGAGGACGACGACGAGGGCGTCGCGGCGCTCGCGGCGAGCATGACCGAGCTCGGGGTGAAAACGTGCGAGCACGGCAAGCGCAATCGGTGCCGGATCTGCGGCATCGAACGCGACCGGAAAGTCGAGCTCGACGCGACCGGTGAACCTTTGTGGGGCGGCGGTTGGAAGCCAATCAAGCGCAAGCGAGGGGCGTCGCGGCCGGCGCCGGGCGACCCCGCTGCGGCTGGGCCAGTCGCCGCGGTACCGGAGCGACGCCCCTCGTCGCCCCTCCCCGGTGGCGACCCGTCGCCACGCGTTCCCGGCGACCCGTCGCCCATGGACGGCGAGGACGAGTCGCCCGTCGACGCGGTCGACGACGAGCCGAGCGAGTGCCCCACGTGCGGCGGCGAGCTCGGCACGAACGCCGAGTGTGAGACCTGCAAGAAAGTGACGGCACAAGCCTCGCTCACGGCGACCGGCCGAGTCGACCGCGAGTGGCTCGCGGCGCTGCTCTTGCAGATCGCCCATGGCTGACCTGCGGGACGCAGCAGCGCGCGCAGCGGCTCGGCTCTTGCGCGGCGACACGGGCCCCTCGGGCGCGGCAGGGCCCGCCGGCGCGCGCGGCGCCACCGGGCCAGCGGGCACGCCGGGAACCGCAGGGCAGCCCGGCGAGCGGGGGGAAACGGGGCCAGTGGGCGAGCAGGGCCCGCCCGGCGAGCGCGGACCGCAGGGCCTCGACGGCGAGCGCGGCGCGACCGGGCCACGCGGCGAGCGCGGCGACACCGGGCCCGAGGGCGCTACCGGTCCAATGGGCCCGCAGGGCTTGCAGGGCGTTCGCGGTGCGACGGGCGACACCGGTCCCGCTGGACCCACGGGGCCCGCAGGGGCGCGCGGACGCGGCGGCGGCATGGGCACGCGCGGGCAGCCGGGCGACACCGGTCCGGCTGGACCCACGGGGCCCACTGGACCGGCAGGGGCGAACGGTGCAACCGGCGCAACCGGTCCGACAGGCCCCGACGGTGGCCCCCTCGACGCCGAGTTTCTGCTCGTCACGGCCCACCCCGATCTGCCGCTCGCGCGCGTGACGCTCGACACGGCGACGCACCGTTGGGTCTACTCGGTTGGCGGGTTCGTCTCGGTCGCGCTAACCGATTACGAGGCCGGCACCGTCAACGCGAACATCCTCGACACGCTCGCCCCTGCGCGTCGCTGGCAGCTGTCGCTGCTCGCCGGAGCCGGGATCGCGTGGGTCGTTGATCTCCGCAGCCTCGCCGCGCCGCCGGTCGTCGTCGTCGCCGAATATTCGTTCGACTCGGCGGGCGTGCTCTTGGCGTCGCACCCCGTGCCAATCTCGGCACTCCGGCAGAACGGCGACCGGATCGTGATCGAGCTCTACACGACGGGGCTCAGTTTCGGCGCGTCGGCGCTCACGCTGCCGGCGAACTTTACGCGCATGTCGGGCGAGAGCACGGCCGTCAACGGCGTCGGCTGCACCGACGCGATCGAGCTCATTCACTTGAGCGGTGCGAACGACCCGGGCAACACCCTGAACATCGCGCTCGCGCTGCCGCTCGCCATCGCGGGGCGCGTCTGGATCCTGCGCGACACCCACACGACGCTGCCCGCCAAAGCGCGCGCCGGCACGAGCACGACGAGCGGCGCCACGCGAACGGTGAGTTTCCTCGTCGCCCCGTGGGGCGAGGCGAACGGGTTTTTTGGCGCGTTCGTCGGCACGAACAACTCGGCGATGACCGTGACAGGCTTCCCGGCGGGCTACGCCGACGGGCAGGGGCAGCAGTCGATCGCGAGCAGCACGGGCGGGCATGGCATAACGATGGGGTTCGCGCGGCAGCACCAGCGGTCGGGCATTCTGTCGCCCGTCACCTGGTCGTTTTCCGCCTCGCGGCGCTCGGGCGCGATTCACTACGTGGTCGCGCCATTGCCCGCCGGCAGCTTCGAACTCGAGGCGAGCTCGGCCATCGCGGGCGGCACGTTCGTCGGCAACCGTTTCGACTCGCCCGACGAGCCCGAGGCCGAGTTCATCGAGGATCTGTTCGGGCTCGACTTCGCTTACGAGGAGTCGATCGCGTTCGGGCGCGCGCCGTCGATTGCGTTCGAACTGCCGGTGCTGTTCGACGCTCTGACAACGAACCACGCCGGGCCGATGCCCCCCGCGGTGAACCGGCAGGGCGTGCTCGCGGTAGTCAATACGGGCGTGCTCGCCACGCTCACGACGCCGACCGAGCGCCCGTGGCAGCTGCTCGCAACGACGAGCAACGCCAACCACCGCAAGGCTTGGTATTGGCTCGAGGTCGACGAGTCGGTCGAGGCCATCACTGCCGACGTGGATTTCGTTACGAGCGTCGCGAGCGGCCTAAGCGTGCGCTATTTCGTGATCGACGACGCGAACTTTGACCTCACGCCAGTGATGTCGGCGCTCACGGTCATGACGCTGCAGACCGCCACGAGCAACGACGTCGCGAGCACGAACGGTGGCAGCGGCCCCGCGGACTATCTTTGCATTCTCACCGTCGGCACGGCCATCGACACGAACACGCTGGTCAGCTTCGCAGCGGGCTACACGGGCGTGGGGCAAGACGTCGTGCCCGGCGCGACCAACATCGACGGCACGCTGATCTACGGGCACAAGACACTGAGCCAGGCGACGACCGAGGACCCCGGCGCCGTGTCGTATCTCGCCGACATCAACGGCCGCAGCATCGGCGGCATGGTCATGTTCCAGCCGCGCAAGCGCGGCAAGGTGCAAGCCGTCATTCGCCCGGCGGGGCTCGCCGTCGAGGCCGCGGGCATCGCGGTGCCGTTCATGATCGAGGTGCCGTTCGTCGCCGGCGCGGCGGGCACCCCCGACGACGTGACGAAATACAACGCCGACGCGCCGTTCGCGTTCAAGATTCAGGGCGCGCACTGCATCACGACGACGGGGATCGGAGGCGCCACGGTGCAAGCGCGCGACACGGCAGGCGGCGGCGGCGCGGCGCTCACGAGCGCAATGGCGGCAGCGGGCGCCGGAACGACGTACAACAATGATACCGACACGCGCGCCGTGCCCGCGGGCGGGTCGCTGTTCGTGCGCCGCAGCGACCGCGGCGTCGCCGGCAAGCTGATCATTCAAGCGGTGCGCACATGAGGATCCACCTCAAAGCCGACAGGCCGCTTCCGCTCGGGCTCGCGCGGCTCGTTCGGATCGTCGCAAACTTGCCGTTGAACCAGGCCGTCGCTATGCGTCGACAAGTCGCCCGAGCGCGGCTCAATGGCAACCCGCCGAAACGCAAGGGCCTGCCCCCGCGCGACGTCGCGCGCATGCTCAAAATGACGCTCGCGCAGCTGCGCGATTTGGTTGCACCGGATCCTTGAATGGCGCTCGTCATCCGGTGCGCGGCGCAGCCGAGCTCGACGTTCGGGTCACCCGACGCCCTCGTCGAGCGCGGCACGGCCATGCTCGCCAAATCGACGGCCGCGTTCGGTCTCTCGATCGTCAAGCGCATCGGCGATAAGTCGACGCCGAAAGCGATCCGCAAGGCCATCGACGCCGCCGAGCGCGCATGGCCCCGGCGCGTCTTTCAGCTGCCGCTCGAGCGCGAGCTAAAGCAAGGGCAGTGGCTTGGCGCTCTCGACGCTGATTTCGAGGCGGACACGGGCCGCGCCATCAAGGTGCTCTTGCGCGATCCCAAGCCGGACAACGACACCGATCCGGCGTTCGCGAAGCGCTCGCAGCACGTCGCCGAGGCCGAGTTCCTCTCGCGCGAGGTCGTCACGCGCGACGTGTTCGACCAGATGGATCGCGCCGCGCAGCGCCGAGCGTTCACCGTCGCCGGCACCGTGACGAAAGACGTCGCTCGCACGGTCAAGCGAGAGCTCGCGCGGCAAGTCGCGCAGGGCGCCGAGCTTCGCGACTTCAAAAAGCACGCGCTCGCTCGGCTGAAAAGCGCGGGCTGGACCCCGCAGAACCCGAGCCACGCCGAGAACGTGCTCCGAACGAACGTGCTCGGCGCGTACAATTCGGGCCGAGCTCGCCAGATGAGCCAGCCCGCGGTGTTGCGAGCTCGGCCGTACTGGCAGATCCTCACCGTCAACGACGGCCCGCCGCGGCAGCGCAAGACGCACCAAGCGGCGCACGGTATCGTGCTACGCGCCGACGATCCGTTCTGGCGCGAGGCCTACCCGCCTTTCGGTTACCAGTGCCGGTGCAGGGTCCGCTCGCTCTCGCAGGCGCAGGCCGAGGCGATCGGCATCACGAGCGGGTCGAGCGTGCGGGGGCTGCCCGACCCCGGCTTTGCATCGGGGTTCTCGGGGCTGCTCGACGTGCCCATCGTGCGCAGCATACCGGCAGCCAACGACGTCGAGCCGGCGGCAGCTGCGCCCGCGCCAAGCGCCCCACGAGCGCCCGCCCTGCCGCGGCGGCGGGCCCCCGCTCCGACGCCGCCCCCGTCGCCGAGGGCCTCGCTCGACGAGGCTGGACTCGCCCAGCACCTCGAGTCGATCGGCGTGCGAGCGGACGACAACGCCAGCCGGCAGCTGCGAGCCGTCGTCGGCGACGTGGCGGCGCAGGACGTCGATGCGTTTTTCGGGCGAGCGGCGTTCGCCGAGCTGCCGGGCGCGCGGGTCGCCGACATGATGAGGCAAGGCGACGACGTCGTGCTCGACATGCGCATTTACTCGGGCGCCGAGATCTCGGGCAGGCCCGTCGTGCGACTCATGCGCACATTCAGCCGGAATGGCAAAAAGACCGTCGTAAAGCACGACCTGCTCACCCTGGACAAAGAATTGCAGGGCGGCGGAATGGGCGCCCGGGTGATCGCCGACCAGGTGCGCGCGTACGAGCGGCTCGGCATCGACGAGATTCGGCTCGATGCCGCCTGGATTGGACAGTACTACTGGCCAAAGCTAGGCTTTGAGTGCACCCGCAAAGCGCTGCCGGTGTGGGTGGGCCGTTTCCGGGATTGGCTGCACGAGGAAGGCTTTACGACCGCGGCCGTCGACGCCATGACGACCGGCATCAAGTCGATGCGCGACATCGCGATCACGATGGCGGGCGAGCGAAAAGTGGGGAAAGACTATCTGCTGAACGGACCTAGTTTCATTTCGGACCTGCGCATGCCGCTGAAAAAGGGCAAGTCGGTCGAGATCATGAAAAAAGAGCTCGGGATATGAAGCGCAAGCGACGACGCGACCCCAAGGGCGAGGGCCTCGCCGACGACCTCATCGGCGACGATCCGACGCCGAGCGACGCGCGACGGTTCGACGAGGACGGCATGCCGATCACGAAACGATCGACGTCGCTGCCGGCGCCGAGCGACGAGCCAACGCCCCGCTTGCCGAAATGAAACACTGCGCGTAGCCTGTCGCTCAATGGCGGCAGCACGCCGGTACGAGAACCGGGCAACGTTCTTTGGCGACCTGACGCGGCTCGCCGATGTCTTGCCGTCGCCCCCGCCGGCGAACGACCAGGTGCCAACGGCGCCGGCGCCCACGGGCAAGACGTGCCCCGAGTACAAGTGGATTCACGTCGCCAATACCGGCGTGTATCGCGGCCACCATCAAGGCGAGTTCGAGCTCACCGCGCAAACGTTCGCGACGATGGTGGCGAACCTGCGGCGCGATCCGAAGTATCGCAACCCGCAGGCCGACGTCGGGCCCGTCGTCGTCGACGGCGCCGAGCTGTCGGGGCCATGGTCGAAAGTCATTCAGTACGATTTCGAGCACGCCTCGGAGATGGCCCCCTGGGAGGGCTCGATCCCCGACAAGGGCGTGCCGGCGCAAGGCTGGGTGCTCGACGTCGAGGTGCGGCAGCTCGCCGACGGTCGGGCGGCGCTGTTCGCCCTCTCCAAAATCCTGCCGCTCGCGCGGCACTACATCGAAACCGAGCAATACGAGAGCGTGTCGATCGCCTGGAACCCCGCGGGTGTGCACCCCGTGTCGGGCGAGGCCATCGGCGCCGTGCTCACTTCGATCGCGTTCACGAATCACCCGTTTGTGCGGGACCTGGCCCCCATCGCGGCAGCAAACCGCGCAGCTGGCCAAGTTCCGGCGAACGTTGTACAACCTAGGGCGCAGCTCGCGGAGGCACACGAGGGCGGCCCACCACAACCCGATCGAGTGGAGCCCATGACGCCCGAATCCCGAACTCGCCTCTGCAACATTTTCCACATCATGCCCGCGGCCGACGACGGCTCGGTCATCAAAGCTGCGGAGAACGCGGCGACGAATGGCAACGACCTCGCGGGGCTGCTCAAAGCCCTCGGGTTCACGACCGCCGCCGAGGCGCTGCCGGGTGTTGCCGACCTCATGAAAGCGCGCGTGTCGCTGCAAGAGCTCACCGCCAAGCTCGACTCGATCATGCGCGGCGACGAGCAGGCCGACGAGGCCGTTGCGCAGCAAGACGTCGCTGCGGCGTTCAGCGCCAAGCGGTTCGCCGATCCGAGCCTCGTGCTCGGCCTCACCGCGCACCGCAACGACGCCGTCGCGGCCGAGATCAAAAAGCTGTCTGCTGAAAAGCAGAAGGACGTCGCCGAGGTGCGCCAAGCGCGCGAGCGCGGGCGTCAGTCGTTCCTGTTTCACTACGGCGTGAACACGAACCCGGCGCAGCAGCACTTGACGGCAACGTTCGTCGCTGGCCCGGGCGCGCAGGGCTCCCACGTGCAATACCCCGCGCCGCTGCCGGTGCCCGGTTACCCGCAGCCGATGGCGCTCGGCGGCCGTCCCTTGCAGCTGCCGCCCGCAGGGCCCGCGCAGGGGCAGACCGAGGCCGTCGACTTGTCCACGTTCAGCGGGCGCAACGAGACCGAGCAGATCATCAGCTATCTGAGCTCGAAAGACCCCAAGTTCCGCGAGCAGTCGTGGGGCGTCCAGGTCTCGCGCGCGAGTCAGTGGCGCAAGGCGCACCGCCAAGCGGCTTGAGCGCGAGAGCGTTCGCCGCACCCAACCAGATCCACATTTTGAACGCGTTAGTCCCTACCCTCTAGGAGCAAGAAAATGCCCGAACCAAGGCGAATCGTTCCGGACGGTGCCGTAAGGCCCGGCCTGAACTTGAGCGGCTCGACGATCGCCGTGAACCGGATCGTCGTGCAAGGCGCTGCCATCGATCAGGTGGCGCAAGCCGCTGCCGCCACGGCGCCGTATTTCGGCGTCACCATGCAGGCCATCGCGAACAACGCGGCCGGCGACATTCAGACCAAGGGCAAGGCGACGATCGCGTCGGGCGCTGCGGTCGCGAAAAACGTCAACGTCATGAGCGACGCCACCGGGCGAGCCATCCTCGCGACGGCTACCAACAACGTCATGGGGCGCACCGTCACGTCGACCAGCGCCGCCGACCAGGTGCTCGAGGTCGAGCTCTGCGATCAGCCGCAGGTCGCGCCGTAATCCCACCCCCGCACCACCGCCGAGGACCACAAGCCATCATGCAAAACATTTTCGGGATGTCTCAAAACGCGGGGCTCATGCCTCTCGGGAACGGCACGCTCACGGGCGACATTGCCCGCCTGCTCGCGCAGACCCACGGGCAGCAGCCCGGCGGTTGGCTCACCCAAGGCATGCCCCCCGGCGGCATGCCGGGCCTCGGCCACATGCTTCAGAGCATGCAGCAGCACGGGGTGAACCCGCTCGCGTCCTACGGCGGGCGGCAGTCGATCGCGGTGCAGCTCGCCGCCGACGTCGCCGGCGTCGGCATGCGCGGTCAGACCCTCATGCTCGCTCTGCAGCCGCAGGACGTGCACGTTGCCGAGGAGATCGACACCTATCTCGCGGGCTACGCGCCCGCCGAGTTCCGTGCCGACGAGGCCGTGCCGATTATCTCGGTGCCGCAGCTGACCGATCAGTTCCGCACCTTCACGGAAAACAACGCGTTCCGCGTCGTGAACGTGCTCGCCTCGACTCAGTCGGCGATCAACGAGGTCGACCCCGAGACGATTCTGCGCACGTATCTGTGCGTCGACCGCGCCATCGGCGGGTTCATCCCGAACGTAACGCAGCACACGGCGACCAAGGCGTTCGACCCCCGGCAGGCGCTCGCGCGTCGCATCCGGTGGGCGCTCGCGCTCGAGCGTGAGGTGCGCATTTTCGGTGCGACCGGTCTGCTCACGACGACCGGCAACTGGACCGCCGCGAACGTGCGCACCATCGGCGGCGGCCTCGAGTGGGATACCGCGACGGGTAACCCGATTCTCGACCTCTTGCGTGCCGACGAGGCGAGCGTGATGCCCATCACCGACTGGTGGATGAGCCCGATCGATTTCAATAACTTTCTGCTGAACGCGAACGTGCGCGAGCACATGCGTCAAATGCTCGGCGACAACGCCCCGAGCCCGGACATCGCGCAGCGGCAGAATGACATCGTGATCCCGGGTATCGCGCCGATCCACAAGGTGAGCGGCAAGGTGCTGAACGAGACCACGGGCGCGATCGGCTACATCATGGGCGAAACCGTCGTCGGCACGCGCACCCCCCCGGGTGGCGACAAGAACCCCGAGGACATTCAAACGGCCGTGACGTGGCGGTTCAATGGCCCGAGCGGCACCGGGTTTATCACTCGCGAGTTCGAGGTGCCCGGCCGCGGTCTGCACGCGGGGCAAATGATGGTGAGCGGTTACAGCGAGGACCCCCGGTTCATCGCGAACAACGTCGGCGCGCTCATCCTGAACACGCGCGCGTAAGCCATTCGAGCGCGCTCAGCGCGAAAAGACGGGCCGCCTTTCGGTTAGGGCGGCCCGTCGCTTTTCTGGTAGTCTGCACGCTGTCAACCTCAATAGGAGCAACGCCAAGATGGCCAACAAAGCACCCACCCCGCCGCCCGCCGTACCGTCCACCGAGGGCGGCGCGCCCACTGCCGGCGCCTCGTCAATCGGCGCAGCGCCCGGGCTCGACCTGCCGGCAAGCGGTGGCCAAAGCAGCCTCGCGAGCCCGCCCCCGGGCGGTGTCGGCGGCGTTCTGCCCCCGCAGAATCCCCCGACGGACGGCGGCGCAACGCAGCGAGTCGCGCCCGTCGAGGAACCCAAAGCGTTCGTGAAGGAAAGCAAAGAGGCTTTCAGCGCGAGGCCCGACCCGCAGCAACCCGTCGGCGACGACGTGCCGGTCGTGCGTTACAACTGGTCGGGCTTGTACAAGAACCGGCGAGCCGACGTCGCGAGCGGCACCCCCGTCAACGGCTTGCCGCACGACCTCATTCGCGAGATCGAGGCAACGCGCAATGCCGTGATCGCGCCGCGTGGCGCCAAGCTCCCCGACAACCCGTTCACGCGCTAAGCTCAAAGCGTGGCTAACTGGACCTCGGTCGAGGAACTCGTTCGAAAGCTCGGTCGCCGCCGGGTGATCGAGCTATTCGACGAGGACGGCGACGGCACCATCGACACGGGCGACGACGCCACGACGGTCGACGACACCGTCGCCGCCGCGAACGACGAGGTCACGGGGGTTTTGCTGCGCAAGGGGTTTAGCGCCGAGCAGCTCAATGGGCTCAGCGAGGACGCATCGCTACGCCGCCACGCGACGAGCATCCTCGCGCAGCTCGCCGGCGAGCGAAAAACAGAGTTCCTCGATGCCGAGGGCAAGGGGCCTTACGACGCCATCGGCGAGCGCGCTCGCAAAGAGCTCGAAAAGTTCAGCCGCGGCGAGAAACGTTCGCGGCTCGAGGACCAGGCCGGCGACAATCCGATCGTCGGCGGCGACGTGAACCTCGGCTCGCCGGTGTTCATTTTCAGCCGCGACCCCCGCAACCCGGGCACGAGCGGCCCCGGGGGGTTCTAGCGCCGTGGCCCGCGGCGGCCCCGGGCAGGCACGCGCGGCGCGCGTTCGGGGGCAGAGCCGCCAGTTGTCGACGGGCCACTGCCCGCGCTGCCACGGGGGCGAGGAAGCGGCGCCGTGCACGTGTCTCATTCAGGACCGGTGCAGCGACACGAGCGACAAGGGCCGGCAATGCATTCAAGGGGTCGGCCACTCGCTGCGGCATTTCGACGCGGCCGGTAATTACTGGGATTGAAACGGGAGGTTGACGGTGCACAACTCACAACGGATCGAGGATTTGCAGCAGGCCGCCGTCGGGCTCGAGGACGACGCCACCAAGGCGGCCGCCGCGGGGCAGACCGTGCGCGCCAACGACCTGCGCAATAGCGCCGCGTACTACCGGCGGCGCGCCAGCAGCGCCGACCGCACCGCCGGGCTGCGGCAGCTGCACGAGGCGCAAATGACGCTGCTCAAGGCCATCGTGACCGAGCCGGGCACGCCGCGGGCGGGATACGTCGAGCCCGCGCGCGCGCCGGCGACGACGCTGCCCGAGCCCGTCCGCACCGAACCCTACGGCTGATGGCGCGCTTTTCGATCCTCCGGCGCGGCGGCACGGGCGGCAGCTCGCGCAAGGGGGTCGACCTCGATTTCGGGCCGTTCGTCGACGCCATGCGGCAGCTCGAGGCGGCGGGCGCGGGCGTCGCCGCCGAGGTGACGCCGGTCATCGCCGAACTCCTCGTGTCGAGCGTGCTCGAGGTGTTCGAGAAGGAGGGGGCCGTTCCCGGCGGCGCGGCATGGCCCGACCTCGCGCCGAGCACCAAAGAGAAGCGCGCCAAGCGGCAGGCCTCGGGCGTGTTCAAAATCTTGCAGGACTCCGGCGTGATGGTGGGATCGATTACGCCGTACAGCGAGGCCATGGCCGCCGAGGCGTTTTCGAACGTGCCGTATGCCGGCTATCACGTGAGCCAGCGCGCCCGCAGTAAGATCCCGCTGCGCGACTTTACCGCGATCGACTTCGAGACGGCGCAGCGCGAGGCGACGGACATCGTCCTTGCACAGCTGATGGCCGGAGCGGCAGAGTGATGCCATGACGACGCCCGTCGATCACGACGCCATCGAGCAGCTCGCACGGGCCATGTTCGGGCAGCTGTCGCCGCTCACGGGCACCCGAGGCACGGGCACGGTCACCGTCAACAACCCCACGCTCGCGGCCATCGAGCTGCCGCCGAACATGTATCTTTTGCCCGTCCTGTCGCATGGCACGGGCACCAATATCGCCGAGCTCGCTGACGACCTCGTGTTCAAGATCGCCCCAAACCCCGCCACGGCCGGGCCCCACGAGACGGGCGGCGCGTGGACCATTCCCGCCGGCGGCTCGCTCCCGGTCGCCATTCGCTCGAACCTCGGCGGCGCTCGCCACAACATGCCCGCCGGCACCGTGTTCAAGTGGGACCCGCCCCTCGACGGCCTCGCGCTTTCGGCGGTGCTCGACGCGGACATCACGGACGCTGCCGACGCCGCCGAGACGGCGCTCGCCCTGCGGCGCGTGGTCTATTATGAGGAGCTCGACGCCGCCGCCCTCGAGCGCGATATCCACGGCGGGCGGCTCTCGCAACTGCCCGGGCTGATGCTCGTGTGGCAGCAATCGCTTCCCGCCGAGGGGCGCACCGCCGGGACGAACCAGGGCTCGACCCGACTCGCCGACGGCGTGCGCGCGTTCAGCGAGAATTATCGGCTGTTCATCGTCGCCGCCAACCGGTCGAGCGACAGCAAGCGACGGGCGAGCGGGCTCCGGCTCATGCAAGCCGTGACGAGGCTGCTCACCGACCAGCAACGCACCACCGACGGCGAGCAGCTCACGAGCCTCGGGTCTCTCGAAATCTTGAACCGCTCGCGGTTCGTGCGGGGCGATCGGTTTTACGTGTACGCCCTCGCCCTACGGCTGAACCGGCTCGTCGTGCGCGTCGATAACCGCTCGTTCGTTCCGTGGCTCCGCACTGACCTCGAGATGGCGCTGCCGGGGCGGGAGGCGCCCGAGCCGTCGACGCCGGCGACGGTCGTCGACATCGGCGTGCCCATTCCGCCTGGGCCGCTCGGGCCGTAGTCGCCGCCGTCCATGGGCGACGTCGCCGCTGCAGGACCGCGACGCCTCGACGAGTTGTCGCCGCTCGTGTAGGCTTGCCCGTGATGGCCGATTCGCCGTTCGCGTTGTTCGTTTCCTCTGTCGAGGGCAGCCTCGTCACCCGGCACGGCACGCGCACGTTCATCGGCGCCACCCGTCGGGCGAAAGAGCCGACGGTGATCGACTGGCAGCCCGATGTCATCGTCGCGATCCCGCACGATGAATACCGCCGCTATCGGCGGGAGTACGATCGGGCGCTGCGCGACAAGTCGCTCGCCAAGCGGACCGAGGCCGAGTGGCGAGCTCAGAACCGACAAGAGGCAAAAGAAGCAAACCAGCAGGGGGCAGGCACGCCCTCGGCGCCGACCTAAAGCGCTGGAGTCTAAAACATGACCGTGCCTGTCGCCGTCTCGTCGACGGTAAAAACCCCAGGGCTGTACCTCGTAGTCGATCTGCTCGGCGAGCCAGCAAACCCCGGCTCGGGCGTACTGCGAGGCCTCATCGCGTGCCCCAAGTCGGCCGCGGGCAACATCACGCCCGACACCGAGGTTCGGGCCGTGTTCGGGCCCGAGGACGTCGCCACCGCGCTCGGAGCCGGCACGCCCGGGCACCTCGCCGCCAAGCGGCTGTTTGCCGCTCACGGGCTCGCGAGCGTGGATGTCGTCGCCCCCACGGCGGCCGCGGGCGTCGTCGCCACCGGCACCCAAACGTTCACGGGGCCAGCGACGCAAAACAGCGTCGTGCGCTTTCGGGTGTGCGGGCGAATCGTCGACGTCGCCTGGAACAACGGCGAGAGCGTGGCGGCGTTCCACGCCCGGGCCGTGCTAGCCATCAATGCGATCGGCGACGACCTGCCCGTTACGGCAGGCGGCGCGAGCCCGAACCTGCTTTACACCGCCAAGTTCGCCGGGCTGTGGGGCAACGACGTGAAGATCAACGCGTCGATTCTGTCAGGCGGCGGCGGCATCGCGGTTTCCGTGAACCCGGCGGCGCTCACCGGCGGCACGCTCGAGCCGGACTTTACGACCGCGCTCTCGAACGTATCGAACAAGGAATACCGCCGGATCGTCGCGTGCGTCTCGAACGCGGACGCGATCAGCAACTCGGCGACGAGCAACCCCGGACGCCTCGCGACCCACATCGACGGGAACGAAACGGGCAATCAAGCCAAACTGCAGATCGGCGTCGTGGGCTGCACCGACACGATCGCCAACGTGCAGGTCGGCGCCATCGCCAAGAACAACGAGGCTTTCGAGTATGTGTACGGGCAAAACTGGGAGGATTTGCCCTGCGAGCTCGCCGGCGCCGAGGCGGGCGACGCGCTGAAGTTCGTGGCCATCCGGGCGAACTACAACCGGATCAATAACAAGCTGCTCTTGAAGGGCCCGCGCGACACCGTCGCCGACAAGCTCACGGCGAACGAGACCGAGACGCTGCTCAATAACGGTGTGACGCCGCTCGACATCGAGCAGCTCACCGGCGAAAAGTTCCTCGTGCGGCCCATCACGACGCACTCGCTCAATGGCGCGTCGCCCGACTATCGCGCGTTCGACCTGTCAGACACCGACGGCATGTATTCCGTCGCCGCCGACCTTCGCACGGCGCTTCCCGTCGAGTTCGCGAACACGTCGATCACGCCGGATCTGCCCGCCGGCGCGAACCGTTTGCCCGCCGGCGTCACCGAGCGGAAAGACGTGCAGGCGTTCGTCGAGAGCCGGCTCGGTCTGCACGTGAATCTCGGCGTCGTCGAGGGCGCACGGCTCGACAGCACCATCGAAGCGGGCGAGCTCATCGTCGAGATCAACTCGTCGGACGCGAGCCAGGTCGACATTTTCATTCCGATCGCCATCGTCAAGCCCCTCGCCAAGATGGGCGTAGTGGCGCAAAAGCTAGCCTCGTAACCCCGGGCGTCGCCGACGCCGGCATTCGACGTCGCCCGAGTACTCTGGCGACACCCACGGAGCACCAATGGCCGATAGTGAGCAAGAGCTGTTTTCCAAGTCGTTCATTGCGCAGGGCAATGGCGACCTCGTGCGCGTCACCGACTACCAGGTGACCTACACGAACAACGGCAAGCAAGTGCACACCCTGCGCGAGGACGGCGCCGGCGTGACGCTCGGCGTGCGCGAGAGCACCATCTCGTTCAATTTCGTGCTCGGCGAAAACGGGTTCGAGCGCAACTACATCAAAGACATTCAGGACGGGAAGATTGTCCAGCTGCGGGCCAAGCCGAGCGGCGGTAAGGTGCTGACCCACAACGGGATTTACACCAAGATTACGCTCGACGCCCCGCTCGACGACGCGACAAAGGGCTCGATCGAGTTCGTCGGCAAGCTGGAAAAGCAGCGCGCCGCAGCCTAAGCTCGCCGCCGCCGCGTCCCTTGCGGTCAACGGCCGGCTAGTCGCGGGCCGCGGGGGCGCAGCAGACCCCAAACCCGGAGGCACACGGTGTTTTCAGATCTAGAGTGGTTCGAGTTCAGGCAGCTGCCGCCGCACCTGCAAGCGGTGAGCGTCAAGTTCCGAGCCCTCGCGCTCGACCTCGCCAAGACGCTGCCCGAAAACGAGCAGAGCCGGCGCATGTTCGAAAAGCTGCTCGAGGCGAAAGACTGCGGCGTGCGCGCCGCCATCAAGGGGGCGGCCAGCATGGCGACGTCGCCCGGCGCCGGCAGCGACGCGGGGGACAAGCCGTGACCCTTCTCCCGTGCAGGCGCCGCGTGGGCCTCCAAAACCTAACGCGCCGGGTTCAATTCCTGGGCGGGGTGCCATCGTGAGCGAGGACAAGGTCGAGCAGGTGGTGCGCCTCGTCCTCGAAAACTGGCAAGCGATCGGGGTGGAAGAAAGCAGCGACGGGTTCCTGCACCTGCCGGCGGCCATCAAGCGGCGCAACAAAGACGGCGGGATCAACGAGGTGCGCGTGATGCTGCGCAATGTCACGAACCCGCAGCGCTTTCGCGCGCGCACGAGCTCGCGCGAGTGGGCCAAGCGCCTGAACCTGGATCTCGACCGCGACGCCGACCTCGTCGACGTCCTCGAAAACTACGAGCTGCTCGCGTTCGCGATTCGCGACGCCGACGACGAGGGTTTCACGCAGCACGCGGCGTGCGGCGAGGACCTTTACAAGCTTTACGATCAGCAGAGCCTCGGCGAGCTGTGGGGCCGTTACGACGCTTGGGTGCGCATGCTGCACCCGTCGTTCGCCGAGTTCGACGGCGAGAAGATGTGGCAAATCATCGCGCGTATCAGGGGGCGGGCGGACATCACCCCTTTAGCCGCTATGCCTGGTATCGAGCAGGCCAGTTGCATTCTGCTCATGGCACGGGAAGCCTGCAACTCTCCGAACGCACCCTCTTGGCTGCGATCGTCAGAGACCTCGACACCGGCGGGCTAACGCTCGCCGAGCTGCGGTCGCTCCTGAAGCTGCCGCCGACGTTCGGGGCGTGATACGCTCACCGCGTGGCAGAGCGCGAGGCGTCCGTAAAGCTCACCCTCGACGACTCGCAATATATCGTCGAGCTACGCAAGGCCGGCGACGCCGCCGAGAGCTCCGGTAAGAAGGGCGCCAAAGCCATGGGCCTGTTCGGCCATGGCATCAAGGGCGCGACGAGCGAGCTCAAGAGCCTCGCCGGCACCGCGAGCAAGGCGATGGGCCTCGTTACGGGGCTCGCCGGCGGGTTCACGGTGGCGGGCGCACTGAAAGGCGCCGTCGAGCTCGACAGCGCGTTCAAGCGGCTAGCGTTCCGGGTGAGCCAGGCCACGGGCGAGCAGGTCAAGGCGACCGAGATCCAGCGCGTCGCCGAGCAGGCGGCGGCCAAGACGGGTCGGCGCACGGCCGAGATGGCCGAGGCGTACGAGCAGCTATTCGCGGCGACGGGTGATCGCGACTTCGCCGACAACATGCTCGAGACGATGGGCGAGGCCATGCAGGCGACGGGCGCCGAGATGGGCACTCTCACGACGCTCGCCGATCAGCTGCATACGAAATTCGGCGTCGCCGCCGAGGAAATGGGCGACGTCTTTGCGCAGGTGTTCGAGCACGCGCAAAAGGGCGGGCCCGCGATGAGCGAGTTTGCCGACGTCGCCGCGACGATGGGCGCCGAGCTCTTGCAGGCCGGCATGGGCGGGCGGCGCGGGCTCGACTTCATGCTCGGCGCACTCGTCAAAACCGACGACGAGTTCGGTAACCTCGGCAAGCAGGTCAAGGGCATCAAGCAAATCCTGATGAGCCTCGGCGATCAGAACCAGATCAAGGGCCTCGCCAAAACGCTCGGCATCAATCCGAACGTGCTGCTCAATGAGAAAGACCTCATGGGCCGCATGCGCAAGGTGCTCGGCATGGGGAAAAAGGGCCTCGACGCCCTCAAGGGCTCGATGCACGAGGCCGAGGAGCAAAAGGCGCTGCGCATCCTGTTCACCGACCCGTTCGAGGCGGCACTGAAAGACGCGGAAGCGAGCGGGGCCAAGGGCAAGGCTGCGATCGACAAGGCGCTCGGCGTGCTCGATGGCGGCATGGCCGAGTTCGGCAAGGCGACGCTGAACGGCGCCGACCTGCAAAAAGAGGCGGCCTCGCGCATGAGCGATCCGCAGGCTCGGCTCACGGCGGCGCTCGAAACGCTCGAGCGGTCGTTCGCGAGCCCCGAAATCATCGACGCGATCGAGGAGCTCTCGACCTATCTGCCCGACATCGCCAAGGCGTTCGGCGGGTTTGCCAAGTTCGTCGCGCAAAACCCGCTGCTCGCGGGCGCCATGGGCGTCGGCGGCAGTGCCGCCAAGGGGTTCCTCGTGTCGGCGGGCACCGAACTCGCCTCGGCGCACTGGAAAGGCGGGCTCAAGGCCGCCGCCAGCATCGAGGGTGCCCACGTGATCGGCGGCATGAAAGCGGGCAACCTGATCAAGGGCGCGGGCGGGCTCGCGGCCCTCGCCATCGCGGGGGCGCTCGCCAAAGAGCAGATCGACAAATCGTTCGCAGCCAACGCCGAGGCGCAGGGCTCGAGCGCCGTCGCGCTCGCCAAGGCGGGCTCCAACGCGGGCGGCATCGGCGCCAAACGCGCGCAGGCCGAGGAGCTGCGCAAGGCCATCGACCGCGAGAAAGAAGCGGGCAGCGGCATCTCGGGGTTCACCCAAGACTTGATGGGCGGGATCGCGACCGTCGCCGGCGTCGGGGGGCCGAACCTGCGCGCGCAAAACGAGGCCCGGATCCAAGAGCTGCAAGGCCTGCTCGCCAAAAAGGAACGCGAGATCGAGTCGCTCGCCAAGGGGGGCAACTCGACCCCCGTCGCGCCGGGCGCCGACCCCAAGGGCAAGGCCACGGTTGCCGTCGACGCGGCGGCGCAGAGAGGCGTCGGCAAGGCCGTCGCCGACGCCATGCGGGGCCAGGTGCAGCGCGTCGAGCTCGTCAATCCTGGTGGCGGTATGGGCGGCGGCGGGGGCATCGGAGGCAGCCGCGGGCCCACACGACCGCCGGCACCCGCGCCGATCGGGGGGTTCTGATGGCGGTGTTCAAGCCGCCCGACACGCCCGGCGAGCCGCGGCAGCTCATTTTCGAGAGCATGCCGGTTGCGAGCTTCCAGGTCGGCAGCCTGCCCGCGGCGTTTTTCCCGATCGTGGGCGAGCTCACCGAGGAAGGCGGGCAGCGCATCGTCCGGCACGTGCGGCCCTACCGCGACGGCGCCAAGCTCGACAGCACGGGCGCGACCGAAATCGAGTTCAACGTGCTGGCGCTGTTCAACAATTCGATCCGGGAATCCGGGCTCGAGGCGAACAACCGAGCCCTTTACCCGTTCGTGCTGCGGGCGATCGTCGATGCGTTCAAGGCCCGGCAAACCGGCACGCTCACGCTGCCGACGGTTGGACGCGTCCGGGCCCGGGCCGAAAAGTATCGCCGCTCCGAGAACGTCGGCGCGCGCGACGAGGCGACGCTGCAGCTCACGTTCGTGTCCGACAACGAGGACGCCGTCTCGGCCGCGACGTTCCAGCTGCCGACCGTCCGCGCCAGCATGCTCAAACAGGCGTCGCAAACGCTGTTTAGCGCCAGCCGCGAGGGCGCCCACGACGCCGACCTAGTGAGCCTCTTTCAGCTGGCCACCGAAATCGAGGCGGCGCTGCTCGCACCCGGGCGGTCTGTCGCGGATCTGCAATCGCAGGTCAACCGAGCTCGCTCGGCGCTCGGCCGCATTGCGCGCGCGCAAGAGCAGCTCGCCGACGACGTCGGCCTGGCAGCGAGCGAACCGCGGGGCAGCGAGTTTTTCCGCAACCTGACTCGGCTGCTCGACACCCAAGCGCGCGCGGCCGACGAAAAGTTCGCCTCGCGCCCGCGCACCAAGGCGTTCGTCGTCGACGTCGTGCGGACGAATCTGTTCGAGATTGCGGCCCGGTTCAAGCAAGACGCCGCCGAGCTGCTCGACCTGAACAGCGAGCGGCTCGCCGATCCGATGCACCTCGAAGAGGGCGACGTCGTGCGCGTGTTCGAGACGGGGGCCGTCTAATGCCGGCGTGGCTGCGCACTCTGCTCGGTCTGCTGCGGCGCGCGCCCGCCGCCGTCGACGCGGCCGAGCAGGTCGTCGACATCGTGAGCGACGTCGTCGACCCCGACGAGCCCGGCGTGCCGCTGTCCCGAGCGGACGTCGAGCACCAGCAGGCGCAGATCCGAGCGGCGACACGACCACCGGCACGGAAGGCCAAGCCGTGAGCGAATCGCCGTTCGACTCGGTCACCGTCGAGGCGTACGGCACCCCGCGCGGGCGGTTCAATCTCGCGAGCACGCTCGACTTCAACTTTCGCGACTGGACGGCGTTCGCGCTCACGACCTCGATCACGGCGCCCGCCGAGGCCAGTTTCGAACTCGGCGATGATTCGGGGTGGGATCGGCTCTCCGAGCTCGTCGGGCTCGGCGCCGAGTTCCGCGTGTTCGTCAACGACCGGTGCCGCCTCACGGGTCGGGTCGAGCAATTCACCGCGTCGCTCGACGCGCGGCAGAGCACGACGCAGCGATTTTGCGTGCGCACGCGGCTGTCGGATGCCGCTTGCCACTCGGCTCCCGCGGGCATTCGTTTGGCGGGGCAGAGCGTCAAGCAATTCGTCCTCGCCGTGTACGCCGACCTCGGGTTCACCGAGGCCGATTTCGACTTTCGCGGCGACGTTTCGCGCGACATCATGACGGGCAAGACGAGCCGCGGCGGCAGACCACCCCGGGCGCTCGAACCGCTCAAAGACGACGAGGCCAAGGTGAACCCGCCCGAAACCTGCTTTGCCGCCGCCGACCGGCACCTGCGTCGCCACGGGTTCATGCACTGGGATGGCCCCGACGGCAAAATCGTCGTCGCCGCACCCGACGACGAGCAAGAGCCGCTCGGGGTGCTCACCGCCCGGCGCGACGGGCAGCTGAACAACATCGTTTCGATCGACCGCGACCAGGACGTTTCACAGGCCCCGACCGAACTCGGCGTGTTCGGCACCGGCGGCAAGGCGGGCGTCGCCCGCGCCAAGGTCTCGGCGATCCGGACGAACGCCGACCTCATCGCGAGAGGCTTTCGCCGGCGAGCGGCCATTCTCGACGAGGGCATGCGCACGCGCGAGCTCGCGACACGCCGCGTCGCGCGCGAGTTTTCACAGCGCAATCGCGGGCTCGATCGGCTCACGGTCACGGTCGACGGCCTGTCGTATCGCGAGGGGCGAGAGCCGGTGCCGTGGGCGCCCGACACGACCGTCGACGTCGTCGCCGATCCGCTCGGCGGCGTGCTCGGCGCTTTCTACATCGAGGATGTTCAAATGGCCCGTGCTGCGCAGAGCGGCGACGTCACGCGGCTGTCTCTCGTGCGCCGCGGAGCGTGGCAATTGTGAATACCCCGGCAGAAGCAATGCGATCAGTGCGAGGTGATACGCCTCTACCGTTCAGAGGTGTTAGCATGGGCCATGGATCCGACGGACGACGTCACGGCGCTAATGCAGGCGCAGATCTCGCAAACGATGCTCGAGCACCAGATCGTCGTGCAGGCCTTGCGGGCGCAATCGCTCGTCTCTTTGCTGTTCGTCCTCGTGCTCGGCTCGCTGATTTTTTTCCTCTATCGGAGGCACGTTTGCTCGAGCGAGGCCTTGATCGAGCAGACCAAGAGGCACTGTGCAGAGCAGCGCGAGAGGGACGAGAGGCACACGAGCGAACTCAATTCGATGCGCAAACAGCACTCGCTCGATCTGCACTCGCACACGATGCAAATGTTGCACGCATTCGAGGGTATGGTCTCGCGGAAGCGCGCCGACTCGGGGCCGAGCTCGCGCAGCGGTTGATCATCCCGCCGCCGCTGCCGTCGCCCGTCGACGAGCTCGACGACGATAAAACGCCCACGGCCCTCGTACGATGAGCGCCCTCGATCGCGTCGCGGCATTCGTGAAAGTCGTCGCGAGCGCGCTCTCGCGTGACGACACCGAGCCCACGTTCAACGTGACGGCCGTCGGCGGGTTTCGCCTCGACGGCTCGGGCGACGCCACCGGCGAGGACGACAGCGACGAGGGGGGCGAGCAGGCGGCGGGGCAGGTCGCCTATGGCTCGCTCGGCGTGATCGGCCGACCACTGCCGCCCGAGGGCGACCGGTACGCCGAGGCGGTCGCGCTGCGCGTCGACGGCGGCCTTTCGCCGATCGGCTGGCGCGACATGCGCATCAACCGTGCCGTCAATCCGGGTGGCAACGGCGGCACCCCAGCCGAGGGGCAGATCATGCTCGCGGGCTACGGCGGCGCGTTTCTCTCGCTCGCCAATAAAGACGACGGCGACGACGTGCTCACGCTGTACGTGCCCCACGACAGGAACGGCGACGGCATCCCGCAAAAGGCGCACGCCATCAGCATCGACCCGGCGGGCGGCATCACGCTCGTGCACGCCGAGGGCGCTCGGATCGATCTGACCGAGGACGGCATCGCGTGGGCCGTCGACGACGCGACGTTCGGCTCGATGCGAGCGGGCGAGGTGAGCGTGAACGCAGCAAAGATCCTGCTCAAGGGAAACTGCTACCTCGGAGCGCAAGCCGAGCTCGCGCTGAACGCGCTCTACACCGGCGGCACGCCGCCGGGGCCCGGCCTGCCGCCGCCGCCCGTGCCGCCGCTCACATCGCCGTCGGTGTTTCTCTCGGTCGTCTGATGGCGTGCGCCTACCCGCCGCCGCCGCTGCCGGGGTTCACGCTGCCATTGCCCGCGTTGCCGAGCTTGCCGAGCGTGCCGTCGTTCCCTGGACTGCCGGCGCTGCCCGGGCTGCCATCGCCGCCCACGCCGCTGTTTGCGATACCGATCCCCGCGCTGCCGAGCTTGCCGAGCGTGCCGTCGTTCCCTGGACTGCCGGCGCTGCCCGGGCTGCCATCGCCGCCGCTGCCCGGGTTCACGCTGCCCTTGCCCGCGTTGCCGAGCTTGCCGACGCTGCCCGACTTCCCGGGCGTGTTCTGCCCGATCCCGTGATACGCTCGACGCGCCCCGGCAGCAAACGCACCGGACGGCGGCGCAACGGGTTGCGGCAGTGGACCTACCATAAGGTACGCCGAGGACACTCCTCGAAGCGCCGTGCTGCCGGGGCATGTTAGAGTGCTTCGCATGTCGTCGATCCCCCCCGCTGGCTTTTCGCCTGCCTCGGCGTTCGACATCATTGGCCACGCCGAGAGCGAGCCGCCGGTCGCGATACTCGCCGACAGCATCGACCCCGCGACGGGCGATTACCGTGCGCTTGACGAGAGCGCCAGCATCGCCGACGGCCTGGTCGTGAACCTCTTGCGCATTCAGCGCGGATCTGGCGCCGCCGTGCTCGAGTTCGGCCAGCGCTTTCGCGAGGTGCGGCACGTGACGACCGAAAGCCCCGAGCTCGTCGAGTCGATTGTGCGCGAGGCGCTCGCGCCGGCGAGCGAAGCGGGCATCGTGCGGTTCGACCGGATCGCCGCCGAGGCCGACCCCTCCGACGGCAGCCAACTGAACGCGGGGATCGAATACATCGACTTGCTCGCTCCACCGCGCGACCAAAACCGCAGGTTCACGTTTACCGAGTAGCAAGGTCCGATAAACGACATGACGACACCGACCGAGCGAGAGTTCAGCGTGTTTCGCCGCGGCGAACTGCGCGAGGACATCCTGCGGTTTTTCCGTAATGGCCTGCGCAACCTCGCGAACCCCAAGACGCTGCAGCTGTTCACCGAGGACGAAATCAGGCGCACGACGACCGAGGGCGGGCGCTTTTGGGTCGAGGCCGACGCCGTCGATCTGGTGTGCCAAGGCATCCAAAAGCGCGACGAGTTCCTCGCGCAGCAGATCCGAATCGACCGCGCCGGCTCGGCGTTCCTGAAAAACTTTCACGGCCCGCAGTGGGGCGCCGACTTCCTGCCGGCGACGGGGGGCTCAGGGTTCGTCACGGCCACCGGCCTACCGGGCACGACGTGGCTCGGCTCGACGACGCTCGCAGACCCGTTCGCCACGTTCGGCGTCGACGAGGCCGGCAAGCGCTATCAGGTGCTCGTGTCGGGGGTCGCCAATGGCTCGGGCGTCGCGACGCTCTTGCTCGTCGGCATCGATGGCGGCGACGAAACCAACATCGGGGTCGGGGCGGTGATCCGCTGGTCGAACCCGCCGCCGGGCTCGACCCCGACCGCGGTCGTCGTGGGGCAAGCGTTCATCGGTGGCGGCCCTGCCGAGGACGACGCCGCGTTTTCGGCGCGGGTGGCGGCCGACGTGCGCCACCGCCCGGGCGCAGGCAACCCGGCGCAGATCCGGGCCATTGCGAGGGCAGCGAGCAACTCGGTCGAGGACGCTTTCGTGTACCCCTGCGCGCTCAACGCGGGCAGCGTGCTCGTGTCGCTCACGCAAAAGCGGGGGGCAACGACCGGGCCCGACGCGCGCAGCGCCGGGGCGGGCATTCTGGCGAGCGTGACGGCGGCGCTCGTGCCACCGGGCTCGCCGTTCCTGCCGGCGCAGGCCTACGTCGTCGTCGTGCCCGACACGCCGCAGCCATCGAACGCCGTCGTGCAGATCTCGCAGCGCAAGGGCAGCGCGGCTGGCTGGGCCGACTTGCAGCCGTTCCCCCCGGTGCACAACGCGGGCGGAGCTGTCGCGATATCGCTCGTGACCTCGCAGCTGAACTTTCGCATCACGACGAACGGGGCGGGGCAGCTGCCGAGCGGCGCCGTCGGCCCGCTCTCGGGCGTCAACCTCATGGTGTGGGATGTCGCCTCGAGCCGGTTCGAGGCGCTCGCCGTGAGCACCGTCGAGGACCTCGGCGCCGGCGTGTACCGGGTGATCCTGCTGTCGGCGCCCGCGCACACGCTCACCGTGGGCGACTGGATCTCGCCCCGCATGGCGCGCAGCGCAACGCTTGCCGAGGCCGTCGAGGCCTATTTCGACAGCCTCGGGCCCGGCGAGGTGCTCAACCTCGCGACGAACGTGCTCGGATCACGGGCGTTCCGGCGCCCCGCCCCGAGCGAGGAGTTCCCGGCGCGCGCGGGGCAATCGCTGATCACGTTCGTTTCCGAGGGCCTCGGCGCGGCCGCCTCCGACGCGACGCTCGCGAGCATCACGGTCACGACGCCGAGCTTGCCCGCCGATCCCATCGACGGACCGAACCGCGTGACGCTCGGCAAGTTCGCAGTGTACGATCTACCGACTTGAAAGGATCCCACCATGGCCGGCCCCGGCGGACAATATTCCAAGACCGACATCACACAACCCGGCACCGGCATTAGGCCCCCGCCGATGCCGCGCAAGACGTTCCCGACGCGGTATGTCGTGACGTCGCTGCTATTTACGCTCGTCGCCGTGCTAGCGAGCCTTGGAATCGACGCGTGCGCTTTGACGAGCGCGGTCGGCATCGAGCTCGCGCCGTGTCGCCCGACGACGTCGGCCCCGCCGGCGAGCGACGCCCCGTCGCCGCTGCAGGAGAGCGACGCGGTGGCCAAGTGAGCGGATCGCCACTGCGCCCCGACCGAGCCAGTTTCGGGCCGACCGTCGTCAATACGACGCCAGTGCGCGACCGCACGCGGCAGATCGGCGCGGACATCGCCAATCTCATCATGTGGCAGCTCGCCGGAATGGGCCTCACCGGACCGAGGAGCGTGCTGCATTTTACCGCGCAGGTCGGCCCGCTCTTGCTCGGGCGCGCCGAAAGTTGGAACCCCGAGCGCCTGTCGGTGGGCGCGCACGCCGACCCGACGATCACGCGCACCGCGGCGGGCAACTATCTCGTGAGCTACCCGACGCCGGTGCCCGACGAGAACGGCGACGAGCAGGTCATCTCGTTTTCGTGGGCGCACGCGTTCGTCGTCAATTCGAACCCGCTCGTGCTCAAACACGCGCAGGCGGCCGTCGAGGCGAGCACGAACCAACTGCGGGTCGGTGTGTTCTCGTCCGCCGCGGCGCTCGAGGACGGCAACCAGGTCGTTTTGCTCGGCTGGTGATCGATGGGCGGGCTCGGCTGGCATAACCCGTTTCCGATGCAACTCGGAGGCGGACCCACGCCGACCGAGCTCGTGTATGCCGCGATGCGCGGGGCGGTCGGCGTCGGCGGATCGGCTGCCGACGACGAGAGCATCGACGGCATGTGGCGACAGGCCCGGGCAAGCGCGCTCGCTGCTGCCGCCTGCACGGGCGAGAGGGCCGCCATGCAGGCGTTCCCCGGCTACGCCACCGACCTGCTCGAATTTTACGAGGTGCTGCTCGGAGCCACGCCCGAGCCCGACGCGAGCATCGTAGAACGGCAAGCCATCGTGCTCGACCTGTTCACGCGCAAGGTGCGGGCCGCCGTGCCCGACATCGACGCCGACCTGAAAGCCATCGATTCGCGGTTAGGCGTCGTGATCGTCGACCCTGCCGAGGGCACCGAGACGCTGCCGGGGCGAGGCTTTCAGGACCTCGCCGCGGCGCTGCCGTTCAACGGCGGCCGCAAAAGCAGCGTGTTCCACAATTATTCGACGTCGTTCGTCGTGTTCGTCCTGTTCGATATCGGCGCCGGCGTCGCCCCGGGCGCTGCCGAGCAAAAGCTGATAGAACGTGCGAAGGCACACCTCAACGAGGTTTTACCAGGGCACGTGATGTTCCAGATGTTTACCTCGCTCGGGTTCATCCTCGATGAATCCCTGCTCGATTTGACGGGGCTCCGACCATGACGCTCGCCGAGGCCAAGGTCGGCGGGTGGAGCCTGAACGAGGTGCTCACCAGCGCTCAAATGAACACGCTACAAGCCGAGATGCTCAAAGCGATCGACGGCGTCGGCGGCGGCACTTACGTGCTCACCGACCCGCTCATTTTCGACGGCGCCGGCGACGACGTGCAGTTCGAGCAGCGCGTGCGCTTTCTCTCGGGTGGCGAGCTGCAGCTCGACCCGGGCTCGTCGTTCGAGCAATTCTCGGGCAGCGACGCTTTGTTCGACGGCAGCGTCGAGTTTTCCGGCAGCGTGCTGTTCAATTCCTTTGGCGTGACGCTCGGCATCGGCTCGACGTTCATCGTCGAGGGCGGGGCCAGCATCGAGCACGGGGGCCTCATGCGCGTCGACGGGGGCGAGATCGAGCTGCTCGACATCGCGTCGATCACCGTCGACGACCAGACGATCCCCGCCTATCGGGTCATCATTGCGCCAGCCGAGATCGAAGAGTTCAACGACGAGCACACGTGGTCGCTCACCGCCGGCAGCAGCGACGGCTTTTTCTTGCAGACCAGCGTCTCCCCGCCGAGCGGCGCGCAGCTGTGGATCCCGCTGCGCGTCGAGCCCGGCGACGAGCTCAACACGGTCACAATGACCATCAACGGCAACGCCGGCGGGGGCGGCGGTCACGCTGGCCTGCCTAGCACGATGCCGACGATCGCCATCGTGGCCAACGGCACCGAGCTCGACATTGCGACCGACGCCTCGGCAACGTTGGGCGCCTACGAAAACGCGCACTCGGTGACCGTCACGCACAACGACACGGTCCTCGACGCGACGTATTACCTGCGGATCAACGGCGAGGCCGGCGCCAACGCCCTGGCCAATCACCTGAAGCTGTTAAACATTGCGGCCAGCGTCACGCGGCGCCGGCTCGTTTCGACGGAGCAACTCTAAATGGCCGACAAGATCCGGAACGGGCAACAGCGCCCGATGCAAATCAGGCGCATCGGCAAGACGCACGCGATCGTCGCCGTGCCCGTCGTGGCACAGGTCGTCGACTTTGCCCGCGTCGAGCGCATGATGCGCCAGAAGGCGCTCGAGCTCGCCCGGCACGAGACCGAGGCCACGGCGCTGCGGCTCGCGATTGCCGACCTGAAAGCACAACTCGACGCGTTCGTCGCGCTGCCCGTCGAGCGCGACGACGACGATCCGGTCGTGCCCCAAACCGAGGCGCCCACGCCGGCGCCCACGCCGGCGCCCACGCCGGCGCCCACGCCGACGCCGCCCCCGACGCCGCCCCCGTCGCCCCGAGCAGCTCGCGACGACCGCGACCCCGACGGCACCGATCGGGACGACGACGACATTCGCCTCGAGGGCTGATGGCCGCGTTTCGCTCGGCGTTCACCGCAGGCGTCACGGTCGAGGCGTGGGAGGATCCCGCCCTCGGCGACGTGCCCTCGCGGATCAACCCGAACCCCGAGCACGGCCACAAGCGGCACGTCGGCAGCGTCGGCGTGCAAATCACGCTCACCGCGACCGTGGGCGGCGTTGTCGCGCCCCTCGACGCGGCGCTCGGCGGTAAGCTGTTCAAGGTGTTTTTCGCCGAGCTGCCCGCAGGACCGCCCCCCGCGCTCTCGAACCCCGTCGGCCAATCGTCGGTACAGCGGTTCACGCCGACCGTGCCCGGGCACTACTCCCTACGGCTTGCGCTCGACCCGCTCGGCGGATCCATCTTTCATCACGTGGACGTCGAGGCATGAGCGCGGCCGACGAAATCAGCCCGATCGAATACGGGCAGGACCTCATCGTGCTCGCGGTGAGCCGCGAGACGCCCGTGCCCCGCGCGTTCGAGGCCGTGCTGATCGACGTCGATTATTCGCTCGCCCTGCCCGCCGGCGTCGTGCTGCCGCTCGAATTCACGGTCACGAGCGAGAGCGGCGCGGCGACGTTCCAGCGCCGAGTCTTTCGCCGCCTACGGCCGAGCACGCTCGCGTTCGTGCCCCGGGAGGGCGGCAGCCATCTCGTGCGGCTTGCCGAGCAGCATCATAACCGGTGGTTCGGAGCCATCACGATCGACGTCGAGGGCTCGCCCCTGAAAGCAGGCAATTAATGGCAAACGCGCTGTTCACAATCAACGACGACGCCGACGACGACGGTTACGACGCGACGCCATCCGAGGTGCTCGCGCTGCGGCTCAAGACGTTGCCGCCGGCCGGCGTCACGAGCGTGCGGTTCCAGATTTGGGACCCCGACGACTTCGACGAGACGCTCGACCCGATCCGCAACCCGCCGCGGCAGAGCAAGGGCGCGCCGCTCCTCGAGCTCGACAATGGCGTCGCCACGGGCACGAGCCTCTCGCCGGTCGCCATCGACGGCGAGGTCGAGCTCACGCTCGAGGCGAACGTGTTCGTCGCCTACATCATTCGGTGCGTCGTGAACAACGGCATGACGACGCTCGCCGATGGCCGCGTCGTCGTCGACCGGTCGCTGATTCACGAGCGCATGGTCGTCGTGCGCGAAAACGGCGTGCGCCCGATTGTGGCGACCGAAACCACGCAATACGAGCCCGACGGCTGGGCAGGCGCCTACAACGAGGGCGGGGGCCCGGCTGGCGACGACGGCGGGTTTGGCGGCGCGATGTCGATCCCATACGTGTTCAGCACGACGACGACCGACACCGACCCGGGCGCGACGTTCATTCGGCTCGGCAATGCAACGCAAAACCTGTCGACCGTGATGCGCGCCGATCTGCTCGACGCGAACAACGTCGACGTGACGGCGCTGCTCGCGACGTTCGACGACTCCGCTGCCGGCGTCAAAGGCATCGCTCGGCTCGTGCATCGCGACGACGACAGTAAGCACCTGCTGTTTTACGTCACCGCGCTGTCGAGCCCGGCGGGATATCGCAACATCACGATCGTGCCGATCGGCAGTTCGAGCGCGAGCCCGTTCGTCAACGGCGATCCGGTGGTTCTGTGCTTTGACCCGATGGGCGGCCCCGCCACGATCGGCAAATTCGACCCGACCGCAGCCGGCGCGATATTCACGTGCAATTTCGATTCGACGCTCATCGACGAGACGAATGCGAACAACCTCGTCGTCGACGCGGGCACCGTCGACTTTTGCGAGGGCTGGCCCGGGCGGACGTTCGTGTATGTCGAGACGACCGGGCGCCTGCGCGTGGCAGCAACGCCGGCGCCTGCGGTGCTGCGGCAAGCGGGCGAGCTCACGATCCATTCGCTCGTTCTGCCCGACGAGGACCCGACCGCCGAGCGCGTGCTCGTCATGTGCGGCGCCGGCGGCGTCGACACCGACACGGCGAACAACACGCTCTATCAGCAGTCGATCCAAAACGTCGCCGCGCCGCTCTTGCAGCTGCGTGCGTTTCACGAGGAGGCCGCGGGCGCGAACGTCAGTTACAACGTGTCGGTGCGCGATCAACGGGCGCGCGTGCCGGTGCTGTGGACTCAGGTTCGGCGGATCTCGGCGGGGCAGGCGTTCTACCAAAACTATGTCAACGGCCGCCCTGCAGGCGCCGAGTCGGGGGGGCTCGTGCCGCCCACGGGCGGCGGAAACGCGGTGTTCGTCGTCGCCGCGGCTGGCTCGGGATCGACCGCCGGGCAGCGCCGAATCATCGGCGGGCAGCAACTCATCGCCGCGGCTCAAACGGCCGCGCAAGTGCTGGCGGTGCACAACCGAGTGATGGGGCCCGCTTTCGGTTTTTTAGTCTAGGCCCGTTCCAGCAATCGCTGGACGGGCTGCACAGCCACAACGACCAAGAGCAACCAGGCCCGCTCGTCGACGCGCTCGCTCTCGGGTTCGCGTCGATCGAGGTCGACGTGCACCTGACCGGCGGCGAAATCCGCGCGACGCACAGCTTGCCCGGCACCGCCGGCGTCACGCTCACGTCGCTTTACCTCGCGCCGCTCGCCGCGATGGATCCCGACGAGCATCCCGCGATGCTTTGCATTGACCTGAAAACGTCGCCGAGCGACGCCCTGTTCACGGCGTGCGTGGCAGCCATCGCGGCCCACGCCACGTTCAACGACGGGCACGTGCAGTTCGTGTTCACGGGCAATCGCCCCGTCGCGCCGACGGCGCACCCCGCGCACGTCGTGTTTGGCAGCGGCGGCGGGCCCGTGGCGGCGGCGCTCGTCGACGCCGAGGTCGCCGTCGTCGAGGTCGATTACACGTCGTTTTCGACCTGGAATGGCGTGGCTCCGATCCCCGACGCCACCAAGCGCACGCTCGTGCAGCTCGCCGACATGGCGCACCGCGCGGGCAAAATGCTGCGCGTCTATTTTGGCCCGGCGACGGTCACGGCGTGGAACGAGTTCCGCGACGCCGGCGTCGACTTGATCCAGCCCGGCGGGCAACACCCACCGGGTTTCGATAACATCGACCTGCTCGCGCTTTGGTTCGCCGGGGGGTGGATATTCGACGGCGAGAACGACGGCGTTTCGATCGGCGACGTGTACGACTTCGAGCGCACCGACTCGTTCTCGCTCTCGGGACGGTTCAACTCGTCGTCGGCAACCACCCAAAACCTCATCGGCAAGACGAGCACGGATACGACGGCGCGCGGCTACATCGTCCAGCTTCGCAGCGACGGCGCGGTAGGCTTTCAGCTGAACAACGACGTCGCCAGCGGCGTCAATTCGCTCGCTGTGCGAACCACGTCGACCGCGTTCGCCGACGGCCGCGAACACCATTTTCTCATCACCTACAACGGCACGAGCGCGCCCGGCGGGGTGGTGATCTACATCGACGGCCAGGCCGAGGCCTTGACGACGATCAACAATTCGCTGTCCGCCACGACCGTGCAGAACGATCCGCTCGTGCTCGGAAACCGGCAGGATGGCGCGCGCGCGCTCGCCGGCAGCCTGCGCGAGGTCGCGGTGTGGACGGGTGTCCTCTCGGCGCTCGACGCGGCAGAGATTCACGACGCGACAGATCTGGACAGCGTTGCCGCCGGCCCTAGCCTGCTGAGCTGGTGGCGCTTTGACGACGACGACCAGGCCATCGCGAGCGGCGTCGTCGACCAGGGTGGCGGCGGCTTTCACGGCACGCCGTTCGGCGGGCTCGAACCGACGCCGCCCCGCGTCTGAAAAACCCTCAAGTTCCCCGGGCACAATCCGTTCATGTTCGACATGAACGGATTGCTGATTGCCCTCGTCGTGCTGCTCACTGCGGTTAACGCGTCCGCTGCCCCAAAGGGGCACAGCCACAACGACTACGGGCGCGCGGCGCCGCTCGCCGAGGCCATCGCCGCCGGCGTCGCCTCGATCGAGGTCGACCTCGTGTATTCCGCCGGCAGGCTGCTCGTGTGCCACACGGCCCGAGAATGCTCGCCCGAGCGGACGCTAGAAACACTCTACCTAGCGCCGCTCGCTGCGCTCGGCGCCGACCGCCCCGCTCGCCTCACGCTGCAGATCGAAACCAAGGTGACGCACCCGAGCCTCGCCGGCGTCGCGATCCCGGGCGTCTTTCACGGCGTGCTCGCGGCGTTCGCGGCGCGCCCCGAGCTCGCCTCGTGGGTCGATGTCGTATTCATCGGGCAGCAATACTACCCGCCGCCCGCGCCCACGCCGGCGGGGTTCTCGTTTCGCGCCGACCCCGACACGGGTCTCGTGTCCGTTGAATGGCCGTTTGCGTGGGAGGGGCATGGCGATATGCCCGCCGCCGATAGGAGCGCACTCGAGCGTCTCGTCGACGACGCGCACTCGAGGGGCGCCCGGCTGCAGCTCTCGACGCACCCGATCGAGCTGTCGGGCGACGTCGTCGCCGTGTGGGATGCTCTCGCCGACGCTGGCGTCGACACCATCAGCACCGACGATCCGTTGCTGTTCGCCGCTTGGCGCGCCCAAACGTTCTGAGCTCTGCTATCGTCTCACTTGCCCGGTCGCCGATCGGGGTCGAGGTGCACTGTCGTCGGTCAGAGGCATCTCGTTCGGAGTGGCGTCGAGCGTGCCTGCTTGCCGTTTCACTCACTGCAAGGCGACCGGGCAATGTAACGCCCATGTCTGGATCCCTTTACGTCGGAGCTGCCGCCCCCGTCTCGACGACGTTCGACGTCACGAGCTCGGGCGCGCCGTTTGACCTGTCGGCGATCACGAGCGCGCGGCTGCTCGTGCGGTTCGCAAACGGCGTCACGGCCACCTGGGCGGCCACCGTGGGGCCTGTTCCCCCCGACGTGGCCGAGACGGCGACGCGTGCGCGTCTCACTCGCGTGCACGCCGCGGGCGACATCCCGGTGGGCGCCGAGGGCACGGCCCGCATTCGTGCCGACATCACGCTCGACGGCGTCGCCGAGCCGGTGCGCACGCGGTGGCGAGCGGTGGAAGTGATGCGCGAGGGGGTGTGATGGATCCCGTCACGGCCGAGCTCGTCGAGGGCGCGTCGCTGTCGGGCCCGCTCGTTGAATCGGTGCAACTCACGGCCGAGCTCGTCGAGGGCGCTCACCTCACGGCCGAGGTGATAGCCGACTGAACGCGCGAGGGGTACACTCGGGGCATGATCCATTGGCTCGCCCTGCTCGTGCTCGCTCTGCTCGGTGTGTTCGCTGCTTGCTCGGCAGCCATCCCGGACGTGCAGCAACACATCGTGCTCGTGTGCGAGGGCACGTCGCAATCGGTTGCCGACGACATCGGGCCCGAGATGCGCAAGTTGCTCGTCGCCGCGTGCGTCGAGTCGGTCGAGCGAGCTCTCGCCGACGTCGTCGCGGGCGTGCCGCCCGGGCCCGCGTCGCCACTGCAGCTCGGCGACGCGGGGCCGCCATGAGTGATCGCATCGAGGTGCAGTGGTGCACGACGTGCGGCGCGCGATTCACTGCTGAGGAAATCGCCGATGCGAGCGGCTGCCCCAAGTGCGACACGAAAGGCGTGCCGTGCGGAGCCGATCGCGACCTGGTCGTCGAAATCAACTGGCACGAGCTCAGGGTGCTCGGCATTTGGGCGAGCAATTGGGCGCACCGGGCCGACGTCGACAAAAGCGGAGAGGACGCTCTGCGCGGCATTCTCTCGCGGCTCGAGCGAGCGTTTCCCCATCTACCCCCGCTCACGCTCGGGGGTGAAGTGCGGCAAATTCGCCAAAGCGTTGTCCTCGCCGAGGTGTCGACGAACATTCCCGGCGAGGGCGTCGTCGTCGTGCACGGCCCGGGCGCCGTTGGCCACGGTCGCCGACGTGAGGTGACGCCATGACGGCCGCGTTCAAGCTGCGCCTGCCTCACCTCGTCGTGCCGGCGACGAACTGGCAAAAGAACGTCGGGCCCGTCAAGAAACGGCACCTCGTGATCCACGTCATGCAGGCGCCCGAGAAAGACGGGACGGCGATGGCGGTCGCGAACTATTTCGCGCGACAGAAGACAACCGACAAGGTCAGAACGAGCGCGCACTATTGCGTCGACTCGCGCACGATCGTTCAGTGCGTCGCGCCCGAGCGCATCGCGTGGCACGCGCCGGGGTGCAACTCGACCGGCATCGGCCTCGAGCTTTCCGGCTACGTGAGCCAAACCAAAACGCAATGGCTCGACGAGTTCGGTAAGAAAATGCTCGCGCTCGCAGCGCCACTCGCCGCCGAGCTCTGCCAGCACTTTCAGATCCCGGTCGAGTTCGTCGACGAGGAAGGCTTGATCGCGGGGCACGCCGGCATCACGACGCACGCCAAGGTTTCGCTCGCGTTCAAAAAGTCGACCCACACGGATCCGGGCCCGGGGTTTCCGATGACCGAGTTCCTCGACATGATCCGGGTGCACACCGATGCCGGGCGGGCGTGAAGTTCCGGGCCGTGGCGCTCGTCGCCGTCACTTGCGCCTCGTGGGCGGCGGTGGCGATTGCGCAGGCGGCAGCGGCCTCGGCGGCGCCGACGTTAGCGTCGTCCAGCGGCGACCCGATCAATGCGCTATGGTCCCTACTCGGGTCGAGCCCGACGGCGTTCGTGCTGTGGCAGTGGGCGAAGGGCGAACAGAAGGATCGGCGCGATGCAGTCTCGAAAATGGTGCACCTGTTCGAGGCGGACGTGGAGCACAAGGTGACGGTGCGAGAGCGTCTGAAAGGCCAGGACGACGCCCTGGCCAAGACGCTGGAAGTCTTGCAACGGATCGAGCGCTCGCTCGGCTCTCGATTCCCCGGGAGACCGGGCGCGTGATTCTCCGGCTGCTCGCGCAGCTGTTCAATCGGGCGCCAAAATCCTCGCCCCTGCCGGCGAGCGAGGCCGAGCGCCGCATGAACAATGCGCTGCGCCGAACGCAAAACGAGACCCGAGCTCTCGCGCACGACGGCGTCGAGCTCGCGCAACGGATCCGGCGCAATAGCGCGGCCGGGCACAACGTGTTCAGGGGAAAGCCGACGACATGACCGAACCGATCCCGCTCAGCGAGCGGCCGCCGCTCACGCCGCTACAGCGCGAGATCGTCGCGAGCGCCGTCGACGGGCTCGCCCCCGTCGTGCAGGCCGCCCTCGTGCAGGCCCTCGCCCCCGTCGTCACGACGTGGGACGCGCGCAGCAGCGACATGCTCGACGTGCTCGCCGAGGCGGGCGACACCCGGCGGCAGGTGCGCGTCGCGGCCAACACCATCAAGCTCGCGGGCTGGCTCGGGGTGCTCGCCCTCGTCGGCGGCATCCTCGGCGTGTACGGCGTGCTCGAGCGCGAGCGGGACGAGCGGCGCAAGTTCCGCGAGGTCGAGCAGCTGCGCCGCGAGGATGCCGCCGAGCTCGTCGTCGTGCGGCTGCGGGCCGAGGCTCGGCGCATCGAGGCGACCTGCGCCAAGGCCGCCCAGTGAGCACCCTTGCCCCGTGGCTGCTCTCGCTGGCCCTCACCTGGCCGTCGCCCCCCTCCCACGTCGAGCCCGCCGAGGAACGGCGCGAACGGCTCGCCGTGGCCGCCGGGGCGCTCGCGTGGGCGGTCGACCGCGCCGTGATGACGGGGGCGCTGCCGGGCAGGGAACGGCGATTGTGGGCCGCCCTGGCCTTGGCAACCGTGCGCCGCGAGTCGGGCAACCTGGATCGGGGGGTGCACTCGGGCCGTCGACTCGGCGACCGGGGCCGCTCGATCTGCTTTGGCCAAATCAACCGGGGTAACGTCCCGGCCTACGGCGGCGCCGACAGCTCGTGGCGGTCGCTCGCCGGCGTGGGCGACGACGCCTCGCGGCGGTGCGCGTGGGCGGTCGTGTCGACGCTGGCCCGGGCTCGCGACTACTGCCTGCGCAAGGCGGCCGCCTCCGAGCTGCACGGCGCCGTTCTGAGCGTGTACCTGCGGGGCCACGGCTGCCGGGTGAACCGCGAGGGACGCGTGCGGCTCGCCCTCGCCCGGCAGTCCCTCGCGACGCTCGCCTCCATGGGCGACTAGGCGATCGGTACTGAATCGACGACGTCGCCCGGCGCCGGCAGCGACCCGTTCGCCGCCCGCCAGCAACGCGTTACCATCTCGGAGCCCGGGAACTTGTCGACGAGCTCGTCGCCGGCGGCCATGCCGAGCAGTTCGAACAACCAGGTGCAGAACTTTCGAGGCTTGCGGCCAGGAAGCGAGCTGCCGCCCTTGCGTGCGTTCGGCGTCAGGATCCAGTCGCGCCGCCCGGGCTGGCACCGTCGAGCCGGCTTGTATAAGACGGGCTCCCACGCGTTATGCGTGCCTCGCGTTTTGCCCGACACGCCGTGAGGCTTCACCCACGAGGCCGTGCGCACGTCCTCGATGCCGAGCTCGTTGACGAGCCCGAACACTTGACGACGCTGCCGCGAAAGGGCTCGTCGACCGCGCCCTCGTCGAGGAGCTCGCCAAGAGCATCGGCCCCATGAGCATCGACGTCGTGTACCCCGACCGCGACGGCAAGACGTATGCCGAGCAGGTCGCCCTCGACGCGCTGCACGGTTGGCTACACGACCCCCTCGGAGATGGCGAACTCATCGAGGCCGCCGCCGAGTTCCACGCCGAGCTCGCCGACCGCGACGGCGGCGCCGAGTGCAAGGCGCTCGACTCGTGCGTCGAGCCAGGCGCCGCGGTGCGCCGGGCCTCGGTCGCCCTCGTCAAACCGGCCGAGCTCAAAGCTGCGTTCGCCGCCGTTTACGATGCCGCTCGATGCGCCATCGTCGTCGAGACCTTGCGCCCCGTGCTCGACCGCTACGTCGCCCTTTACGAGGTGTGCCGACGATGACCCTACGCGAGATTCCTTGCTCGAGCTGCAGCGGCGTGGCGCTCAGTGTCGGCGAGCACCGTAGCGCCGAGCACGTCGTCGAGAACACGGGCCCGACGTTCTGCCTCGAATGCGAGGCGCCCGGCCGCGTCGACGTGGTCGACCGTGACGGCGTGCCTGACCTCGTGTTCAGGGTCTCGGATGACCCACACGATTTGGCTCAAGCTTTGCCCGGTCGGGCCGTTCTGGTGGGGTATGAGCGCGACGATGATTCTGCCGACCCGACCGAGCACCCCCGTCGCCTTGCCGTCGTTCGAGCTGATGCTCGGCCTCTGGGATGACTCGGCGCTGCTCACCTACACGAGCAAGCAGACCGACGCGCAGCGGGCCCGCGTGAACGCGAGCGTCGCCCGCGACGTCGGGTTCGAGGCCGTCGACGGCAACACGATGGCCGACGACCTGTCGTGAATTTGCCCCCGGGCGGCGTTTCGCGGGAAACGGTCGCCCCATGGATCCGACAGTCCACGGCTGCCCCCGCTGCACCCCGAGCCGCAAGTGCGTCGCCCGCCGCCTGCGCAAGTGCCGTGGCACGACCGTCGAGGGCGCCGCCTGCCGGGTGTGCGGCATTGCCGACTCGCGCGTGCTGCGCCGGCATCGTTTTCCGGATCTACCGGATCCGGCAATCCTGTGTGCGAATCACGCCGCCATCGCTGGCCGCAAGCCTCTCGCGTGGGTCGCTTTCTTGCTCGAGGTCGGTGCCGTGGCTCGGGAAAACCACCGTTTGGCCGATGGCGTCGCCATCGTGTGCGCGCTTCCTTCCTTCAATGGGGCCCGAGCCCGGCGACCAGCGCCATAACCCGATCCGCTTCTCACGCGCCAGCTGAACGCGCGTGCCGTTTTGACCGCTGTCATTTTGTGCTCAAGAGCGGCCCAGTGGGGCGCCTCTCCGACGAACACCTGCCGATCCGACGTAAGCTCGGCCGTCTGGACCTGGCAATAAACCGCTGAACCGAAACGCGACGCCTTCACGGGGCCCGGCGAGCAATCGTCGGGCCCCATCGTTTTGTTCTCAAGGGTTTGCTACCGCCTTCCGTTCATAGGGGGCATGAACACCAACCAACCCGCCAAACCCGCCCTCACCATTGAAGCTCTCGAGGCCCTCGCGGCCCAGATCGAAAACGACACCGAGTCAGAGCACGCCCGCCTCTTGCGCCTTTGCCGCGCCATGGTGCGCATCCTCGCTGCGCGTCAGCCCGCCGCGTTCAACCACGTCGGTCACCGACGAAGCGGGCCACTGGGATAATTCCTTCCCGCCCAAGCCCGAGTATCACTTCGCCGGCGGCATTCGCGCGCTCGAGATTTTCGAGAATCGCACCGACGACGTGCCGACGAGCGGCGGGTTCTATCACTCGTGGCGCCGCGAGACGATCTGCCGCGGGTGCTACCTCGCTCGCGACGGGTTTTTCTACGGAGCGGATGAGACCGGCACTGGCGCGGTCGGTCAGTACGCCGCGCACCCCGGCGACCACAACCTCGACATCACGATCGAATGGATCCGGATCGAGCCCGACCTCGAGGACCTGCAAGAGGCAGTGAGCAAGCTGCGCGCCGAGCTGGCGAAGTTCCTCGGCGAGGTGGCAGCGTGATCGAGGGCCGCTGGTACATAACGGAACGTGCGGCCCGCGAATACTGCTCGTTTCGCAAATGGCCGGCCACCGAGGCGAACGTCGAACGCGCGACGGCCGAGCTGATCGAGCTGTCGCGCGTCGCCCGGTTTTCGCGCTTGCAGGACAATGGCCTCGAACTCTGGCGGGTGCGCAGCAATGCCACGCGCCAGGGTCATCGCTTCCTCGTCGGAGAGCCGCCGCGTGAACTGCGCGGAGGCCAAGGCGATCACAAGCTGGCGCTGATCAGCGTGCGGGCCGAGCACGGCGAGCCGCCTCGCCGACGCTGACACCTCCGACCCACACCCCGAGCCCCGGGTAGAAATCTCGGGCCTCGTCGATTTCGTTCAAGGCGCGGGGCCCGGCTCCGTTCATAGGGGCATGAACGCAACCCAGTCCCGCAAAACCCTCTCGTTCGACGCCCGCCAAATCCTCGCGATCGCCAGCAATTCGCGGTGCGACGCCGACGCCAAGAATCGCCCGGACGGCGGCGCGTCGTTCACCTCGCCCGCTCACCGCCGTCGGATCGCTGAGATGGTGTCGACCGGCCTGCTCGAGATCGTGTCGGTCGGCAAATGGGCTGGCCTGAAAGAGTACAACGCGCGTCTGACGCCCTCGGGCGTCGTCGAGCTCGACAGCTGGATCCATGCTGAGCAGACCGCGTGCCACCACTGCGGTCGCGTTCACTACTGAGCCGAAACGCGACGCCTCTCGGGCCCGGGTGGAAACGCCCCGGCCTCGTCGCTTTTGTGCTCAAGGGTTCGGTCCCGGCTCCGTTCATAGGGGGCATGGCAACCGACACCGCTAAACTCATCAGGTCCGCACTCAAAACCCTCGGCTACGGCCCGCGCGACATCAGCATTCGCGCCCGCACGACGGGCTCGGTCGACGTCACGATCAAGCGCGCCGACGTGGCGCTCGACGTGATCGAGCCCGTCGTGCACCAGTTCGAGCACGTGCGCCGATGTGAGTCGAGCGGGGAAATCCTCACTGGTGGCAACACGTTCGTCACGATCGATTATTCCGATTCGGCTCTCATCGACGCGACTCGCCTCGTCGCGGCGCACCGCTCGCAGGGCCGCACGGTGTTCGGTGCGCTGCACATTGGCGCTGATGCCGCCGACGCCGACACGGTGCACGTGTGGGAGGACCATAGCCACGTCGGCCAGTACGGCGAGCCCTACGTTTCCGCGCGGCTCGCCCGCCTGCTCGCCCGCCGCGGCGAGCTCGGCTGCCTCGAGCAGCTCGATTGGCTGTCCCCCGTCGACGACGCCGCGCTCGACGCCAAGCTCGAGGCGCAGGCCGTCGACCCGAACTTTTCGATCTGTTGATTTCGTTGATTTCGTTCAAGGGCGGGGGCCGGGGCGTCGTTCAACGGGGCATGACCACGACCCACCCCGCCAAACCCGTCCTCGTGCCCGCACGCCTCGAACCGACGGGCGCCGTCGGCTGGACCGTGTACGAGTTCGAGAGCGTTGCCGACGCCCACGCGTGGGCCGCTCGCAACCAAGACGCCGCCATGCCCTGTTGGCGCCGAACCGATTGCTGGGGAGGTCGCGCCCTCGGTCGCTAAACCGTTTTAGGGCGCTCCGCTCCTATGTGGAGCGCCCCGCAAAATCCGTCGCGGCCCTGAACGATTTCGTTCAAGGGCAATGGCAGAGCTCCGTTCATAGGGGCATGAACACGACGACAATCGCCCGCCTCGCTCTCGCCGCCGCCCTGCTCTGCGGCGGTATCGTTCGCCTCGCGACCGTCGAGGCCCCCGCGCAAAAGGCCCTGCCCGCTGCCGCGACCGGCAGCGTGTGCAAGCTCGGCGCCTCGTGCTGATTTCGTTCAAGGGTGCCGCCGCGGCGCCGTTCATCCCTCATTGAGAGCAGCGAAACGCGCAAGCGGCCCGCCTCGGCGGATAAAGCGACGACCTCTCGGGTGGCGACCCTAAACCGCTGAACCCGACCGGGGGCGATGATGCCCGGACAGGCGTGGAGGCGGCCAGCAAACAGCCCTAGCACCCCCGGCGAAACGGGGACGCCAAGCGCCTCGGGGAAACCCGGGGCGCCGCCGTTTTGTGCGTAGGCCTGACGATTTTCGTTCAAGGCCCGGCGCGAGCCGTCGTTCACTTGGGGCATGAGCACGACGAACCAACCCGCCAAACCCGCCACCATTCACCCGTGGGAACGAGCCGGCCTCGGCCTCGCCCCGTTCCGCTGGCTCGGCTGCCGCGAGCTGCGCGGCCCGATCCGCATGGCCCAGCCCGACGGCACCGTGCTCGAGGTCGGCGCCCCCGGGCAGCCGATGGGCTCGTGCGCCTACTGCCTACAGGGGATCGCCGAGTGCCACTCGATCAAGTCGGCCGACGGCAAGGTGTTTATCGTCGGCTGCGATTGCGTCAAGCGGGTGTGCGGCGAGGGCGACGCGGTGCTGACCCGCGCCGAGACGGCCTCGCGCCGGCTCAGAAACGGCAAGGCACGCGCCCGCGCCGCCGCCAAGGCATCGGACGTGCAGGGCGAACTCGACGCGCTGCTCGCCGACGAGACGGCCCGCGCGCAGCTCGCCGCCCTGCCTGGCCCCAAGTTCAGCACCCTGCTCGAGCACGCCGAGTGGATGAACCAGCGCGCCGGCGCCGCCGGCCGCCGCAAGGCGCTCGCCACCATCAAGGCCGCTCTCGGAGGGGCCGCCTGATGGCCCGCGACCTGAATGGCCCAGAGCACTGGCTCGCCTGGCTCCGCTCGTGCGCCAAGGCGGGCCGCCTCGACACGACGGTGCCGCTCGGCGCCATCACGGGCACCGACGCCCGGATCCTGCGCGTTATTGCGGGCCTTTGGTCCCTCTGTGGCTACCACGACGACGACCCGCTGCACGTGGCGTCGCTCGCCGCCATTCGCTCACTCTTGCCGAGCATGCAGCCCTCGACGCGTCCGTTCGCGCGCGAGCTGATTGCGCAGGCGCTCGACTGGCACGACCGCGATCGCTTGTGGCCGCTCGTTAGCGGTGAGCGTTCCATTTAGGAACTCCGCGGGCATCCCTCCCTGTGTCGAGGAACGGCTCGACGAGGCCCGAGCTTTAGGTAATTTTTACCGTTCAACGAGTCGTGCGAGAGCGCGTATTGCGCCCCGCAGCTCGCCCTCGACCCGCTCGGCACCCTCGGGCTCTGCGCGCCCCGCCCCGGCGCCTATTGGCATGATTGCCAGTGGGTTAACGGGGTCTGCAGCTGACCCGGCTACGCGCGCGCCGAGCGGGGCGCCGCTGCGCGCCGCCTGGCCTCGGCGAGGTTGTGCTTTCGTAGCGTCGTGACGGCCATCGCGATCGCGTCGGCCTCGTGTGACGAGCACTTTTGCACCCCGAACAGCTGCCGCACCCCGCTCTTGATCGCGCTCTTGTCGGCGCCCCGATTGCCCTTGCCGAGGAGGGCGACCTTGATGCTCTGCGGCGTGGCCCGGTAGCAGGGTACCGGCTCCTCGAGCGAGCAGCGAGCAGCGAACCGGATCATGCCGCACACGTCGTGCACCCAATGGCTGGCAAAGTTCACCTCTGCGGTGCCGTCGCGGCGTCGCGCCGCCTCGACGCCCGACTGATCCTCGTATCCGATGGCGTCCGGGCACCACCGGTTCATCACGCGATCGATGTTCGTTGCGATCACGTCGAGCCGCTCGTCGTACGTGTGCGCCGTGTTGCCGTCGCCGATGACGGCGTGATCGAGCACGCGCGACCGCGCAGGGCTCAACTCGATCACGCCGTAGGCCAGGTAAACGACGCCCGGATCCCACCCGCACACGATCACGAGGGCGCCTCGAACTGCTGCCGTTCCGAGATGGCTGGCTCGCTCACCTCGACGAGCTCGGCGGCGAACTCCTCGCAGGACACCCCGTCGTCCTCGACGCGCACCGCCGCGACGAACACCGTCACTTTGACGGCGCGATCGGTGATGCCCTCCCATTCGCGGCAGGCGACGCCGTTGAGCGTCACGAACCGCGGCGTGCTTTTGAGGGCACCCTCGACTCGTTGCGCAGGTCCCCACCGAGTTCCCACGGGTCGGGCTCGACGGCGACGACCGTGCCGTCGGGCAGCGTGATCGCGGGTTCGCCTGGCTCGGGGTAGCGTGCCGCCGGCGGCGAGCTCGGGTATTCCTCGACGCGGGGCATGAGCACCGGCACCGAGGGGATCGCCGATCTGGCGGTCTGCGGCCGCTCGTCGCTCACGCCGGCGGGCGGCGGCGGCGATTCGGTGGGCCTGTCGTCCTCGGCTGCAGCGGCGACGAGCTCGCTGGCAATGTCGCCGACCAGGCCGCCACGGCTGCTCGCGTCGGCGTGCACGTCGATGGCCTCTTGCAGCGCTCGCCGCAAGTGCTCTTGCTCGGGGTCGCTGCCGAGCGCGTCGAGCACCCACCGAACGATCGTCGGCGGCGCGTCGCCGATGGTGGCGAGCACGTCGATTTGAAAGTTCGCGTTCGAGCGCGCGTGCTCTCGGTCGCGCCTCTCGGCGATCCGGGCGAGCTTACCGTGCAGCAGCTTTGCCGCATGGTAAGCGTCGCCCTTTACGCGCGCGCTCATTAGGCCGTCGCCTCGCTCGCGTCGTTCGCGGCGACGCCCTCGCGATGGCCGCCGCCGACGGGCGTGAAGTTCATCGCCTGCTGCGCGTCGACGTTCGCCTCGTGCGTGTCGACCTCGTCGGCGAGCTGCGAGATCTGAGTTTCGAGCAGCTTGAGCTCGCCGTTGTATTTCTCGACTGCCGCGTTTTTCTTGCTCATGACGTCCTCGCGTTTTTTGATCGCGCTCGCGAGGTCGTCGCACCGCCCCTTCCACTGCTCGCCGTCGAGCTTGACCCGCACGAGTCCCGTGCCCTCGTCGGTTGTGCCTGCTCGTTTCTCCCTGCCCTTTTTTCGTGCTGCCATGGTGCCTCGTTGTTTGGTTGTGTCCGGCGCCGGTGCGCCAGTGGAGACCTCGCCCTCGAATAGGTCGGCGTGCAATCGGTATCCGCCCCCGGGCAGCGACTCGACGCGCCCGTCGGTGTGCAGGCGCAAGAGCGCCTCGAACACCTCGTCGCTCGTGTAACCGCCGTCGGGCGCGCCGTGCTCCTCGCACAGCTTGGCGAGCTTGAGAGGGCTCGTGATCACGTCGTGCACGAGGCCCCTTGGCGCGAACCCGAGCGCGTCGCGCGTGAGCTGCCGCAGCGTGTACCACACGGTACTGACGACCTCGTCGGGCGTATCGCGTCGCTCGGTCATGGCGTCGGATCCTTACGCGGTGGCGCTGGCTTTGACGGCGGCTTTTCGTGGCAATCGACGAACAGCATCGGCATGCCGGTGTGCTGCGAGGTGCACCGCCGCACGCCCGCCGCCGACAGGTGTTTTGTGAGCTGCGGCTGCGTTAGCCCGCTCGTGACGATGGTAGGCCGACGCCCGTGGTAGCGCGCTTGCAGGACCGGGAACACCGCGCCCTCGAGCGTCTCGATGCCGACGTCGTCGAGCACGAGCAGGCCGCATGAGGTCGAGCGCGCGAGCAGCTCCGGCACGCCGGCGCCGAGGGGGTGCCGGGGGTTTGCCATCGCGATGTCGCTCGCGTCGGTCCAGCACAGATCGGTGGCGACCTCGAAACGCTGCCCGCCCGATTGGACGAACGTCGCGAGCGCCCGTCGCACCAAAATCGACGCGGACACACTCTTGCCGCAGCCGGTCGGGCCGAGGAACACCGCCGAAACGGTCTCGCTCGAATTCACTTTTTGCCGCAGCTTTGGAGCGATCACCGCCATCAGGTCGAGCACGGGCGTCGAGCGGAATAGTTCGGGAACGAGCTTCCAGGCGCCGGCGGCTTTCGCGCGCAACTCGGAGTCGAGCCGCTGCGCCCGCTCGGCCCGTTCGGCCGCGTCGACGGCGGCGCTGTCGACGAACACGGGCTCGGTGGCAAAAAGCGATTCAGCCATTGGCCGCCTCGTCGTCGTCCTCGTCGTCGTCCTCGCCGAGCGATTCCCACCCGGTGCGCCCCGCGTCCGGCTGCAGCTTGGTCGCCCCGCGTGGCCCGGGCCCGGCTCGCCGCGACCCCTTGAACGCCTCGGTCTGCGCCATCGTGCGAGCCTTGATGAGCCACGCCGAAAAGCGTTTTGGCCAATCGCTGTACGGGCGCTCGAACTCGTGCAGCCGAAACCGCTCGGCCTCGGCCTCGACGTCGAGACCGAGCTCGAGCGCGCGAGCGCGGTGCGTTTCGTTCGGTGTGAAATCCTCGGGTGCAAAGTGTGTGCGCGCGCCCGGCGGGCGCGTAACGACGACCTCGCTGTCGCGCTCGCGCGCGGGAGTCTTGGATCTACCTCCACTGGTAGGGGGGGCATTTAGATCTAGATCTAGATCTAGATCTGCGCGTGACATACGTAACGGGTGACGTTTTCCGTCGTCGTCGCGTAACGGGTGACGGTCGTTATGCTCGTCGTCACGTGGGGCGACGCTCGCGACGTCGCCGCGCTTTTGCTTGTCGCGGTAGCGCTTTTGACGTTCCGCCTGTTTTTGTGCTGCCGGCGTGCGCATGTCCCGATATTTGGAGTGATTCAAAACGAACCACCCGCCCGGGATTTCAGTCAGCCGTCGGCCCTCGTGCTCTTTGGTCCGGCTGTATTTGTCCGGCGCCATGAACGTCGCGAGAGCTTCCTCGCACTCCTCGATGCTCACCCCGGCCGTCGACGCGAGCCCGGGAACCGACCCCTCAACTCGCCCGTCGCTATCTGCGAGAATGAGCAGTGTCACCCACACGAGCTTGGTGTGCGCGGGCTGGCCCGCCCATACCGTCGATCGGATTATCGACCCGTAAATCTTGACGAAATGATTCAAGTCGCCCGCCTGCCCTCTCGTGCCGCCCCAGACTGAACTGATGTGTGTGGCATTTCAGAAATGGACGTGTCAACGTACCCCAGCGTAACCATCGCATAACGGTACTACGATCTGGCACGTTGTGCTATGGCTGGTGACGTCGTGGCAGATTGCAACACTGTGGACCCGATAGCGTCACACCGGAGGGACAATGCCGACACCCACTGACTCCCGATTCAGAACAGCCGAGGCCGCGCTGCGCCA